>LXNJ01000286.1_pt1 | contig 36676 bp, 31 predicted proteins | sample 809081 | NCBI WGS metagenome assembly LXNJ01 (sample SAMN04870510, study PRJNA318959) | sponge metagenome | biome: sponge; feature: marine sponge reef; material: water | host: Petrosia ficiformis | place: Greece: Milos, Mediterranean Sea | collected 2013-05-29 | depth 5-7 m | reverse complement strand
CTGCGGGAGACCCACCGTCGCTACCATCCGCGGAGCCGGGCGGGCTGAGGTCGCCGGATGGGGCCGCGGCGGGGCCCGGCCAAAGCGGGGCGGGCGGTCGCCCAAAGCGGACGGGGCACGGGCCGGCCAAAAAACGGCGGCGATCTCCGGATCCCGTCGCGAGGTCCGGTGTCGGCGCGACGCTACGAGCCGGCGGGGGCTTCCCCGAGCTCGGCGATGCGGGCAAACAGCTCCGTCGGGCTGTCCGCGGATCGGGCCAGTTCCAGCGCCCTGGCCAGGACCCGGTCACGCTGGGCGAGCACGTCGAGCATGGGGCCGTGGGCTTCAGCGCGATACAGGTATCGCATCTGCGTTCTCCAGTCCAGATAGTCCCGCGCAACGGGGTCAAGGACGATGTCGGACGACATGCCCTCCTCCACGAGCTGCTCGGCCAATCCGTCGAAGGACGGCGAGGGCAGGGGCTCGGCGCCCCCGGCTTCGAGAGCGTCCTTGGCCAACTCGAAGGCATACTCCTCGATTCGGACTGCAAGTGGCACCCGAAGCTGGTTGGCGTGATTGAGGAGCGCTTCCTCCTGGGGCTTCAACGAGTCGTCGGCGACCTCCAGGTCGGGAAAGACGCCCCCATCACTCCTGAGTTCCCGTCCCGCCAGCGTCGCGATCGTCTGGCGCTCCGCCTCGGCCTCGGGAACGGGTGTTCCGTCGCGGTGCCGCGCCCGGTGCAGGGAACGACCCAGCGGCGTGTGCCACGAACCCGTGGTGATGCTGATCCGGCGCCCGGCGGGCAGGGGATAGACCGTCTGTACCACTCCCTTGCCGAAGGTCCTCTGCCCGAGCACCACGGCCCGGTCGTGATCCTGCAGGGCACCCGATATGATTTCGGCCGCGGAAGCGGTGAACTCGTCCACCAGGATGATGATGGGCGTGTCGGGGAGACGCACGGGACTGCGAGCCGGCCAGGACTGCGTCTCCAGCACGCCGGTGGGGCCTCGCGCCTCCGCGCTCGCAAGCCGCTGCCCGGGCGCCAGGAACAGGTCTACGATGCGCAGCGACTCGTCGAGGTACCCGCCGGGATTGCGGCGCAGGTCCATGATCAACGTGCGCAAATCGCCGAATTCACGAAGTGCCTGGTCAAGCTCGTCCGCCGCACCCCGGGCGATGCGGTCGATGGCGAGGAATGCGATGCCATCTTCGAGGAGCGTCGCCTGAACGGCCTCGACGTGCACGTTGTCGCGCACGATCGTCATGGGGAGCGGTGCCTCGTAACCGTCACGGGCGACGCGAATCTGGACCGGCGTTCCGGGAGTCCCGCGGATCGAATCCCTGGCCTGGTCGAGCGACCAGTCGCGCGCGTCGTGACCCTCTACCCAGACGATTCTGTCCCCAACGATCATCCCGGCACCCTCGGCGGGCGTGTCGCGGAACACGGCGGTAACGGTCACCCGTCCCGCCAGCAGGCTGATCTGGACGCCGATTCCGGCGTAGTCACCCGTGTTGGTCTCCCGGAACCTGCCGTATTCGTCGGGAGTGAACACGCGCGCGTACGGATCGTCGAGCTGTTCGAGGAGACCATCGATCGCACGTTCCCAGAGAACGGAGTCACCCAGCGCCGTTGAGTGATACCGTGAAATCGTCTCGAACACCTTGAGGAAGACCTGACCCTCGTCGGTCTCCAGGGGAGTCTGCGCGGACAAGGTGTCTGCGCGCTCCACCGGTGGGGTGCGCGCATCCTGCCCGTAGGTGGCTCCCGGGAGGAGCGCCAGCACGGTGGCGATGGTGGCCAGCGGGAATCTTCTTGGCATGGTGCCTTTCCTGGGAAGAGCAACGCCGCACGGCCGGACGCATCGGTGCTCGAAAAGCCGCGATGTTTCCGGGACACGATACTAGATTATGGAACATTGTCCGCCGCCGGGGCTACCCCCGGCGCTGAATCCGCAGACGAAAACGGTCGAGAGAGCGACATGATCCATGAGGGCCGGCTGCGCGTCAGGCTCTGCCAGGTCAAGCCGCGCAAGGGAGACCTGGACGCCAACGTGGCCCTGGTGCGGAGCATGCTGCGGCCGGGCGCCGATATCCTGGTCTTCCCCGAGACGGCGCTGACCGGCTACTTCGTCGAGGGAGCCGCCACCGAACTGGCGCTCACGCGCGACGGCCTGGTGCGTCGGCTTGGGGCGCCACCCGAAGACTGCGGCTCCGATGTGGTTCTCGGGTTCTACGAGAAGGACACGCACGGCGTGTACAACAGCATGGCGTACCTGACCCCCGGTCGAGGCCGTTACGAGGTGGTGCACGTTCACCGCAAGGTGTTCCTGCCGACCTACGGGCTCTTCGAGGAAAGCCGCTTCGTGGAGCCCGGACGAGCGGTGCAGGCGTTCGACACGCGTTTCGGCCGGATCGGCCTCCTGGTCTGCGAGGATCTGACACACTCGTTGACCGCGGCAATCCTGGCGCTCAGCGGGGCGAACGTGATCCTGTGCGGCTGTGCGTCGCCCGCCCGCGGGTTCGGCCCGGCGCTGTCACGTCCCGCCAACCTGGTGGCATGGGACCGCATCGCGTCCCGCGCGGCGTCGGAGCACGGCATCTTCGTGCTCCTCTCCCAACTGGCCGGCTCCGAAGGTGGCAAGCTCTTCGCAGGCGGGTCTTCCGCCTGGGGTCCCGACGGGCGCCTGCTCGCCCGCGGGCCGCTCTTCGATCAATGCGCCACAACCGTCGATCTGAATCTGGACCGGATCACACGCGTCCGGGCGGAATCCCCGTACCTCTCGGACCTGACCACGGCCCTGCCGCACCTCCTGCGGTCTCTGGAGAATTCGTGGACCGCAGATGGGAACCCCTTGGCCGGCGGTCGACCGCGCCGGGCCGTCAGGCCTCGCGTACCGGGCGACGAGGCCGGGCCGGATGGAGGGAAGTCACCTGCGAGCAGCGGGGGTGCGGAACACGGCAAGGAAACCGGGGCGCCCGAACCCGCCGCGCCCGATGCGAAGCGCCCGCGCCCGGACAGCGAGGACCTGGAGGCGCTGGCAATCGACCCGGCGCTGGTGCAGACCGCGCTCGTGGAGTTCATCCGCGAAGAGGTGGTACGGCGGCGTGACTTTTCCCGCGTGGTGATCGGCGTCTCCGGCGGCGTGGATTCGGCGGTGTCCCTCATACTGGCGTGCAAGGCCCTGGGACCGGAAAACGTATTCGCCTTCCGGCTGCCCTACGCGACCTCGAGTCCCGACAGTCTTGAGCACGCACGGCTGGTGATTTCCTCGGTGGGCGCTCACGAGCGCACGCTGTCGATCACCGGAGCCGTCGACGCCTACGTCAGGGACCACGAGCCGGAGGTGACGGCAATGCGCCGCGGGAACCTGGCCGCCCGGCAGCGTTCGCTCATCCTCTTCGATCAGTCGGCCAAACTCGGCGCGCTCCCCCTCGGCACCGGCAACAAGAGCGAGCGCCTCCTTGGCTACTATACCTGGCACGCCGACGATTCACCGCCGATCAACCCCCTCGGCGACCTGTTCAAGACGCAGGTGTGGGCTCTCGCGCGACACCTGGGCGTGCCCGCCGAGATCGTCGACAAGCCGGCAAGCGCGGACCTGATCAGGGGCGTTCACGACGAGGACGAGCTGGGCATCTCGTACCACCACGCCGATCCCGTGCTGCATTGGCTGCTGCAGGGGCATGATGTCGAGTCCCTTGTGGCAATGGGATTCAGGCGGGACGAGGTGGTGACCGTCTGGCGGCGCCTGTCGTCGACGCACTGGAAGCGGCAGCTGCCAACGGTCGCGCTGCTCTCGGAGAGCGCGATCGGGCACTGGTATCTGCGTCCGGTCGACTACTAGCCTGGCGTGGGTGCCGGGCCTATCGCGGACCGGCGATCCGGCGACGCAGGGAATCGACGAGAGGCGCCGGCGTCAGCGACCCGTCCATGATCTCGGCCAGCTCCTCCTCCCGGCGCCAGTGCGCCTCCAGCTCGGCCAATCGCATGGAAAGCAGTCGGCGTTCGTGCTCTTCGTGCACGGCGATCTCCAGGGCAACCCGTCCGAGTTTGCCGACCTGGCCCAGGGTTCTCCCCGGCCGAATGATCCGGCCGGAAAGGGCCTGCGGGCCACCAGCGACCTCGATCAGGCGGGCAGCCCCCCTCACCCGCTGCTCCGACGCCCCGGCGAAGTTGTGGTATGCGAGAACCTTGCGGAGCGTGCGATTGGCCTCCTGGCCGCGAAGCTCAACGCCGGTCTCGTCGGAGCGGTCGGTGCATCGGCTACACGACAGGACGACCCCCTGGGCCTCCTCCCCCGGGGTTATGATGAGGCCGCCCCGGTCGCGGTAGCGGAAGCTTCGGACTGTCCCGCCGCAGCGTCGGCACTGTCCCGCGCCTCGCCACGCGACATTGCCGAAGCGGAGCCAGCGCGCCCCGCCGGTGACGACACCCGGCGCGTTGTCCCAGATGAGCCAGGCCGCCAGGAAGCTCATTCCTCCGGTGGCCCACGAGCCCGCGATCGCCGCCGCGGCCCCCAGGGTACCCGCCGTCGAGAGCTTCCGGTAGCGCTCCCTTCGCGCGCGAAGTTCCCTGCCGTAGCGCCACCACGCTTCCTCGACCAGCTCGGCCCGACCGACGCGGACAATCTCCAGCGGTCCGGCCCGCAAGAGGGCGACGTTGTCCGTGCTGGACAGTAGCCGTCCCCGGTCCGTGACCAGTTTCTCCAGTTCCTCGAGCGCCTCCCATCGCGACTCGATCGGAACCAGGGACCATCGCGAACAGGAGCGGCAGATCTGCCAGAGGCGTCCGCGCGCGGGGTCGTACGCCACGCGCCGCCCTCTGTCGAGGTGCTCAAGCGCTTCGTTGGGCCGGAAGCCCTGGCCGCAGACGAGGCATTTCTGGTACATGCTCATGATCCCCGCATATTATTACAGTTCAGCGGTCGCCGCCCTTCAGTCCCGGCCGAGTGGAACCTTTGCGGATCCGCCGTGCGGCCCGGAGCCCGACCAACTCGGAGTGGCCATGCTGGCCGTAATCGACAACTACGATTCGTTTACGTGGAACCTGGTCCAGATGCTTGGTGAGCTGGGTCAGGACCCCCGGGTCTTCCGTAACGACGAGGTTACGGCCGAAGAGTTGCGCCTCGGGGGAACGACCCGCCTGGTGGTGTCGCCGGGGCCCTGCACGCCGGCCGAAGCCGGGATCAGTGTCAAGGCCATCCGGGTGCTCGGACCGACCACCCCGGTACTGGGCGTGTGCCTTGGCCATCAGGCGATCGGCGAGGCCTACGGAGGCCGCACCGTGCAGGCTGCGCGCACGGTGCATGGCAAGATCGGGAGCATACGCCACAACGGCGATCCGCTCTTCGCGGGCATCCCGGAGCATGCCCGCGTGGCGCGCTACCACTCGCTGGTGACGTCACCGGACCTGCCGGATGACCTTGTTCCGATCGCATGGAGCACGGAACCCTCGGACGAAGGTGAAATCCAGGCGATGCGGCATCGCGAGCACCCGGTTTGGGGGATTCAGTTCCATCCGGAGTCGTGGTTCACCGAAGGAGGACGACGCATCCTGCGGAACTTTCTTGCCGTGACTCCCGCTTCCGGGTAGCTTCAGGTCCGTGAATCACACGGCTTTCCGGGGCTTGCACACCTCGTTTCAGGTGTCGCTTTGACCCGCGTCCTGGGCGTCATTCCGGCGCGGATCGGCTCGTCTCGCCTCCCCCGGAAACCTCTCCAGCCCCTGCTCGGCAAGCCCCTGGTGATATGGGTATGGGAGCGGGCCCGCAATATGGATTTCCTGGAGCGGGTCGTGGTCGCTACCGACTCGGACGAGGTGGCCGAGGTCTGCCGCCAGGCCGGCGCGGAGGTGCTGCTCACCTCGCGTCGTCATCCGTCCGGGACGGACCGGGTGCACGAAGCGGCGGCGAGGCTCGGCGACGGGTTCGACGTCGTCCTGAACATCCAGGGAGACGAGCCGCTGGTGCGCTCCGGCGCGCTCCGGGCCGCGGTTGCAATGGTGGAGAAGGGGTTCGACGCCGGCACCTGCGCGACTCCGATCCGTTCCCGGCGGGAATGGGAGGATCCGTCGGTCGTGAAGGTCGTGCGGACCCGGGCGGGAAGTGCGTTATACTTCTCAAGGGCGCCGATACCACACCGCCACGAACCGGCCGCGGAGGAGAGGGGGCGAGGCCGCGGTGGTCGCCTCAGGCATGTCGGTGTCTACGCCTACGAACCGGGTGCGCTCGAACGATGGGTGCGGTTCGGTCGTTCTCCACTGGAGACGGAGGAGGGTCTGGAGCAATTGCGGGCACTGGAGAACGGCATGCGGATCGGAGTCGCCGTGCTGGAGGAGGCGGCTCATGGAGTGGACACGCCGGAAGACCTGGCTCGCCTGGAACGCCGGCTGGGCATGGGCAATGTGACTTGAAAACGACGTACGGAGCGACGGCAACGGAATGAGCCCGACCGAACCGGACCGGACCAGGTACATCTTCGTAACCGGGGGCGTGGTGTCCTCGCTGGGGAAGGGAATCGCAGCCGCATCGCTCGGCGTCCTGCTCAAGGAGCGGGGACTGCGGGTCACACTTCAGAAGCTGGACCCTTACATCAACGTGGATCCCGGCACGCTCTCCCCTCTCCAGCACGGCGAGGTATTCGTCACCGAGGACGGGGCCGAGACCGATCTCGATCTGGGTCACTACGAACGGTTCATCGACGCCAACCTGTCCCAGGACAACAACACCACGACGGGTCGAATCTACCGTACGGTCATCGACGCCGAGCGCCATGGCGACTATCTCGGACGCACCGTCCAGGTCATTCCCCACATCACCGACGAGATCAAACGCTCGGTGAGCGTGCTGGGCGCGGGCCACGATGTCGTGATCTCGGAGGTGGGCGGCACCGTCGGAGACATCGAGAGCCTGCCGTTCCTGGAGGGCATCCGCCAGTTTCGCCAGGAGGTCGGATCGCGCGCGCTGCATATCCACCTGACGCTGGTCCCCTATATCAGCGCCGCCGGCGAGCTCAAGACCAAGCCCACGCAGCACTCCGTGCGCGAGCTGATGCAGACGGGCATTCAGCCTGCCGTGCTCATCTGCCGCACGGAACACCCGCTCGACGAAGACATCAAGGCGAAGATCGCCGGGTTCACGAACGTCGACCCGGCCGGCGTGATCGAAGCCCTGGATGTGGAAACCATCTATGAGGTGCCGCTCGAGTTCCGCCGTCAGCGTCTCGACGATTTCGTGCTGTCGCGTTTCGGGATGGCGGCGCCGGCACCCGACCTGACCGCGTGGAAAAACATCGTAGAGCGTATCAAGGCGCCATCCCGCGGAGCCGTGCGGATCGCCGTCGTGGGCAAGTACACGGAGCTCGTGGACGCCTACAAGTCGGTGGAGCAGGCGCTGATTCACGGCGGGATCGAGCATGACGTCGAAGTCGACATCGACTGGATCGGGAGCGAGAAGCTCGAAACCGGCCTGGATCCCGGTTTCCTGTCGGCGTATCACGGCCTTCTGGTGCCGGGGGGATTCGGAGATCGCGGCATCGAGGGCATGGTGACCGCGATTCGGTGGGCGCGTGAGAACGGCTTGCCCTTTCTCGGGATCTGCCTGGGGCTCCAGTGCGCGGTCATCGAGTTCGCACGCAACGTGGTGGGATTGAAGGGCGCCCACTCTTTCGAGTTCGATCAGGCGTCGCCGCACCCGGTGATCTGTCTCATGGACGAGCAGCGCAACGTGATCACAAAGGGGGGGACGATGCGCCTGGGCTCCTATGTGGCGAAGCTGCGATCCGATGCGCGGGCCGCAAAGGTCTACGGGTCCTCCGAGATCACGGAGCGGCACCGGCACCGCTACGAGGTAAACAACGATTACCGCAGCCGGCTCGGGGAAAAGGGTCTGGCGTTTTCCGCCACCTCTCTGGACGGCAAGCTCGTGGAGATGATCGAACTGCCCGGACACCCGTGGTTCGTCGGCAGCCAGTTTCATCCCGAACTCAAGAGCCGTCCGACGCGGGCACACCCGCTGTTCGCCTCCTTTATCGAAGCCGGGGCCATCCGCGCGCAGGTTGCCGACACGCCGAGGGCGGCGGCTCTGGGAGCGTGACTCGGTGCCGCATGTCGCTCGGCGCAGCGATTCCCGGCGCCGGATGGATGGTACGCCCGGATCGTTCACGCTCTTCGCGGGCCCCTGCGTTCTCGAAGACGACGAGCTGAACGTCGCCGTGGCCAGGGCGGTGCACGCCGCGGCGTGCCGGGCCGGATTCCCGGCGGTCTTCAAGGCGTCCTTCGACAAGGCCAACAGGTCGAGGCTGAACGCTCCGCGGGGTCCGGGTCTGGAGGCGGGGCTGGCACGGTTGCGGACGGTGCGGGCCGAGACGGGACTGCCCATCCTGACCGACATCCATGAGGCTGGGCACGCCGAGCTCGCCGCGGAAGTGGCGGATGTGCTCCAGATCCCGGCCTTCCTCTGCCGTCAGACGGAGTTGCTCGTCGCGGCCGGGCGGACCGGAAGGGCGGTCAACGTGAAGAAGGGACAGTGGATGGCTCCGGAGGCGATGGCCGGCGCCGTGGAGAAGCTGCGTGCGGGGGGCGCCCGGCACGTCATGGTCACCGAAAGGGGCACGTCATTCGGTTATGGGGACCTCGTCGTCGACATGCGCAACTTTGCCCGTATTCGCGAGGCCGCGGGAGTCCCCGTGATCTTCGACGGGACGCACTCGGTCCAGCAGCCCGGTGGCGCGGCCGGCGGTGCGACCGGCGGGAGACCCGAGCACATTGCAGCGCTCGTGAGAGCGGCGGTTGCAGCGGGTTGCGACGGTATCTTTCTCGAGGTTCATCCGAATCCGGCGTCAGCCCCTTCGGACGGCAGCAACATGCTCCCGCTGGATCAGCTCCCTCGCCTTCTGGACGACGTGGCGGCCATCCGCTCCGTCCTGGACGCGGGAACGACCGCGTAGCGATGGGGCCGATGGAGATTCCGCAGACAACCGCCCAGCGCATTTGCCTGGTCGTACTCGACGTGGATGGGGTGATGACCGACGGCGGCCTGTACATCGGCGCCACCGGGAACGGCGAGGCGACCGAGCTCAAGCGGTTTGACGTTCAGGACGGAATCGGCGTAAAGATGCTGAAACAGGCCGGAATACATGTGGCGATCGTATCGGGCAGAGTCTCCGAAGCGACGGAGCTCCGTGCCGCGGAGCTTGGTGTCGCCGACGTCTTCCAGGACGACAGCGCCCGCAAGGTGCCGATTCTGCGGCTGCTGCTCGCGGCCCGGAAGGTGAAGTGGTCCGAGGTCGCGCTGCTGGGTGACGACCTGGCCGATCTGCCCGCACTGCGCAGGGTAGGTCTCCCCGCCACGGTGGCCAATGGCACGGCGGAGGTGCGGAGCGTCGCCGCGTGGACGAGCTCCCGATGCGGCGGACGGGGCGCGGTAAGAGAGTTCGCGGAAGCGCTCTTGAGAGCACGTGGAGAATGGGACGAACTGGTCGAGGAGTACTGTCGTGAGCGTAGCGACTGACGTCCGGCCCGTGCTCGGGCGCCGAGGCAGGGTGCTCGCAGAGGGCCGCCGGGTGTTGCGGACCGAGGCGGACGCCGTACGGTGCCTGGCGGACAGGCTGGGAGAGGACTTCCTCGATGCGGTCGACCTGATCCATGGCGCCAGGGGCAGAATCGTGGTTGCCGGCATCGGCAAGTCGGGGCTTGTCGCGCGCAAGATTGCCGCCACGCTGACGTCGACGGGAACTCCAGCCGCCTTCCTCCACCCCGTCGACGGGCTCCACGGCGACCTGGGCATGGTCGGACCGGAAGACGTGATGGTCGTCCTGTCCAGGAGCGGCGCGACCGGGGAACTGGACGGGCTGGTCGTTTTTGCCGAGAGTCATGGAATACCCGTGATCGCTCTCGTCGGCGACCGTGCTTCGCCCCTGGCCCGACGGGCCACGACGGCCGTCGATTGCGGCGTGTCTGCCGAAGCCTGTCCCATGAATCTCACTCCGACCTGCTCCACAACCGCCGCTCTGGCCATGGGTGACGCGCTCGCGATGGCGTTGCTGAGGCGGCGGGGGTTCGGGCAGCAGGACTTTGCACGCATCCACCCGGGAGGGGCGTTGGGACTGCGTCTGACGCTGAAGGTGGGCGATGTGATGGTGGGCGATGACTATCCCGCGGTGCCGGCGGACTGTCACGCTCGTGACGTCATCGTTCCTCTCGCACGAATGAGGGGGACGGTCCCGGTGGTCGCAGCGGATCGTTCCGTGACGGGAGTGGTCACGGCGGGCGATCTCACGCGGCTCATGGAAGGGACGGACGCATTCCTGGACGTTCCCGTGTCGGAGTTCATGAATCGATCGCCCAGGCTCACCTCGCCGGAGGAGGAGGGGTCGGCGGCGGTTCGGCGCATGGAGAAGCATGGGATCATGGCAATGCCGGTGGTCGGCGACGGGGTCCTGGTCGGTATCGTGCACCTTCACGACCTGCTGCGCGCGGGGGCGGCCTGATGGCGACCGGGCCGAGATCGACGGCGGCGCCCCGACGGGCCCTGCGCACCGCTCCGTGGTGGCCGGGTTGCCTGCCGCTGCTGGCTGCGGCGTGCATCAATACGACCGAAGAGCCGCCGGCGGCGGGACTGGAAGCCGTGGACGCCGACGAGATCGTCTACGGTGTGTCCCTCAACATGTCCCGCGAGGGCATCCGGGAGGCGGTGCTCGCCGCTGACAGCATGTTCAGCTGGAAGGACTCGACCCACGCGCGGGTCATGGGTCTGTCCCTGGTCGTCTTTGACGAAAGGGGGGGGCGCAGGGCCACCATCACGGCCGACGAGGGACGTCTGAGCCGGATGGGCAACGAGTTGACCGCGTCGGGCAACGCGGTTCTGAGCATCCCGGGACAGGGGCGGGAAATCCGCACGGACGAACTCCACTTCGCCCCCGAGGCCGATCGGATCTGGACCGACGTTCCGGTGGTGATGCACGAGGACGGGTGCGTGTTCGAGGGGGACCGGCTCCAGTCGGACATGGACTTCGACGACGTGAGGATCTGGGGAACGCGGGAGAGAGGGTGCTCCTGACGATGCGGTTCGCGGGCTGGGCCGGTGGCGTATGGCTTGCGGCGGCTGTCTTGCCCGGAGTTGCGGCCGGTCAACAGCGACAGTGCTGGCTGGACGCCGTGGGGGGCTACACCCACAGCACTCGCTTCGATTCCCTGAACTACATACACCGGGCCTCGGGCGGGATCGACTACCGCTGCTCGGACAGCACCCGAATCCTCGCCGACTCGGCGGTGGTCTACGAGTTCAACGGGACGGTGCAGCTGTTCGGCAGGATTCGTTTTGAAGACCCGGATACCCGGCTCGACGCCGACAGCGCGCGCTACTTCGGCAACGTCAGCCAGCTTGAGGCATGGTCCCGGGTCACGGTGACCGACCTGCACAGTGACGCGATTATCGAGGGTGACAGCCTGAGGTACTACCAGGCCTCCGAGTTCCGTCCCCTGGATCGCGTTCTGGTCTATGGGGGCAACCCCCGCGCCACGTTCCATCCGCCACCCGTACCGATGCCGCCCCCCCCTTCCCCCGAGGCGGAGGCCACCGACACGACCGACGTGGGGGGCTCCGACAGCACGGAGGCCGAGGTGCCCGAGATTGCCGAAGCGGAAGGGGATACCACTGAAGCCGCGGTACCGGAGACCGCCGACGCCGGCAGGGACACCACTGAGGTCGAGGCGATCGAGACACTCGAAGCCGAGGCGGATACCACCGAGCCGCCGCCCGACACCACGGAAGGCGAGGCGGAGGATGAGGCCGCCGCTCCCGCGGAAATGCCCCCGGTCGACTCGGTCAGTCCTCCGCCATACGACATCGAGGCGCGCCGTTTCATGATCGACGGTCGGCGCTATTTCCGCGCGGCGGTGGACGTCGTCGTCCTGCGCGACTCACTGAGAGCGGTCGGGGATTCACTCGACTTCGATCAGGACCTCGGCACCATGTCCATCGTCGGGGGCGCGCGCGTTGAGCAACGAGGATTCGAATTGACGGCCGACGCGGTGGAGGTGACACCCACCACCGGGCTGAGCGAGGAGATTCTCGCCCGCAGAAACGCGGAGCTCGTGGGCAGGGAAATGGTCATGAACGCTCCTGCCATTCGCATGTTTCTCGACGGCGGGGAGGTCAATCGCCTGGTCGCCATCTCATCGCTCCCTCCGCCCGAGCAGGAAGTCCTCGACACAACGGGGCTGTCGCCCGGGGACGCCGAGCGGGCGCGGGCTCTGGCGGCGGCTGAAGCACGCCCCGATTCCGCGGAGGCTCAGCCGGGGGACTCCGTTGCGCAGCCCTCGGCGTTTGCCGACGAATTCAAGCTGACCGCGGACTCGATCGATGTGCAGTCTCCGGCCCAACTCCTGGAGCTTGTCACCGCGGTGGGTTCGGCGAGGGCCGAGGCAGCTCAGGAGGCTCCGGTCGGCTCGGAGGAGCTTCCCGAGATTGCGAGTCGCGACTGGATGGAGGGGAATACCATCCTGGCGCACTTCGTTGTGGCGGACCCCGGGACCGAAGGCCCTGCCACCGGAGAAAACCGCTCGCGACTGGAGACCCTGACCGCCGTGGGTGAAGCTCGCAGCCTCTACCGCATGACCCCCTCGGACACGGTCGCCACCGAGCCCGACGGCCCTCCGGCGTTACACTTAGTCGAAGGCAATCAGATCAGGATTCACATGCGAGGGCGCGAAGTCGTGAAGATGGAGGTTGAAGGCCAGACCGTAGGCTACCACCTGGAGCCGATGCCGCCGGACTCGACCGAGGTGGCTGACGATTCTGCCGCCACTGCGCTCGACTCGGCTGCTGCGGTGCCCGATACCGCGGTTGTGCCCCCGGACACCACCACGATCGTGCCGGACACGGCCAGTGTGCCTCCCGATACCCTCTCGCGCTCCCGTCCCTTCCTTGCGCGCCGCAGAGACTGGCGATGAGCGCGGGGGTGGCGGTCGCGACGGCCTCAACGCTCCGGGGCACGGGCCTGACGAAGATCTACAAGAAGCGCCATGTCGTGTCCGAGGTGGACATCCAGGTCCAACAGCGCGAGATCGTCGCGCTTCTCGGGCCCAACGGGGCGGGAAAGACGACCACCTTCTACATGCTGGTCGGGCTGATTGCGCCGGATGGCGGGCGCGTCTACGTCGACGAGACGTCGTTGACCGGGGTGCCGATGTACAAGAGGGCGCGGATGGGGGTCGGCTACCTTGCGCAGGAGCCCTCTGTCTTCCGGCGCCTCACGGTGGAGCAGAACGTCATGGCGATCCTCGAGACCCTCGATATCGATCGTGAGGAGCGAGCCGAAAGGCTCGAAGAACTCCTGGGCGAACTCTCGATCGGCCATTTGCGGAACGCGAAGGCCTTCTCCCTTTCGGGTGGCGAGCGCCGCAGGCTGGAGATTACTCGAGCGCTCGTGCAACGCCCGAAGTTCATGCTCCTGGACGAGCCGTTCGCCGGCATCGACCCCATCGCCCTGCACGACATCCAGGAGATCGTCTCCGGGCTCAAGCACCGGGACATCGGCGTGATCATCTCGGACCACAACGTGGAGCAAACCCTGGAGATCGTGGACCGCGCGTACATCATGCACGAAGGCAGGATTCGCGTGGCCGGAACCGTACCCGAGCTCGTGTGGAACGACGAGGTCGCCGACCTCTACCTCGGACCGACCCTGACCGTGCGCATGAGATCGAGGTTCCCGCGCCCCGGAGCTTGAGCGTCCGGTGAGTACGATCAAGACGGGCCTGCACCAGAGCGCTCGCCTGCGGCAGGAAATGAAGACCAACCCTCGCCTGTATCAGGCGATGGATCTGTTGTACATGCCGCTGCTGGACCTCCAGGCCCGACTTGAACAGGAGCTCCTGGAAAACCCGTTCCTGGAACTCTCCGAACCGGACAGCGAAGAGGTCGACTGGCAGGAGATTCTGCTCGACGACTTTGATGCGGGCGGATCGAGGATGCGCTATGAGCCCCGCGAACCCTACGAACCGGTCGTGGTGGAGGCGCGCCATCTCCACGACTACCTCCGCGAGCAGGTCCGTCTGCTGCATCTCGACGAACGGCAACTCTGGATCGCCGAGGAGATCATCGGCAACATCGATGACGACGGTCTCCTGACCTGTTCCGTGCAGGACGTGGTGGAGGGTCTCGACGCATCGCGCGAGGAGATACGGGACCGTTTGCTCGAACAGGCCGAGAAGATACGGGACGATGAAGCACGCGAACGTGAACTGGCCGAGATCGCGGCGCTCTTCGCGCGGCCCGCGACATCCGAGGTGGAGTCGGCACTTCTTGTCGTCCAGTCGCTCGACCCTCCGGGGGTGGGAGCGCGTGGTCTCCAGGAGTGCCTGATGATTCAACTGAGCCGTGAGGGTGAGGAGGAAACGCTCGCGTACCGGATCGTGGCCGATCACTTCGAAGGCCTGCTGGGCCATCGATGGGTGGACATCGCGCGCGCCCTGGAGATCGCCCCCGGAAAAGTGCAGGACGCGGCCGACGACATCGCCAAGCTGGATCCAAAGCCGGGGAGGCGGTATGCGGCCGACCCGGATCACTACGTCATACCGGATCTCATCGTGGACAAGATTGATGGCGAGTACCTGGTCTTCGCCAACGACACGGGACTGCCACGCCTGCGGTTTTCCCGGTCGTACCGCGACATTGCCGCGGACCGGTCGAAATTCGTGGGACCGAACAAGGAGTTCATCAACAGCAAGCTCAACGCCGCACAGTGGCTCATTCAGATGATCGAACAGCGCCGGCAAACCATGCTGAAGGTGATGCGGTTCATCGTGGACCGGCAGACCGGATTCTTCGAGAGGGGGGTGCAGTACCTGAAGCCGCTCACGCTGCGCGAGGTGGCGGACCACATCGAAATGGCCGAGTCGACGGTGTCCCGCGTGACCAACGACAAGTACGTTCAATCGCCGAGCGGCGTGCATCGGCTCAAATTCTTTTTCTCCGGTGGATTGCCGACGGTGACCGGAGAGGATGTGTCCACTCGGGGAGTGCAGGAGAAGATCCGGAACCTGATTGCCGACGAGGACCCGCGCCGTCCCCTGACGGATCAGGCTCTGGTCAACCTCCTGAAGAGCGAGGGAATCAAGATCGCCCGCCGTACGGTGGCGAAGTACCGCGACCAGCTGGGCCTGTTGTCCGCCAGGATGAGAAAGCGCATCTAGGCAGTCCGTGGATAGACCTGCACGAGCACCGAGACCGGCGAACCCTTCCGGGACCGACGCCTACAGCGACTTCGCGCTGGTCGTGCCGGCCTACAACGAGGCCGCGAATGTCCCGAGGCTGGTTCGCTCGATCCGCGACGCCTTCGAGGAGTGCGGGCTCTCCGGAGAGGTGCTGCTCGTCGACGACGGCTCCACGGACGGCACCGGAGAGCTGGCACGGAGCGAGGGTGCCGGATGGCCCGCCCTGCGTGTCCTTGTGCACCGGGTCAACCTGGGGAAGACCGAGGCATTGCTTACGGCGGCCGCGGCGACCAGCAGGAAGTACCTGGTCCTCTTCGACGCGGACCTCCAGCATCTTCCCGCCGAAATCCCCCGCTTCCTCGACAAGCTTGCCGAAGGGTGGGACATCGTGACCGGGAGGAAGGTCGGCGCCTACGACAAGCGGCTCGTGTCGTCGATCTACAACGCCGTGAGCCGGCGCATCTTCGACGTGCCCGTAAGCGACCTCAACTCCATGAAGGCGTTCCGCGCGGACATCCTCGAAACCGTCAGGCTGCGTCACGACTGGCACCGCTTCTTCGTGGTCATGGCATATCGCAGGGGCTTCACTGCCACCGAGATCGACATCGCCCTGTACCCGAGGGAGGCCGGGGAATCGAAGTACTCCGGAAAGGGCCGGGTCGTCGGAGCCGTATTGGATCTGATCGCAGTCTGGTTCCAGCTGCGGCTTTCCCGCAGACCGATGCTGGCGTTCGGGATCCCGGGCGTCTTCCTGATCGCCTCCGGCGTCGTGACCGGACTCGCCGCACTCTTCGCGCGATACGCAATGGGCGTGGGATTCCGACCGCTTCTCTACCTCGTCATGCTGCTTGTGACGGTGGGGGTGCTGTTTTTCGTCGCGGGATTTCTCGCTGAAATGATTGCGTCGGTGCACGACGAACTCGACGCCTTCCGGAACCGCGGCGCGAAAAGCGGTTCGATGGAGCAGGGACCAGGTGACCGGGACCGCTGAGTCCGTCGCGGGGTGCCGCAATCCGCCCGCAGGCAGGTGAGGATGCCGTCCACCAGAGTCCTCTCCGTGATCGGAACCCGTCCGGAGGCCATCAAGATGGCTCCCGTGATCCGCGCCCTGGAGGCTCGCGGAGGGATCATCCACCGGGTCGCCCTGACCGGCCAGCACACAGACATGGTGGACCAGGTCCTGCAGGCGTTCGGGATCGACCCGGACTACGATCTCGACCTGATGACGCCGGGACAGACTCTTTACGACATCGGCCACGCCTGCCTCGATGGCCTCCGGCAGGTCGCCGCCGAGTACAGGCCCGATGTCACGATCGTACAGGGCGACACGGCCACGGTCTTCTTCGCGGCGGTCGTGACCTTTTTCCAGCGGGGCAGGCTGGCGCATGTCGAAGCGGGCCTCAGAAGCCACGAGAAATGGGCCCCATTCCCGGAAGAGATGTTGCGCCGCATGACGGACACCGTTTCCGACTTCTGCTTCGCACCGACCTCCGCCGCCGCCGCGAACCTGGTCGCGGAGGGCATCGCGGCCGAGCGCGTGTGGGTCACCGGCAACACGGTGGTGGATGCGCTCGAGGAGATCCGCTCCCGTCCTCTTCCGCTGCGGAACGCCCGCGCGGCCGAGTTGCCCGCCGCCGGCCGCCGCCTCGTGCTCCTGACCGCCCATCGGCGCGAGTCGTTCGGCCGCCCGCTCGAACGGGTGTTCGAGGCTGTGGTCTCGCTCGTCCGCCGTGTGGGCGACGTCGAAGTGCTTTATCCCGTGCACCCCAATCCGAGTGTCAGGGAGCCCGCGCAGCGAATCCTTGGCGGCCACCCGAGGATCCACCTCGCGGCACCGCTGGACTACGGTGACCTCGTCGCCGCGCTTGGCAGGGCAAGTCTGGTACTGACCGATTCGGGCGGGATCCAGGAGGAGGCGCCGGCTTTCGGCGTGCACACCCTGGTGCTCAGGGAGGTGACCGAACGTCCCGAAGCCGTTCGGGCCGGCGCCGCCACGCTCGTCGGCACCGACGCCGCCCGGATCCTGTCCGAGGCGACTAGGCACCTTGCCGGGAGCGGCGCCGGAACCGTGCCCGCCAATCCCTATGGTGACGGGCGGGCCGGCGAGCGCATCGCGGACATTCTCCTCGCGGAACTGAACGGGCTGCCGCGCCGGATGACGGACTGGGGCGGACCGTGAAGATCGTCGTGCACTGCGTGTACTTCCCGCCGGAGGTAGGCGGGCTCGAAAGCCATGTGCACTACCTGTGCAGGGGACTCGCCCGGCGGGGTCACGATGTGACGGTGATCACGTCACTGTCTCAGCCCGGTCTGGCAAGGGAAGAGGTGCGAGAGGGTATCCGCATACACCGCACACCGTTGCCGGCACGCACGCCACCGGGATGGTTCATCCACGCGGTGGGGTCGACGCCGCGCACGCGTGCGGCCGTACGCGATGCCGACGTCGTGCACGCGCAGGCGTTTCCATCGCTCGTCCCCTGCGCTCTTGCACTGGCAGGCGCCAGCGCGCCGCTGCTTTGCACGCTCCACACGTCCCATTTCCTGCGGCTCGCCAAGCGTCCCGTCGTACGAACAGCGCTTGGCAAGCTTCTTGAACTAAGCGACTACAACTTCGCTGCCAGCAAGGAGATCGCCGATGTCGGCGAGAGCCTGAGCGAGTCGGTGTCGGTGGAGGTCGTGGTCAACGGCGTGGAGACCGACATCTTCCGGCCGGTACCGCCCAGCGTCGGGCGCCGATCCGGCCGACAGCGTCTCGTGGTGCCGCGGCGCCTGTTCTCGAAGAACGGCGTGGAGTACTTCGTGCGCGCGTTGCCGACGATCCTGGCGGGCGCGGACGTGGAGGCGATGGTGGTGGGGGACGGACCGGAACGCGAGCGACTGGAGGGGATCGCGGGCGAACTGGGCGTGGCGGAAAGGATCGAGTTCCTGGGTGCGCGCCCCCATGCGGACATGCCGGGGCTGCTGTGCTCGGCGGATCTTTCGGTGTTTCCGTCCTTGATGGAGGCGACATCGGTCGCGGCGCTGGAATCCATGGCGTGCGGTGTGCCGGTCGCCGCCTCCGCGGTTGGGGGTCTTCCGCAGATCGTCGACGACGAGGTGGGCGGGCTCTTCGCGCCGGCGGATCCGGAAGCGCTGGCGCATGCGGTGTTGCGTCTGCTGGGCGACCCGGCGCTGGCCACGCGTGCGAAGACGGCCAGGCAGCGCGTGGTGTCCCATTGGAGCAACGCGCGTCTGGTGGACCGGCACCTCGAGGTCTACCGTGAGCTGCTGGGGAGGCGCAAATGACCAACGCGCGACATTCGTCGGTGAACGTGCCGTGGTGGCTGACCGCCGGGATCTTCGTGCTGGCCACGGTGATTCTGTTCGGAGAGTTCATCTTCTCCGACCGGATGCTCTACGGGGGGGATACGCTCGCGCTGGGATACATGGCGCGAGCCTTCTTCGCGGAGCAGCTCGCGGCCGGCGACTTCCCGTTGTGGAATCCACGGCTTCTTGGCGGAATCCCCTTTGTCGAAGCGCTCTCCGCGGGTGACTCGATCTACCCCACGAGTCTCCTGTACTACATCATGGAGCCGTACCGGGCCCTGGGCTGGAAGCTCGTCCTCCACGTGCTGGCGGGCGGATTCTTCATGTACGGCTGGGCGCGCGGCCTGGGTCTGGAGCGCTCCGCAGCCACCCTCGGTGGACTCGCCTGGCTGTTGGCCCCGGTCATCGTGACTCTCGTCCTTCCCGGCAACGACGGCAAGCTCATGGTGGCCTCCCTGGCGCCACTCGTCTTCTGGGCTGCCGATTCAGTCTTCCGCAGTCCCTCCGGCAAGGCCGGCGCCGCGCTCGCCGGCGCCGTGGCCCTCGCCAGCCTCACCACCCAGTTTCAAACGGCGTACTTCCTCTTCGGTTCGGTCGGCGCCTACGCGGTCTTCCGCACCGTGCGCCTCTGGCGGGGAAGGGGACCGGGCGCACATGGCGCCAGCCACCTCCGTGTTGCGCTCTCACGATTCGGGCTGTTCCTCCTGTGCGCCGTCCTGGGCGCCGGCATCGCGAGCGTGCAGCTGATCCCGGCGGCCGAGTACGTCACCGAATCCTCCCGGCGCATCGCGACGACCCTTGAGGCCACGCCCGAAGAGGCGATCGCGTATTCGAGTTCCTGGTCGCTGCACCCGGAAGAGGTGGCGGGCCTGGTGGTTCCGGAGTTCGTCGGGAACAGCGGTGCAGACGCGGAGTGGGCTCGCGGGACGTATTGGGGGCGGAACGCCTTCAAGGGCAACCACGAGTACCTGGGAATCACCGTACTGCTGCTGGCCGTGTTCGCGCTCCTCGGACGGCGCCGGCGCGCCCTCAGGTGGTTCATGGCGGCGATGAGCCTGCTCTGGCTCCTCTTCGCGCTGGGGACGCACACCCCCGTGTGGCGGCTCTTCTACGAAATCGTGCCGGGCATCTCGCTGTTCCGGGTTCCGTCCATAAGCGCGTTCCTTGTGAGCTTCGGAGTCACGACGCTGTTCGCATTCGGCGTTAACGATCTGGTGCGGGCGACCCCTTCGCGCATCGCTTTCTTCCGCACGCGGCGGGGACGGACGCTGCTCGGCTGCCTCGGTCTGCTGGTCATCGGCCTCCTCCTCCAGTCGTCGGGCGCGCTTGGGCGGATGTGGACGACGCTGGTGTATCCCGATGTGGACCAGCGCGGTCTGGCGGCGCTCGCGGCCGCCTCTCCCTTTGTCACCCGCGGCTTCGTGATCGCGGTCGCGCTGGCCGCGCTGACGATCGCTTCGCTGTGGGCCGGACTGGAGCGAAAGATACCCGTGACCGCTACGCTGGCCGCCCTGGGATTGCTCGTGGCGCTCGACCTCGGCCGCGTGGACCGGGCCTTCATTCGCACATGGGACTTTCACGCGTGGGCGGCCACGGACGAGAACACCCGCTTTCTGCAGGCTCGCCGGGACTCCGGCGCGCCGTTCCGGATCGCCGACCTGCGCGGCGACGACCAGAACGTCGATCTGGCGATGTTCGGACTGGATCTGTTCGCGGGGCACCACCCGAACGACCTGGCCCGGTACCGTCAGCTTCTCGGCCTGGAAGCGAGCCGCAGGGAAGGCACGAACACCCGGCATCAGAACATCCTGCGCCTGATGAACGTCAAGTACCTGGTCTGGCCGGAGGGAGCGGCGGGCGGGCCTCCCTACGAGGGCGCTCCGCGCATGAGTTCGGTGCAAACCGGGAGGGGAGTCGAGGCCGTCTACGCCTACCCGGGACTGGATCGGGCCTGGCTCGCGGGAGCCACGACGGTCCTGGACGACGATCGCGCGCTCGAGAGAATCCTCTCCCGTGATTTCGATCCCGCGGCCGAGGCGGTGCTGTCCGCGCCGGTTCCAATCGCGCCCGTGGCCGACGCCTCGGGCTCGGTCGTGTGGGAGATGGACACCCCGGACCTTCGCCGGCTCACGGTTCGCAGCAGCGGGCCGGCGCTGCTGGTGGTCTCCGAGAACTGGTTCCCCGGCTGGGAGGCCGAGGTCGACGGCCGGAGCATGCCTGTCCACCGGGTCAATCTCACGCTGCAGGCCATCGAGATTCCCGGACCCGGCGAGCACAGCGTCACGCTGCGGTTCACGGCTCCCTCCGTGCGCAGCGCGCTAAGGGTCACGGTCGTGTGCGCATTCGCAACCATGCTGCTCCTGGGGGCGTCCTTCGTGCCCTCGCGGCTACGGCGACGGAAACGGGATTGACGCTCTCGGGGGAGGGCCGCGCCGGGTCGGGTCCGGGGGATTCGCGGCGGTGGGGCGCGGCGGCCGTCAAGGTTGCGCTCGCAATCGCTCTGACCTGGCTGATCCTGCGAGCCGCCGGCTTTCAACTCGCCGAGGCCGCCTCCGGCGTCGACTGGACGCTTCTGCGACCGGACGTTGCGGTGCTGCTCCTGTCCATGGCGGCTCTCCTGGCGGCATTCGCGCTGCAGGCCCGGCTGTGGGCGTGGCTCCTGACCCACTTCGGAGGACCGCCGGTGCGGCTCGCCGTGGCCACGGCAATGATCCTCGTCGCAAACATGGGGAGGTATATCCCGGGCAAGATCTTCCAACTTGCGGGTCTGGCCCTGCTTGCGAAGCGTGAAGGCGTATCCGGGGTGCAGGCCGGCGCAGCCGCGGTCACCGGACAGCTCCTGAACCTTCTGGCCGCCGCGCTGGTGGGTGGATGGGCGGCCTACGCCGCCGGTTCGATACCGGAGGGGTTCGGACTCGCCGCGGGAGTGGCGGTCGTGCTCGCCGTCGTCCTGCTGGTGGGCGTGGGCGGCGCGGGGAGGATCCTGCGGTGGTCGCTGCGGCGCAGCGGGCACGAAGCGGAAGTTGCGTTGCCCGGCCGGGGGGTTCTCGCACTCAGTCTTGCCGGGTACATCGTGGGTTGGGCCGCCTATGGCCTTGCCTTCTTCTGGCTGGCGCGGGGGGCCGGGCTGGATGTCCCGCTCGCCACGGCCGTCACAGCCTTCTCCGGCGCCTACTTCGTCGGCTACATTTCTCTCGTACCCGGCGGTATCGGGGTCCGGGAGGGAGGCCTCTACGTTCTCCTCGTTTCGGTGCTGGGACCTCAGGGCAGCCTGGTGCTGGCCGCGCTGCAGCGCGTGTGGATCACGCTTGGGGAGCTGCTGGGCGCGGTGGGCGGCGCCGTCCTGTTGAAGACGAGGACTGCCGCCGCCGGACGTGATGACCGCTCGAGCCGGACCGCCGAAGGCGACGCGGGCGGGCGAGAGGCGTCCGGCAGCGGCGACAGCGTGGACAATTTCCCCGTGGAGCGGGCATGACAGATTCCGGACGCGTGCTGGTTGTGATTCCCACGTACAACGAGCGTTACAACCTGCCGCGCATCGTACCGTGCGTGCTCGAACAGGGGGACGCATTCCATGTCCTCGTGGTCGACGACAACTCACCGGACGGAACCGGTGACGTCGCCGACGAGCTGGCGGCCGGCAGCGAGCGGGTCGCCGTGCTTCACCGGCCCGGAAAGGAAGGTCTGGGCGCGGCTTACGTGGCGGGCTTCACCTGGGGCCTGAAGAGGGACTTCGACGTGTTCGTGGAGATGGACGCCGATCTGTCCCACCCGCCGGCGATGCTGCCCGTGATGCTGACGGAGATCCGCCGGGACGTGGACGTGGTGGTGGGTTCCCGGTATCTCGACGGCCGGATCACGGTGGTGAACTGGCCGATGCGGCGCCTGTTGATCAGCCTCTTCGGGTCGTGGTATGCGCGCGTGATCACCCGCCTCCCGGTCCGCGACGCTACCGGCGGCTTCAACGCTTTCCGGCGGCGTGTTCTCGAGCGCGTGCGCCTGGACCGGGTCCAGTCGAACGGATACAGCTTTCAGATCGAACTGAAGCTGAGGGCGTGGAGAGGGGGTTTCGAGCTGCGCGAGGTACCATTCGTGTTCACCGAACGGGACAGCGGCGAATCCAAGATGTCCAGGAGCATCATCTGGGAGGCGGTGTGGCGGGTCTGGAAGTTGCGTATTCTGGATCTGGCGGGGCGGCTGTAGGAGCGGGCGAGTGGCGCTCATCGATCTGTGCTACCGGTGCCCACAGTGCGGCCACGACCCGATGAGCGGGGAAGGGGACGCGGCCTGGTGCGCATCCTGCGGCATTCGAATCGAACGCAGCCGCGGACGACTCCTGCTGTCGCTTCCGGGACGTGACATGCCGTTCCAGGTGAACGCGGCCGACCTGTGCCGGCGAATCGACGAGCATGGCGGCCCGATCACCCGGGCGACCAGGGACGACGGTACCGTGGAGTACTCGGCCCGCGCCCGGATTTCCTGGCGGGTCTCGGAACGGGCGGTCCGGTATCGGGGGGTACTTCGCGGCTTCGCCGAGAGCATGGGGCCGGCGACACCCGGCACGATCACCGTCGACCGCGAGCGGGTACACGTGGGTTGCGGTGACCGGCAGGCCGGCAGTTGGCGGCATCTCGACCTTGGCGCCGTCCAGGCGTCGTCTTCGTCGCTGCAGCTCTCGCTGCCGGACGACCAACTCGTCCAGCTCCGTTTCGTCGACGATTCGCCCCGGCGCTGGGAGACCCTCATGCGACGGCTGATCGCCGAGGCGTACGAGGGCGCCGGCCGGGGCCGCGTGGTGGAATTCCAGCCCCGGATCGTGACCCGATGGTAGGCGCCTGGTATACGGTCTTCCGAGTCACCCTCGGGTGGGCGGGAAGGGTGCTTGCCCGGTGCCGCGTGGCGGGAACGTCGCACATTCCCCGGGAAGGGCCGTTCATCCTGGTCGCAAACCACGAAAGCATCCTCGATCCGGTGCTCGTCCAGTCGAACTGTCGCCGCACCGTTCACTTCTTCACCAAGAGCACCCAATTCGGAGCGAACGCGCTTTTCAGGTGGTTCTTGCCCCGCGTGGCGGCCATTCCGGCCCGCCGCTACCGGGTCGATCCGCAATCGGTCCGCACCGCGCTCAGGGCCCTGGAGCACGGCGACGGCGTGGGCATCTACCTCGAGGGCGAGCGAAGCTGGGAGGGCGCGCTGCGACCCTTCCGGCGCGGGTCCATCCGCCTGATCCTGAAGGCGGGCGTCCCCGTCGTGCCGTGCTGCGTGTCCGGCACCTACAACGCGTGGCCTCGCTGGACGCGGTCAAGTTGGAGAGCGCCGGTATGGGTTCGTTACGGCGAACCGCTCCTCTTCGGCATTCACGATACGCGTGCCGAACGGGAATCAGCGCTGGAGCCCACCGCCCGCCGCCTGCGGCAGGCGCTGCTCGCGTTGGCCGTGGAGCCGCCGGACCGACCCCGGCCCACTGGCGCCTGACGGCCGGGGGAGCGAGTATTCCGGTCATGCGCTCGGCACTTCTGTGGGTCTCGGAGAACAGGTGGTGCAGCAACACGCTACCCCGGTACGGGTTCGTGCGAAGGGCCGTGCGCAGGTTCATGCCGGGCGAAACCCTGGGCGACGCGCTCGACGCTGCCAGGGTGCTGGAGCGGGGGCAGGGGATTCCGACCCTGATCACCTTCCTCGGCGAAAACGTCGCCGACCGGGCCGAAGCCCGGGCGGTCGCGGATCACTACGTTCAGGCCACCCTTGAAGTCGCCTCGCGTGGTCTCGACGCCGAATTGTCCGTCAAACCCACCCACCTGGGCCTGGATCTGGGGATCGACGTCGCGGAAGAGAACCTGCGCCTGATCACGCGTTCGGCGGAGGCGCACGGGAACTGGGTCTGGATCGACATGGAGTACAGCCGCTACGTGGATCCGACGCTGGAGCTGTACCGCTCCATCCGCGCCGACCACGCCAGATTCGGCATATGCCTGCAGTCCTACCTCTACCGCACTCCGGCGGACCTGGAGTCGCTCATCCCCCTGGGTCCCGCCATACGGCTGGTGAAGGGTGCCTACGCCGAGCCCGCGGAGATCGCGTTTCCGGACAAGGCGGACGTCGATCAGGCGTTTTTCGACCTGACCACGCGCATGCTGGCACCCGATGCCCTCGAGGCGGGAATGCGTGCCGGTCTGGCCACGCACGACGCAAAGCTGATCGCCCGAATCGACGAATGGGCGCAGTCGAACGCCGTCGCGTCCGAAGCGTACGAATACCAGATGCTCTACGGCATCTCCCAGCGCGAACAGTTTCGTCTCGCCGGGCGGGGGCGGGGCGTCCGGGTTCTCATCAGCTACGGCGAACACTGGTTCCCCTGGTATGTCAGGCGACTGGCCGAACGCCCAGCCAACGTCGCCTTCGTCGTCCGCAGCATGCTTCCATGGTGAACACAATGAACGCAAGCAGACGTCCGCGCGCCGGCCGATGGGTCGGCCTTTCCACCTTGTCGGCATGCCTGGTAGGCGTGGCGTGTCAGAGCGAGCAGAGTCAGAGCGAGCAGAGTCAGGGTGTCGTAGCCGCCCGCGCCCTGCTGGACTCGGTGATGGAGACCAACTCGATTCCCGGCCTTTCCGTGGCCGTGGGTATGGGATCACAAGTTATTTGGTCAGAAGGTTTTGGATATTCTGATCTAACTCATGACACAAGAGTGACACCCCTCACGAAGTTCCGGATCGGCAGCGTGTCCAAACCGATCACGGCGGCCGCCATCGGAGTACTGGTGGATGACAATGCGCTGGACCTGGACGCGCCGGTGCAGACGTACGTGCCGTCCTTTCCGGAGAAGCAGTGGCCGGTCACCACGCGGCTGCTGGCGGGACACCTGGGGGGAATCCGGCACTACCAGGGGGACGAGAACTTCTCTTCGGTCCGCTACCCGACGGTCCTGTCCGGACTCGCGATCTTCCAGGACGACCCGCTGATCAACGAACCCGGTACCGAGTACGTCTACTCGTCGTACGCGTGGAATCTGATCAGCGCGGTGATCGAGGGCGCAAGCGGAGAGCCGTTCCTCGGCTACATGGACCGCGCGGTGTTCGGTCCGCTGGCGATGGAGCACACGGTTGCAGGCCACACGGACAGCATTATCGCGCATCGGACGCGGTTCTACGTGCTGTCGGCCACGGGCGAGGTCCTGAACGCACCGTACGTGGACAACAGCTACAAGTGGGCGGGAGGAGGATTCCTCTCAACGCCGGAGGACCTGCTCCGGTTTGCGAACGGGCACCTGGAACCGGGTTTCCTTCAGGCCGAGACCCTGGAACTGCTGTTCACCTCACAAAGGACTGCCGGCGGCGACGAGACCGGATATGGCATCGGCTGGGGCAGCGCAACCAACGATTACGGTGAGCAAGTGGTGTCGCACACCGGCGGGTCCGTGGGGGGACGGACGGTGCTGACGCTGAACCGCGATACCGGCGTGATCGTGGCGATCGTCGCCAACACGTCGAGTGCGCCGATAAGCAGAGGGCTGGCGGCACGCGTGGAGGAGCTGTTCCGGTAGCGAATGCTCGCCCGTTCGGGGGCGGGGGACCGTTTATCGGATGCCGGGGAAAGAAACCAGCGAAGCGGGAGCACGCACGGGGGTTCCCGTTGCGCTGAAAAGGCAGAACTTGACATAATACATATTATGCGACGTTCACGGGTAGTGCGGACGGCGGGACAAACCACTCCACCACGTCTACTGGTTCAGTGCGGCCGCCACCTCGGCCCGGCGCATCTCCACGATGCCCCGGTCCGGATCCCCCTCGTCCATCTCGTCGAGCAGACGGTCATAGATCTCCAACGCTGCCTCATGGTCGCCCTGGCTGGCCCGCAGGCGCGCCTCATCCGCAAGCGCGTCGCGCACCAGGAAGCTCAGTCTCGCCCGGTCGGCGAGGCGTTCGTACAGACCCTCGGCGGCCTGGAGATTGCCGGCGTCTTCGGAGATGGCGGCAAGAAGCGCCGCGGCCTGGGACCCCAGTGGACTCCCGACGTCGCCCGCAATCGGCTCCAGCACCTCAACCGCCGTTTCGAGGTCGCCGAGATCCGCCGTCACCTGACCCAGCGTGAGGCGCGCTTCGCCCGCGGCTGACGTGCTCCCGAAACGCTCCAGGTACACCTGCAGGTCTGCCTGGACCCCGACCTGGTCCCCCGCGTCGAGCCGCATCTGCAACTGCTCCAGCTCGGCGGCCGCAGCGAAGCCCAGGTCCTCCCGGTAACGCGCGTAGTAGACGAGGGCGACGATACCCAGGCCCACCAGTATGACGCCCGCGGTCAGGGTTGGTCTGTTGCGCTGGGCCCAGTTGCTGACTTCCAGTGTCCTGGCGACGAAAGCGTCCTCCTGGTCGGCCGGGTTGACGGGCTTGCTGGGTCGGGATCCGGGTTTGCGGTATTTTGTCATTGGATTTCGTCGTTTAGCCTGACGCTCGCGTATCGTGGAAGACGTGCACGAACCAACACTAATCCCAAGGCTGAATCCCGGTCAACGGTTGGTCGGCGGCGCGCTGGCCGTTGCCATGGCCGCAGCCTGCGCGGATCCCCCGCTTCCCTCCCGGATCGAAATCTCGCCGTCGCTTGCCACCGCCGACGTGGTGGGCGCCACCATCCAGTACACGGCTCGCGTGATCGACGAGGAGGAAAGCGAAATCATCGGTGCGGCAGTCGGCTGGTCGTCCCTCGATCCGGGCGTGGTCACGATCTCCGAAACCGGATTGGCTACGGTCACCGGCCAGGGCGAGGCCACGGTGCGGGCGACGCACCTGGCCCTTTCTGCATCGGCGCTGCTGGTGGTCGAACTGAGACCGGTCCGCCTGGCGAAGGTCGCCGGCGACGGACAGACGGCGCCCGCGCTCTCGGTTCTTCCGGACAACCCCACGGTGCGCGTCGAAGACGGCGGCGGCGCCCCGGTTCCGGATGTGCTGGTGACGTTCGAGATCACCTCGGGTGAAGGCCAGGCCGTCCCACGAAGCGGTGTCACTGGGATCGACGGGGAGACCTCGACGCGGTGGACGCTGGGCGAAGCCGAGGGCCCGCAATCGCTGCACGCGAGCGCCGGGTCGCTGGAGGCCGAGTTTGTGGTAACGGCGACGGCGCCGCTTCTCGCAATTCGCACCGCCCGCCTGAAGCGTGCAAGGGCATCGCTGGGCTATTCGACGACACTCGAAGCCGCCGGCGGGACTGCACCGCTCGCGTGGTCCGTCGATGACGGCTCCCTCCCCCCCGGGCTGCGGCTCGACAGCCTCGGAGTCATCTCCGGAACCGCGGTCGAGGCCGGCTTCAGCGCCTTCACCGTCCACGTCCAGGACGCCGCGGGCAACAGGGCCTTGCGCGAACTGGGCCTGCGCGTGTGCGACCCCCCCCTGTCGCTTGAACCGGGCGCCGTGGTCGCTCTCGAGCCGCTCGGGCTGACGCCTTGTCCTCCCTTTCTTCCAGCGGGCGTGGATGGCGATGCGTACCGGATGGCCATCGTTCGCACGGACCTGTCCCGTGGCGGCCGACCGGCGCAGGCAGTCGTCTCGGTGGTCGAACACGGCGCCCCGCCGGTTGCCCAGGCACGGGAGGCGACGGAAACCGGCGTGCGACGGCTCCCCGAGCTGCCCCCGGGGCTGGCCGCAGGCGTCGAGCTGGCGGACGCGACGGCGCGCTGGCACGCCACGCTGCAGGGACAGGCGGAGCAACTCCTGCGACGACTCGGCCGCGGCGCGATACTTCCGGATCTGCGGCAGTCCGCCGGCAATGCGATCGCGCCCGGCCGCACCGATCCACCCCCTGAACGGCTGCTGCTCCGTCCCTACGACGGCGATCGGTCGAGTGAAGCGTGCCGGGACCCGGCACCCGTCCTCACACCCGCGCTGCTCGTTGCGTACAACGACCACCTTGCCATCTACCAGGACTCCACGCAGCGCGACACCGACCCCATTCGGACCGAGGACGCGGAGCAGGTACTCGACTACTACGCGGCCTACGGGGCCGATACGATCGAGGAGTACTTCGGTGGCGTGGCCGACATCAACGGCGACGGCCGGGTCAACGTGTTCGTGTCTCCCACGGTGGAGGACGACTTCGCGGCATTCGTCTGGCCGGGGGACTTCATCGACGCCGCGCAGTGCTCGTGGTCGAACCGGATGGAGCTCATCTACTTCAACGAGAGCATGTTCCATGCGGTTGGCGGCGCTCCGGACGACGGGCACTACCAGGCTCTGCCCACCATGGTCCACGAGATGAAGCACGTGAGCTCGCTGTACCTGCGTTCCCGGGGCGGAGGGTACCACCCCGGCTGGATCGAGGAAGGCACCGCCGAGATCGCGGCCGAGATCTCCTCACGCCGGGCCATGCAGGCCGTCGGGGGCGTGGCGCAGGGGGCCCTGCTCACACGCGATGCGTACCCGCCGCGGACGGGTTCGATCATCACCCCAGAGAACTACGGGATGCTGCTGCGGCTCGCCCGCACCTCGCTCTCCTACGCCGCGGCCGTGAATTCCCTGACCGGCAACCCCGTCGACGAACACACGTACTACGGGACCTCCTGGCACTTTCACCGCTTCCTGGGCGACGCGTACGGGAGCGCCGCCGCGGGCGAGGACGGCCTGCTCTTCCGGGCCCTCAACGACACGACGGCGCCGCCCGGGCCGAATGGCATCCGGCTCGTGACCGGAATGAGGGTAGAGCAGCATCTGGAAGACTACGCCGCGGCCATGATGCTGAACGGCACCGCGGCACCGCCCCCCGAGCATTCGTTCACCACCTATGACTTCCCGTCGGCCACCTTCGAGCTGTTCCGCCCGGACTACCAGCCCGAGGGACGCTATCCGTGGCCGCACACGGGGCCCCACCCCGCGGGATTCGAGACCGCCACGTATTCGGGTGATCTGGCGCCCGCCGGCATCCGCTTTCACGATTTCGTGTCCGATGGCGAAGGGGACGGCGTGGACGTGGAAGTCTCGGTCACCGGAGGCGCCGCAAGGGTCGTGATCGTCCGGTTGCGCTGAACTGGCCTGACTTGGCTTAGTCTAGCTCAGCTAGCCTAATCAATCCCAGCTTGCTGTAGTGGGCTCTCGAGGTGCGGGCGCGCCACGCCGTGCCCGTTGGGGTCGCCGGGCAGGAAGTCCTGCCGGTGGTCCTCGGGGCAGCCGGCGGAACTCGTTTCGAGTTGCAGGGTGACGTGTTGCAGGTTGAACTGCCCGTATGCGATGTCGCGCAGGCGATTCAGGATCGTGTCATCCCCGGCCTGCAGTTCATAGCCCTTCCTTACCGTCACGTGCGCGGTCAGCGCCTCGTACCCGGGCGCGAGGGTCCACACGTGAATGTCGTGTACCGTGTTGACTCCCTCGACCTCTTCGAACCGCCGGCACAAGCTGTCCAGGTCGACATGATCCGGCGCCCCCTCCAGCAGGACGTGCACGACCTTGGCCAGTAGCCGCCAGGTGCTGACCAGGATCAGGACGCCGATCAGCGCGCTGAGGATCGGGTCCGCGATGTGCCATCCGAACGCCCACACGAGCACGCCCGACAACACCACGGCGACCGATCCGAGCAGATCGGCGATGACATGCTGGTACGCGCCCTCGATGTTGACGCTGTGCCTGGCCGAGCGGTGCAGGATCGACGCGGCGACAATGTTGACGACCAGCCCGATCGAACCGATCCCCAGCACGAGTCCTCCCTGCACCTGGGGTGTGCTCGTGAAGCGGCCGTACGCCTCGATGAGGATCCACACCGAGATCCCCCAGAGGGTCGCTCCGTTGACGAGTGCGGCCAGGACCTCAAGGCGATGGTACCCGAAGGTGCGCCGGCGCGAAGCCGCCCGCGTGGAGAAATGCATGGCGGCGAGCGCGAGAGCGATCGACGCGGCATCCGCGAGCATGTGTCCGGCGTCGGCGATGAGTGCCAGGCTGCCGGAGATGATGCCGCCGACGATCTCGGCGAACATGTATCCGACGATCAGCACGAGAGCCAGCGTCAGATTGCGCTTGCCGGCCTCCCGCAGCTGGTGCGAGTGATCGTGGTCGCGGGCCGTCGGCTCAGCCACCGGTCACCACAGTCTTCAACAGCGATCGGTCCACGTTCCCCCCCGAGACGATGACGGCCGCCGGACCCCGCGGCCGGTAGCGTCCGGACCACAGTGCGGCGAGCCCGACCGCGCCGCCACCCTCCACGACCAGGCGGTGCTCGCGGAACGCGCGCCCGACGGCGCTCCTGATGTCACTCTCCTCCACGATCACGTGTTCCGAGATCACTCTCCTGCAGAGCTCAAGGGTGAGTCGATTGTCGAGTCCGATCCCCCCGGAGAGGGCCGAGGCGATCGTTTCCTCGTCCGGCAGCTCGATGGGGCGGCCTCTCTCCAGACTCCGAAACATGACGCGGGCGCGGCGGGCCGAGACCGCGACCACCCGAATGCGCCGATCGCGCAGGGCCAGCCCGACTCCGGCCGCCAGGCCTCCGCCCGACAGCGGCAGCATGACCTCCCTGATATCCGGCGCCTGCCGCGCGAGCTCCACGCCCAGGGTCCCCTGCCCTTCGATCACGTCCGGGTCGTCGAATGCGTGGACGAGCGACATCCCGGCCGACCTGGCCATCGCCGCCGCCCGTTCCTCCGCTTCGTCGTACGAGGGGCCGGCCAGCACGACGCGGGCCCCCGTCGCCCGGATCGCCCTGAGCTTGGACGGGTCCACCCAGTCGGGCACGCAGATCGTCGCGGGCACACCCATCCGCGCGGCCACCACCGCCACCGCGCGGCCGTGATTGCCGGACGAGGCGGCGATCACTCCCGCCTCGCGCTCCGGACCGGCCAGCCTGTGCAACCGGTTCGCCGCCCCGCGCACCTTGAACGACCCCGTGTGCTGGAGCGACTCGAGCTTCATGAGGGCCGGGGGCGCGCCCTCCAGGTCCAAAGGGACGATCGGCGTGCGCCACGCGTGCGGCCGCACCCTCTCGAGCGCGCCCGCGAAGTCCAGGTTCCCGATCACGGGCTTACTCGGGGGCAGCTTCTTCGGCAGGCTTCCTGACGACTATGAAATGATGCGCTGTCCCTCGACGAGCTTGACCACCCAGAGTCCCGAGTTCAGGTCCGACGTGAAGATGTGGCCCTTGTGGATCTGGGCCCCCCAGGTCATCCCCCAATTGGGGACGGTCGTCTCCGAGTCGGTTGTCTTGAGCACGGCGATTTCGCGCCCCTGGCGATAGAGGTCCCCGCGCAGCTCGCCCGAGATGTCGACGACTCGAAGGCCGGCCTGGTAGTACCCCACGTAGAGCCGATCGCCCTCCACCCAGATGTTGTGCGCCCCGGCCTCGGGAACCTCGTAGCGGGCGACCTCGACCGGGTTGTCCGGATCTTCCATGTCCAGCACGTGGATGTACCCGCGCGCTTCGATCGGTGCGTCCGAGTCCCAATCGTCCGGGAAGATCTCGTCACCGACGAAGAGGTAGCGCCCGGCTCTCCACGCCGTGTGGGTGTTCCCGGCCGGGTACTTGTACCGGGACACGAAGGCGGGCTCGGTGGGCGTTCCGCCATGGGTTCCGGCGCCCACGTCCAGCATGACGGCGCCGTCGTCCCAGTATGACAGGTAGGCATACCCGTCCTGGACGATGACGTCATGGAGCGACTTCGTGTCCGACGGCGGCAACCCCCAGCGGCCGATCTCGTCCGGCGCGGCCGGATCCGATATGTCGATGATGTGGATGTCGCGGGTCCCGTTGTGAACCGCGTAGACCAGGTCCCCCTCGACCCAGACGTTGTGCACCCCTCCGGGCACCGTGCGCTTGTACTCGGAGATGATTGCCGGGTGGGCGGGGTCGGCGAGATCAAGGATCACGATCCCGTTCCGGCGGTCGGACGCGCCCTCGCGGGTCAGGATGCCGATGCGGTTGTTGGAATGGATCTTGACGTCGTTGATGCGTCTCGCGTCCAGCTGGACCGAGTCGGTGAGGACCGGAGACGACGGATCGGTCACATCCCAGGCCTTCATCCAGTCATACATGAAGGTGCCCACGTACGCGTAATCGCGGCCGTCCACTCCTTCGAACACCCATGTGTCGCCCGAGTGGTGGTCCGCCGCGGATCCCCGTCCGACCCTGACCAGCTCGGCCTCCGCGATGCGGCTTGTGACCTCGGCCGTGGCGACGGCAGCGCGACCCTCACCGTAGATGGCGGTGACTCGATACGTGCCCGGGCGCTCGGCCACGAATACGCCCTCGGCGCCCTCGGCCTCGATCTGCGCGCCTGCTCCGCTCACGCTCCACTCCGGGTAGAGAGGCGCGGACCCCTCGGCGCGGAAGCGAACGACGTCCCCCGTGCGGGCCTCGACCTGGGCGGGTGCGACGACGACCTGGCCGGGGTCTCCCTCCCGGACGGCGACGGTCGCGTTGGCGCGCGCCTCTCCCGCGGACACGGTGATGACGGCCTGGCCCGCCCTGCGCGCATGTACGCGCCCCATTGCGTCGACGGCGGCCACCGAATTGTTGCTGGAGGAGTAGGCGACGGAGGGAGAACGCACCGTCTCGCCGTCCGGTCCTCGCGCCACCACCTGAACCGGCGCGCTCGTGCCGGCCACCAGTTCGGCGACGGGCAGGTCGGCCTCCAGGCTGGCCACGGGCTGCGCCCGCACGACGACGGATGCGAAGGCCATCACGTTGCCCGACCGGGCGGCGATGCGGGCTTCGCCCGGCGAGACCGCGGTCACCTGCCCCGTCTGGTCCACGGCCGCCACCTCGGGGGTCATCGCGATCCAACGCACCGGGGCGTCGGCCAGAACCGCTCCGTTGCCGTCACGGACGGTGGCCGTCACCGTCACGGTCTGGCCCACGTCCAGGGTCAGTCCGGCAGGATCGAGGTCGATCCGGTCGGGCCCCAACTGGATACCCGCCAGCAGAAGCAGAATCGTGCTCATCGTCATCGGTGACATCCTTCCTCGGTGGCGAAAACGTGCGGGCGCGGGGCTGGCGACGGTCGGACATGGCGTCAACCCGTGCGCAGCCGGCCCTCCATGCGCTGCGAAAGATACGCTGCAGCGCACTTGCAGTCACCAGCGGGGGGGACTTGTCCGCGGCGTGCGGCCCGTCGATCTTCCACGGGCTTGCACGTCCCCGTAGCTCAGGTGGATAGAGCGACTGCCTCCTAAGCAGTAGGCCCCAGGTTCGAGTCCTGGCGGGGACATTCCCGCGTTTTGCGGCCAAGCGGCCCGGTTGTCGGTTGCCGAACGGGCCGGAGTCGGCGCCCTTGTTGCGCGCAGGAGCCAGGGCTGTTCCGACTGCCGGACATCAGCTGCGGTCATCTGGAGGGAGGTCGCGATGAGGCATTGCCGGATGCGGGTCTTCGTGGCGGCTCTGGCGGGCCTGACCTGGGCGGTCGGTTGCGGTGATGGCGCGACGGAGCCCGCGCCCACGCCGAACCGGGCACCACTAGCAAGCGGTTCGATTCCGGCTCTAACGATTAAGGTGGGAGAGACAGCCTCTGTTGATGTTTCTGGCTACTTCAGCGACCCGGACGGCGACGAGCTAACCTACGGGGCCGAGACTTCGGACGTGGCGGTGGCCACGGTGTCCGTGTCCGGGAGCTCGGCGGCGGTCGCCGGAGTGTCGGCTGGCATGGCGACCGTTACGGTGACCGCCCGCGACCCCGAGGGCCTGACCGCTTCCCAGAGCTTCGAGGTCACGGTCAAGGAACCTGTTGCACTCGCCATTCGAGCGGCGTACTTGACGCAGGCCGCCCAGGACCTGGACGGTGGCGTTCCGCTCATCGCGGGGCGCCAGGCACTGCTTCGGGTGTTCGGAACTGCTGACAACGACTTCACTCTGGCGGGCAAGGGACTGGCCACTTTCTTTGTCCGGGGTGAGGAGGTGTACACGGCCTCTTTGGAGCCTCCGACCCCGAACATTCCTCTCGATGTTGACGAAAGCAGCCTTGACCGGTCCTTCAACGCGAGGATTCCGGGACATGTCCTCCAACCCGGCATCGAGATGGTCGTGGAGTTGGATCCCGACCGGACCCTGCCCTTGAAGCCGGGAAGCCACAGCCGTTTCCCAGCGTCGGGGCGGCTCGCTGTCGACGTGCGAGAGGTTCCGCGGATGCATCTGACGTTCGTTCCAGTGCTGTACCATTCCGAGAGCGAGGGAGCTACGGCGACCAACGCACAGGTCGAGCATGCGGCACGTGACCTGGCCACGAACGATTCCCAAGGGGAGCTGCAATACACCCGCGACATTCTGCCCATCGGCGATCTGGCCGTGAAACTGCGGGAGCCCTTCTACACCTCCGCCAATACGTTGGGGGGCGGCAGCGGCCAAATCCTTAGCGAGCTCTCGATGCTGAGGCATGTGGAGGCCGCCGAGGACGAATACTATCACGGGCTTTTCGCGGTTCCCCAACAACAACATCCGAAATGGCCCGCTGGCGTGGCCTACCAACCCGGATACGTTGCGATTTCGGAGGTCTTCGGGGACTTCGTCCAGCGTCGACTCATCGCCCACGAGCTTGGCCACAACCTGAGCCTGGGGCACGCGTCGTGCGGCACCACGGGCGATCCGGATTTCCCCTACGCTGACGGCTCCATCGGGATTTGGGGACACCAATTCGTCCACGACGATACAAACGGACTGGGGAAACTGTTCGCGCCGGCGGAGTACACAGACATCATGTCGTATTGCTTTCCCCAATGGATCAGCGACTACAGTTTCGGCAAGGCATTGAACTTCCGGTCAGGTTCCGCCGCAGGTGCGCCTGGTGGAGCGGCGCCGGTGACGTCACGAGCCACTACGCTATTGCTGTGGGGAGGAACCCACGACGGGGGCCTTCGACTCGAGCCCGCTTTCGTGCTTGACGCGCGCGTCAAACTCCCAAGGGCGCCCGGTCCCTACGAGGTGACAGGCTTCGACGATGAGGAACGGCGCTTGTTCTCGGTCAGCTTCACGCCCGACGAACTTGATCACGGTGGGAGTACCTTTGTATTCGCCGTCCCCTTCGAGTCCGCATGGACCCGGGAGCTGGACCGCGTCACGCTGACCGGCCCGGAGGGCTCCGATACTATCGACCGGGACACCGGCGGAAGGGCCGCAGTGATCCTCGATCGCGCCACCGGCCAGGTACGCTTGATCTCACGTGATTGGTCAGGAGGAGAGCTTCTTGCGGCCATGCGGGTGCACGCTCAAGTGGAGATCCTACGGGGATTACCCCGCTAGCGGATCGAATGGTGGGCTACGGAAACTTCGGCACGCCATCAGTCATACAGAAGCCCTGTCAGCGCTGTGGCCTCTCAGGCGAGTCCATCCGGCCTCAGGCGAAGAAACGGCGCAATGACCGTAGGACTTCCTCCATCTTGTCGGTGCTGAGGGTCCCGATCCGCTTGGCGATGAGCGAAGAGTGCATCGTAAACAGCTTGGTGGCCTTCACCATCGATGGCTTGGGGAGCCGACCCTCCACGAAGTCTCCGCGCCAGAGATGGACCGCGTTCGGGTCATCCGTAATGTGGGAGGTCACCGCCGGCAGCACGAGGTCCTCTCCAGCGGCGTTGAAGGAATCCGGGGACAGGACCAGTGCGGGCCGTCTCTTGGATGAACTGGGATCGGTGAAGGGGAAGGGAGACGAGAACGATGTCGCCCTGCCTATAGGCCATCGTAGACGGCATCCTCCTCGTTCTCCCAGAATTCGAAGCTGCGCTCCGAAGCCTTCAACCACGGGACGGCGGCGGCGAGCCGTCTCAACTCACTCTCGGAGAATACCTGATAGACCTCGCCGGGGGTGGGTTCCTCCATCTCCTGCAGGGGCGCGAACACCCCATCCTTGTATTCGGCCTTGATGCTCATGATCCATTGACCCTATCGGGGAACTGGGGGTGGCGGAAGTCCCAGTCTCCGGCGACGAGCGCTCGGGGAGGTGCGACGCGCGTCGATCCGCGCCCAGATGCGGCCGATGGCGGTGACGCTCCGTCGCACGCAGTCACCGCGAGCGCGGCGACCGGACCCCACCGATGTCAACCCGCATCTCTGTTCCAACGGCTATGAGATTCCCTAAGACACTTCATGAACCGCAAGCGTCTGGACTCCCAGGCCATCCCGGACCACTACCAGCGCCCAGTCGTCTCCGGCATCGAGAAGACGCATGTTGCTCGGAATCGTCACTTGGCGAACCCGATTGCCGGAAGGGTCAAAGATGTCCCAGCG
>LXNJ01000285.1_pt1 | contig 36681 bp, 30 predicted proteins | sample 809081 | NCBI WGS metagenome assembly LXNJ01 (sample SAMN04870510, study PRJNA318959) | sponge metagenome | biome: sponge; feature: marine sponge reef; material: water | host: Petrosia ficiformis | place: Greece: Milos, Mediterranean Sea | collected 2013-05-29 | depth 5-7 m | reverse complement strand
GCGGATGCGGTGAAGCGGTCCATCGAAGACGACCATCCAGCCGTCCGCGACCAGTCGGTCGGCAATCTCGACCTCGGTCTCCCGCATGAGGCGCTGGAGATGTTGCGGTACCGCGCGGAGCTCCTCACTCTCCACTGAAAGGGACATCCATCGCCATCCGCCTGGATGCGAACGGAGCGGAACCCGCTTCCCGCCGGAGAAGATCACAGCCCGCCCGACCTCCACATGGCCGATCTCCACCGGACCGGCCCTGTCGATCAGGACCGCTCCCGCTCCCCACGCCCCCGCGAGACCCGTGATCGTCTCCCCTTGCGAGCTCGTCCGGGTAAGGTGCGCCTCGGTTCGGCGCACCCCGTCCACGAAGCAGAGGCGCGCCGGAGGGCCTGCGTCCGGTGGCCGGTGAATGCGGAAATGTCCGCCGTCCTCCACGACCCGGCATTCGACGGTGTGTTCATCCTCGTCGTCCGCGCGAAAGGCGGCGCCGTACGACGCGTCGAATGGTTCGACTCCGATGAAGGGGCGGCGCGCGTCATCGTTCATGGGGCGGCAGCAGGATCGCGGGCGCCGACAACGAGGCCGACGGGCGGAGAGGTGAATGGGTCGTTCATGTCCGGTCCCTCAAGATAAGCCAACGGCCCCGGGGCCGGCACGAAGCCGATCCCGGGGCCGCCGCCCGCCGGAAAACCGTCGGGGGTCAGACTACCAGCTGTAGTTCACGCGCGTGTAGTAGAAGCCGCCGTTGAATCCGAACGGCGTGAACTGGCCGAAGCGGTTGCCCACGCCGGCCGCCGCCCCGGGATACTCCTCCGGGTAGGTGTTGAAAACGTTCTGAGCACCGACCGTGAGCGTCCACTGATCGGCGAACGTGTGCGCCCCTTCCACGTCGAAGAGCATGCGGGCCGGGTAGTCGATGGTGTTGTCCGAGTTCGACTCGTAGTAGGGCTGCTCGCCGTCGAAGTAGCCGCCCCAGTAGCTCCCCCGCGCCAGGAAGCGCGTGCCGCCGGGGAAGACGTGATTCATGGCGAGGTTGCCGCGCACGTTGGGAAGGCCTTCCTCGAGGATCCGGATGCGGCGATCGGTCAGGGTGGTCGGGTTGAAATCCGTCACCGTGGTCTGGGTCCAGTTCCAGGCGCTGCTGAACGTGGTGGTGGAACCGCTCGCTCCAGCCACCTCATACGCACCCACCAGGTCGATCCCGTCCGTCCGGGTCGCGAAGTCGTTGATGAAGAAGCGGAACCGCGCGAGCACCCCGCCGGGCCGGATGATGCCTTCGGCGATGAGCTGATCGATCTCGGTCGGACTGAGACTCCGGTCCGCGCTGGTGGTCAGGCGATCCGAAACCCGGATCTGGAAGAAGTCCATCGAGAAACTGAAGGGACCGTCGTCGTACACCGCGCCCAGCGCCATATTGACGGATTTCTCGGGCGTGAGCGGCTGGCCGCCGAAATTCATCGCCAGCGGTGATGTGGACGGGATGGTGCCGTTGTTGGTCAGATCGTCAATGACCGGATCGTAGATCGTCGAGATGTTGAAGGCGTTCTGCTGCCCCGGCGTAGGCGCGCGGAAGCCGGTGCTGGCGCTGGCCCGGAGGCCGAGGTTCTCCGAAGCGCTCACACGTCCAGCGACCTTCCCGTTGATCGTGGTTCCGAAGTCCGAGAACCGCTCGACCCGTCCGGCGACACCGAAGGTCCACAGGCCCTCGGGCTCCCTGATCTCCAGGTCGCCGTAGGCGGCGAAGTTGTTGCGGTTCCAGTTGCCCACGGTAAGCGGACCGAACCCGGTGAAGCCGTTGGAGCCGGGTGTGAATCCCTGGGTCGCGAGCGAGCCCTCGGTCCACGACTCCGTGCTGCCCTGGAAGATCTCGAAGCGCTCGTTGCGCCACTCGGTGCCACCGGCGAGGTTGACCCGGTCATTCACCGCGTAGGACAGATCCACGTTCAGGTTGACCTCCTGCTGATCGTAGATCCCCGGGTTGAACCATGGGGTGCACTGCTGGTTCGGCACCACGAAGGAGATCTCCCTGTCCGCACCCGCGCACGGCTGGTTCGGCCCGAGCGAAGCGTTGACCGTGTTGTACATGTAGAAGTCCATGTTGGACTTGCCCCAGGACGCGCTCGCGTCCCAGTTCAGGTCGCCGCTGGTGCCCCTCACACCCGCCACCGCGGAAGCGTCAAGGACGAACGCGCCAAACTGCGGTGTGAATCCACCCGGGAAGAGCTTCCGGAAGGTGAAGCAGTTGGGGTCACCCATGACATGGTTGAACGCAGCCATGTTGTCCGGATTATTGATCACCACGCCATCGCCGGTGACCCGGACGGCGGGACACATCGCCGATCCGTCGAGCTCACCGTCCTGCGCGTCAAGCATGTCGCCGACCAGAAGGATCGGGATCTGGACAGGATCACCATCATCGTCGAGAACAGTTGTGCCATTCGCGATGCTGTCCATGCTGGCACCGAAAACGCCGCTGCGCGTGCCCGGGTTACGGAAGTAGAAGCCGCCCTCGACCTGCTTGCTCACGTAATTGCCGTGGGCATAGAACTGCGCGTTGTCGTTGAACAGGTAGCCCATGTTCGCCCACAGCTTGACCTCGTTGGAGATCTGGGGCGAGCCCCAGACCTGCGCGGGGTTGCGAACGGAGTTGTTGCCGGCGCCGATCAGCGCCAGGGCGTCGAGACGCTGCGTGCTCCGGTCCGTCGGGTTGGCGTTGCCGTACTCGCCGGTCAGGTTGAGGAACCCGGTCTCGCCGAGCGGCAGGCCGATGTTCCCGGACAGCGTGTACATCTCGCCGTCGCCGGGGAACGAGCCCGCCTCGAACGGCGCGCTGGTCTCCCCAAGGGGATACCCGCCGGTCTTGATCTCGATCGTGCCGCCGGAGCGGTCGTTCTTCAGCACGAAGTTCATGACGCCGGCGATGGCGTCGGAGCCGTACTGGGCGGACGCACCGTCGCGCAGCACCTCCGCCTGTTCGAGCGCCAGCCCCGGGATGAGCGCGATGTCGGGGCCCTGCGAGCCGTCGGCCAGGCCGTTGCCGTACCAGGTGATGACGGCCGTGCGGTGGCGCCGCTTCCCGTTGATGAGCACCAGCGTGTGATCCGGCGCCAGGCCCCGCAGGTTGGCGGGCCGCGCGAAGGTCGCCGCGTCGGAAATCGGCTGGATGTTCACGTTGAACGATGGAACGACGTTGCGCAGCAGGTTGGCGAAGTCGGTATCGCCCTGCTGGACGATGTCCCGGGTCGGAATCACGTCGACGGGTACGGGCGATTCGGTCACCGTGCGCGGTCGCGCCCGGCTGCCAACCGCCACCAGACCTTCGAGTTCCAGCGCGGCCGTGCTCAGCGACGCGTCAAGCCGGGTGGTCCCGCCGTCGGTGATCGTGACCTGGGTCCGGAAGGTCTGATAGCCGATCAGGACGATTGCGACATCGTGCGTGCCGGCCGGAATGCCCGACACCGTGTAGCCGCCGTCTGCGCGACTGTTCGCGCCCAGGTTGAGATCCGGAAGCGACACCTGAGCGCCAGCCAGAGCCGCACCGGTGCCCTGCATGGTAACCGTGCCTTCAAGAGTTCCCTGCGCGATGGCCGCCGTGGGAGCAAGCAGGGCGCCAAGCGTCCCGAGGAGGAGCAGTTTTTTCTTCATGGTCAAATCCATCCCTTTACGCGGAAGGTTCGTAGCGTTTCGCAAAACCGGCCCATGTCCTCGGGCAGGCCGAAGGAGAGCCGGTTCCAGTCAAGCATCGGAGGGAAATCCCTTCCCACCAGGAATCCCTCTTCCGCCATCCGGTTCCGATAGGTCGCCAGGTCACCGCTGATCCGGTGCATCAGAAAGTTGGCCTGGGTGGGCATGTACTCCAGTCCCAGCTCATCCAGCGTGGTTTCCACCATCTGCCGCGATTCGCGATTCACCTCGCGGCTCCTGGCAATGAGCGCCTCGTCCCGGAACGAAGCCCCGGCCGCGGCTATGGCCAGCTGGTTTGCGTTGTTTCTCGAAGCGAAGTCCATGAGGCGCGCGGACGTGTCGGGATGAGCGATCCCGTACCCGATCCGAAGCCCGGCCAGCCCGTAGATCTTCGAGAAGGTCTTCACGACGACGACATTGCGCTTCTTTGCGATCCACGGGAGCGAACTCCACATGCGGTCGTCATCGACGTATTCGATGTACGCCTCGTCCGAGAGAAAGAAGACGTGCTCGGGGGCCTCGGCGATCCAGGCATCGATCTCCGCGCTGGGCGTAATCGTCGCCGTCGGGTTGTTCGGGTTGCACAGATAGACCAGGGCCGGACGTCCCGAGCTCTCGGCCGCCTCGCGCATCCGCCCGATGTCGTGGGCGTGGTCCGCGGTGAGCGGCACCTTGACGAGTTCGTAGGCCTCGGTACGCTGGTAGTTCGTCACCGCCTCGTAGGTTGGGTCGGCCATGACCAGCCGTGCGCGAGGCGCAGCATACGCCTGCACCACCATCTGCAGGACTTCCGCCGACCCCGTCCCGATCACGATCTGGTTTTCAGCAACCTCGTGGGCCGCAGCCAGGCTGGAGACGAGCTTGCCCTGCTGGTCCGACGGATAGCGGTTGGCGAGCACGATGGCCTCCACCAGCGCATCCCTGGCCGCGGACGATATCCCCAGCGGGTTCTCGTTGGAGTTGAGGCGCACCGCCCCGTTGCTCATCCTCCGCCCCGCAGCACCTACAAGTCCCTCGAGAGGGCTCCCGAGTCCCCCGAACGCGTTTGCGCCGGCTACGAAGCCCGAGACCGCCCCGGCCCTCATGAAGAAATCGCGTCTACGCATGTACAGCCTCCCGGAAAAAGGGGTCAAACAACCCTACAGTTTGGCCGAAAAAGTCGCAAAAACAGCCGATTCTGTCGTATCCTGTCCGAAATTGTCGTAGTGGCGCCTCATGCGCGGTTCCGTCAGTCGGTACCAATGCAATATCGTTGGAGAAGCTGGACCGCGCCAGCGAGACACGACAAATAACGTCAATTCACGTCCAGCAACGGGTCACGGATACCCGTCATCTCCCACCGCGTAAGCACCACGGGAATGACCCCCACCGCGAAGAACTCGTCGAAGAAGCGCTTTTGCGTGAAGGCGTCGCCCTCCTGCAGCGCCCACTCCGACATGAGGTCCTCGATCTGGATCTTGCCCGTGAGATAGCTGGTTCCGTATCCGGGCTGCTGCAGGTAGAGGTGCTGCTCGCCGCGCACGAGGGCGGCGTCGGGCAGCCATCCGCGCGGCGTCCACCGGCCCGCGAAGTCGACGGCCTCCTCCATGTCGAACACGCCGCCGTGAAGGTAGAGACCCCCGAGGGCGCGCGCCGCCCGCTGGGCCAGCATGATCCAGACCAGTTCGCGGGACCTGGGTTTCCCGTCGAAGAGGCCCGCGTGCATCATCATTTCCTCCATCCCGGTCGCGAGTCCCTCGGAGCGCGCGTCCCAGATGTTGTAGAGGAGCGGCACGCTGCGGATGGGGCTCGGGTGCGGGACCTCGCGCATGGCCGCCAGTTCGATCCAGTGGTGCAGGTGCGTCCTCATCACCACCGGGTCCCGGTAGTTCACCTCGCTGAAGAAGTTGCGGATCTCGCCCGGGGCCGCCGGGGTGAATGACCCGTTCTTGGCACGGAGCGCCGGGTCCATCCACGCCTCGACGGTCTGGATTTCGTCGTCCTCCAGGAAACGCATGTACTCGGTCACGGCCTCGTTGAGGCGGGCGTCGTACGCCTCCCTCGTGTCGATCCGCTCGAGTTCGGGGAGGTGACGATTGCGGTGCTCCTCCAGCCGGAGCGAAGAGTGGGCCCTCGCCAGCTCGCGGCGCATCAGGGTCACCTGCTCCTCCCACGAAAAGGGCACGAGGTGGACGTTGCGCATGTACCACGTGTAGTTGTCACGGCCGACGCCGGACGGACCGGTCCTGGAGTCGGCGAGCCCGGCGATCCAGTCGTGGAACTCGTCGGTTGCCGCCCGGGCCGAGGTGATGGCCGCGTCCAGGGCTTCGCTCGTGCCCGCAACCCGTTCGGCGAAGTCGTCCAGGTCGGACGCCTGCCCGCGGAAGGATCGCAGCCCGGCGACCCAGAGGTCGTGCGCGTCCCCGGTCAGGTTGGTGCGCGCCTGTTCGAGCAGCGCGGGGACCGTCCCGATGCGGGCGGCAAGCTCCGCGGCGTCCTCCGCCGAGAGCGGGTACTCGTAGGTCCACAGATCGACCCAGGCGTGGTTGACGGGGCCTTCGTGCGCCGGCACGTCGCTCTGTGCGTCGAAGATCGTGACATAGAAGGCGGGATTCCGTTCCCACGGACGCCGTACGCGGTGATCGAAGTCGAGTCCGTTCATCTCGGCGCGCAGCAGATGCCAGTCAATCTGCTGGGTGACGGGCCATGATCCATGGTCCAGCGCGTCGAGCCGCGCCCGCCAGGCCGGCAACCCGGCGTACTGCGCCGCCATTGCGTCGGCAGTGTAGTCGGGCACCCCGTCGACAAGGTCGGGGGCTTCGAACTCCCGCCACTCGGAGAACAGCGTCGCCAGCTCCTCGTAGGCTCCCCCCGCCGGAGCCGCCTCCGGAGTGTCGTCCGTCGTACAGGCCGGGAAGGCCAGGCCGACGATGGCGATGGCCGTGCCCATCCTCATGGCTGCGAAGCGATCCAGGTCGATTCCCTTCATCGGGCGCTCAACCTCCGCCCGACCACGGGGGCACAACGCCGTTGACGCGTGCGTATGCGATCGACTGGCCCAGATGCTCATGGCAATGGGCTAGCGTGAAGGTCATCGCGCCGCGCACGCTCGTGGCGCCGAACAGGTCCACGCCTTCGCCCCAGCCGTCGTCGCCGGTCGCCCCGATCGCCTCGGCCATGTAGTCGAAGGAAGCGGCGAGCGCCCCCACAACGGTCGCCTTGTCGGTGATCGACTCCGCGTCCTGACCGTACCACCCTTCCACCCCCGCGGGCGGATCGGTGCCCATGACCCGGGCCACGAGCCCGATGTTCGCAGAGGCCACGTGCATGTACACCTCCGAGACGGACCGCACACCTTCGCCGGGCCGCCATCCATAGGCGGACTCCGGCATGGCTTCGGCCAGGCCCACGTACTTCTCGTGCAGGCTCCCCAGATCCCCCAGCAGTTCGGACTGCACGGTGGACTGGGCGACCGCCGGTTCATCACCGGTGGCCATCTCGTCGGCAGCCTCCGCGTCGCCCGTGCCGGCCGGGGCGCACCCGACCACCACAAGCGCGCAAACGGCCGCAAACATGGCCGCATACTTCTCCGTCAGATACCTGCTGTTCATCGTGCCGCCTTTCATCTTGCCACTCCTTGTGATGTGAAACCGGCAACCGCTATCGCCCCCCCGCCCGGGCAGGGGTTCGCGGCCGCATCCGGTATCGCCGTCCTGAACAGTCAATAGACGGTGCTAGGTCGCCGCGTGCCACCACCGGGACGGCTTCAGGCGCTTCCCTCGGCCGCTGGCCCGGTCCAGCCAGAGGGCCAGGCGTCTCAGTCCGGTGCCGGCCAGCCATCGCCAAAACCGGTTCCGCCAATCGCGGAAGTCGCGGTTATACGGGCACACCCGCACGCAGATCGAGCAGTCCGTGTTCTGGTTGGCCCAGAAGCGGAAGCACTTCTCGGCGTCGGTGGTCCACTTGCGGATGCCCTGGATGTTGGACCGGTTGTGCACGACCCTGGACGGTTCGCCCCCGTCGATGGCCCTTACCGGACATCCTTCGGTGCAGGCGCGGCAAATGTCGCATACCTCCCTGACGCCGAAGCGCACGGGCGAATCGTGCGCGAGGGGCATGTCCGTGAAGACCTTGCCGATGCGGACGCGCGGTCCGAACTCGCGGGTGATCAGGAGACCGTGGCGCCCGTATTCGCCCAGCCCCGCCTTGATCGCGAGCGGGATCACCAGCGCGGAATCGTTCATGCTGGCCACCGCGCGATACCCCAGGTTGGTGACGTACTGGGCGATGGCCAGCAGCACGATGGTGTCGCGCGAATAGGTGGCGCCGGTCGCGGCACCGCTCAGCGCCGACGGCGCGGTACGCAGGACGTCCAGGTCCATGGACTGGGCGATGACGATGACGTTGTCGAGGTCGGCCGGAATCTCCTGCGGCTTCTCGACCTCGCCTTCGCGGCTGTACGCGTGCGTATACATCCAGCGTTCGTCGTACCCGGTGATGCCGACCAGGTCGGCGCCAAGCATGCGGGCCGCGCGCTTGACCTCTCTCGCCATCTCCTCGGGCGACTCGACGGGAAGCGCGCTGCCCGGCCCGTCGCGCACGACCGTGTAAGGATCCAGGAAGCCCTCGCGCCGGTCCGCGTCCCCCTTGAGCTCGGCGAAGATGTCGGTGACGTGCCACGAGGCGTTGCGCAGCGCGTAGTCCCGCCGGGTGAAGCCTTCCACGGACCGCCACTTCATCCGTGGGGTCCTGTACGTCTCATAGAACATGTCCGAGCGGTGCGTGCGCACCTCGGGGTCCCAGAACGAGCGGCAGAAGATGTCGTCCCGCTGTGAGAAACGGCGAAAGTCGTCGTCTACCTCGAATCCGGCCTCGCGGTCGGAGGCTGCACTCGCGGCCGCGTTGCGTGTTCCCTCGGCTTCCTTGCCCATTGGGCCAATCTACGTGTCGGTACGCTCCTCGCCCATGAGGGGCTGCAACTCCTCGCCCGGATTCACGAACCGATTCAGCTCGATCCTGTACTGGCGGTCGTGCAGGTCCCGGTAGCGGCCGCCCGCGGCCATGAGCTGCTCGTGGGTGCCGCGCTCAAGGACCCGGCCCTCCTCGATCACGAGGATCTGATCCGCGCTGCGTATGGTGGACAGACGATGCGCGATGACGAACGTCGTCCGGCCCGAACGCAGCGCCTGCAACCCCTCCTGGATCTGCGCTTCACTCTCCGAGTCGAGGCTCGACGTGGCCTCGTCCAGCACCAGGATGCGGGGGTCGGCCAGGATCGCCCGGGCAATCGCGAGGCGCTGCCTCTGGCCACCGGAGACCTTTACGCCGCGCTCACCGATCACGGTGTCGTAGCCATCCGGGAAGCCCGTGATGAACTCGTGACAGTGCGCCAGCTTCGCGGCGCGCACAACATCTTCCCTGGAAGCGCGCGGACGGCCGTAGCGGATGTTGTACTCGACCGTGTCGTCGAAGAGGAAATTGTCCTGCAACACGACGCCCACCTGCCGCCGGTACTCGTCCAGCCGGATCTCGGCCAGGTCGCGGCCGTCCACGAGCACGCGGCCCGAATCCGGGGCGTTGAAGGACAGCACCAGTCCGGCCAAGGTGCTCTTGCCCGACCCCGACGACCCAACCAGGGCGGTCGTCGTGCCGGGTGGCGCCTCCAGCGAGACATCCCGGAGGACGGGCACATCGTTTTCGTACGCAAAGGACACGTTCTCGAACGAGATGCCTCCCAGGATCTGTCCCAGGGGCTTCTTGCCCAGGTCCCGGTCGGCCTCGGTGCTCATCGTCCGCAATTCCCGGATGCGGTCCAGGCCCGCGAACGCCTCGGTGATCTGCGTGCCGATGCTCGCGATCTGGACCAGCGGACCCGCCATCATCCCCGTGAGGATCAGGTACATGACGAAGTCGCCGAGGGTCATGGCTTCGGTGACGATCGCCCGGCCTCCGACAAGGATCATCACGACGCTGATGAGCCCGATGATCACCGACGAGAACGACGTTACGGCGGAGACGCCGGTCACCGACCTGGCCACGTTGCGCAGGAGGCGGTGCGCCCCCTTTGCGAAGACCCTGTCCTCCGTCCGTTCCGAGGTGTACGCCTTCACGATGCGCACGCCCGCCAGACTCTCGCCGAGCCGGCCGGTCACCTCCGCGTTGATCCGGCCCCGCTCCCGGAACAGCGGTCTGAGGCGCCTGAAGGCGATGGCCATGGCGCCGCCGAAGACAAGCAGGATCGACATGGTGAAGAGGGTGAGGACCCAGTTGACGTACATCAGGATGGCGAAGCAGGTCGCCGACATGATGAGGCCGCCCGTCAACTGCACCAACCCCGTTCCCACGAGGTTCCTGATCCCCTCGGCGTCGGTCATGATCCGCGAAATCAGGACGCCTGACTTGGTGGAATCGAAGTAGTTGACGGGCAGGCGCGCGACGTGGGCCTGCACCGTCTTGCGCATTTCCGTAATGGCGCGCTGAGCGGTCACGCCGAGTATCTGGGACAGCGCGAACGAGCTTCCGCCCTGCACGAGTGCCGCCACTCCCACCACGAGCGCGAGGGGCAACAGGAGATCGGTCCGCCCCTGACCGACCACATCGTCGATCAGGAACTTCGACGAAGCGGGCGCCACGAGTCCCGCCAGACGGCCGATGACCATCACCAACAAACCGAAGGCGACCCGCCGGCGATACCGCCAGATGATCGCCCTGGCCTCTCTCCACACCCTCGCCCGTTTCAGCTTCTTCTTCTCCGTCACGCCCCTTGCCCTCCAGGTTCGCCGGCACCGGAACGAAGGGTAGCGTAGACACCGGGAGACCGCCAAGCCGGGTGGGGTCACGTGGCGGGGCACGGCGCGCCACCTCAACGTGTGAGCAGCGGCCGTGCCCGTCCCGTACGCCGGTTTGTCAGGCTCCCCGGCCGTGCGGCCACGAATCGCCGTCCGGAGGGCCGCGCCGTTCACGTGTATATCTCTCGGCCAGCTGACCCGTCACAAAAGCGTCCAGTTCGCGCATGTCCCTGCCGGACCCCTCCACGGCCGCCACCAGGTTCTTCCGGAACAGCGGGTTCCCGCCGTCGAGGGTGACGGCAAGCGCCAGGGGCCCGATCGCGTCCTCGAAGCGGCCGTGTTCGATCAACAGGTACCCCATGTTGTTGAGCGCCCACACGTCTTCCGGGTCGACCCGAAGTGCCTCTTCGTAGCTGGCGAGCGCGCTCGAGCAGTCACCGCTCTCGGCCTGCGCGCGGGCCATGGTGCGCCACGCAGCGGCCGACCCGGGGTCGAGATCGGTCGCGATGCCGGCGTGTTCCCGCGCCTCATGGGGACGGCCGGTTTCGATGAGCGCACGCGCCAGGTTCACGCGGCCCTTCGCGTGATCGGGCCATTGCGCCACCCAGACCCGCAGGTGCTCCTCGGCGCCCTGCGGATCGCCGCCGCGCCACGCCGCGATCCCCAGCGAATAGCTGTCCGACGGTGCGACCGCTTCGTCGTCCCCCGGCGAGGCATCCCGAATCGGTGCCGGAGCGTCCGTCGTCGTGTCCGCCAGGCTCTGCGCCTGCTCCGCCTGGATGGTCACGGACCCCTGTTTCGCCTCGGTCGCCACGGGCGCCGCGGGCGCCTCCATCTCCGCGATCGCCATGTCTGCCACAGGCAATTCCCCGTCCTCGCCCGCGCATGCCACCACTCCCGCGAAGAACGCAAGCGCCAGTCCCACGGCACTCCAGCGCAGCAACGCCTCCGACCGATCCCGTTCCGTCGTCGTGTACATCATTTTCCGGCCTCCCGAAGCCTGGCCCCGTACCGCCGTCCGAATCGATCCCGGTTTGCCGGCGCGAGGTGTTTGTGTTCGACCCGGGAGAGCGCAACGAGCGGGCCAAACAGCGCCCGGGAGGCGCCCCGGGCCTCAAAGCGTTGCGGGGGTGGGAGTTGGCCGCAGGAGTGTGAGTCGTCGGCCTGCCGGGCTCCGATCCGGGTCGTGTCCGGATGGACACCGGCGGCCGGCTCGGCCGTGGCCATCGCGCCACGCCGACGAGCCCGGTCAGTTGCCCGGTCGGCGGACTCCGAGCCTGTTCATGATCTTGAGGAGACTCGAGTGATCGGCCAGTCCCAGCGCTTCCGCCGTCCGGCCGACCTTCCAGTCGTGGGTCTCCAGGGCGCGGCGGACGATGGTCTGCTCCGCCGCGCGCTTCTGCTCCCGAAAGGTGCCCTTTTCGCCGATGGGCACGCTGGCCGTCGCGGGCTCCGCACCCCCGCCGGACACACCACCGCGACCGAGATCCGGGGGCAGGTGATGGGCATCGAGGAGCGGTCCGTCCGAGGCGATGATCATCCGCTCGATCGTGTTGCGAAGCTCCCGGACGTTGTTGCGCCTCCAATCCCGTGCCTGGAGAGCATCGCGGGCATCATCCGATACAGGACGCGCCGAGCGGCCCAGGGGTGGAGCGAGCGTCGCCGCGAAGTGGTCGGCGAGAAGCCCGACGTCCCCGCCGCGTTCCCGGAGCGGAGGCACGCGGATGACGTGCACGTTGAGGCGGTAGAACAGGTCCCTCCGAAACGTTCCGGCCTCCACTCCCGCGTCGAGATCCCGATGGGTCGCGGCCACCACGCGCGTTCCGACAACGATCGGATCCTCTCCACCCAGCCGGTTGACCTCGCCACCTTCCAGCACGCGCAGGAGCCGGGCCTGCAGCGGGCCCGGCAATTCACCGATCTCGTCCAGGAAGAGGGTCCCCGCCGACGCGCGCTCGAACGCACCCCGCCGTGCCTTGACCGCGCCGGTGAAGGCGCCGCGGTCGTGGCCGAAGAGGTCGCTGTCCACCAGTCCTTCCGCCATGCCGCCGCAGTTGACCGCCACGAACGCCTCTGCGCGCCGTCGACTCTGCCGGTGCAGCTCACGCGCCACCAGTTCCTTGCCCGTCCCGCTTTCGCCAAGGATCAGCACCGGACTGGGAATGTCCGCCAGCTTCCCGATCGCGGAACGGAGATCGGCCATGGGCCCGCTCTCACCGATCAGCGTCGGCCGCCGGGCTTCGCCCTCCAGCTCCTCGAGCCGTTCACGGAGATCGGTCTGGCGGAGCGCCAGCCGAACCTCATGCACCACGCGCTCCATCGGCTCGGACTTGTCCACGAAACTGAACGCGCCGAGGCGCACGGCCTCCACGCAGCGGTCGAAGCTGCCGGTGCCGGTGTACACGATCACCGGAACATCGATTCCCCGGTGCTCCATCGACCTCAAAACGTCGAAGCCGTCGAGTCCCGGCATCTCGAGGTCGAGGATCACACAGTCCACGGCCTCCCGCGTGAGAATGTCCAGCCCCTCCGAACCTCCCGCCGCAACGCGTGTTCTGAAGTCCCCGAGGCGCTGCAGGTCGTACGCGTACTGCGTGGCCAGGGGCTTCACGTCGTCGACGATCAACACGAGCGGATTCACCGCACTTCCTCTCCGGCCGCCTTGAGGACCATTTCGATTCGTGTTCCCTTCCCGACGTCGCTCTCCAGGATAATCCTGCCACCGACGTCCGCGACCAGTCTGCGCGCGATTGCCAGGCCGAGGCCGGTTCCCTCGGAACGGGTCGTGAAGAAGGGTTCGAACACCCGGTCGCGCAACTCGGCGGGAATTCCGGGCCCATTGTCCTCGACAAGGAGGCGGTACTCCGGCGACGCGGAGTCGGCCACGGCTTCGACCCCGATCCGGACTTCCCCGTTCGTCTTGCGGGCCGCCGCCACAGCGTTCGCCACCAGGTTCTCGACCACCCTGCGCAGCGAGACGGTGTCCATCTCCACCCACGCAGGATCGGCTCCGAGCTCCGGCGCCAACCTGACCCCGTACCCCCTCCCCGTCCCCGCCTCGACCACCGAATGGGCGACGGCGCGCAGATCGGACCGCTCCCTGGCCCCGTGTACCGCCACTGCCCGGTACTGGTCCGCCAGTGCACCCAGATAGTCGAGGCTCTCGGTCACGGTGTCGGCTCTCGCCTCGTACGTCTCCGCCAGCGCATCGGAGCCGGTCCGATGCGCCTCGTCCAGGTGCCGCATCACGTTGCGGATCGGTATGAGGCCGTTGCGCACGTCGTGGTTCACCTGCCGCGCCAGCTCTCCCAGCGTGGCCCGCTTCTCGGCATCGCGAACCCGCGCCAACCCTTCCCGAATCCGTCCCAGCATCCCGTTCAGAAAGAACCCCAGGCGATCCAGTTCGCGGGCGCCACCGCGCGTGAAGGCGACATCGAGCCGCCCCAGGTGAACACGTCGCGCAGTGGCCGCCAGTGCCTCCACGGGACTCGAAAGACGCCGCGCCATCGCCATCCCGAGGAGCAACGCGAGCACGGCGGACCCCGCAAGCGCAAAAAGGAGGACCCTGTCCCAGGAGCGCACCATGGTCGCCAGCAAGGGGTCCCGCCACGCGACGACCAGGTCTACGGGCACGATATCGCTGCCTCCGTCCCAGCCCTTCCACGCAACGCTCGCGATACGGCGGCGGCCCTGAAACCCGGCAGCCTCCGGCGTGACCGACCCGCCCATCCCAATCCTCCGCGGCGCCCGGTCCCCGTCCGCGCCCCGGGCCGGGACGGCGAGCAGAGACACCTCGCTGTCACCCTGCACGGCTGCGAGGTCTCCCAACTCGGCCCCCACGATCGCAACCGCGCCGACCCCGCCCACATCGAAACGGCGCGCCAGGACCACCGCCGCGACGTCACCGGTCGGAAGCGGCACGCGGGCGATCATGGGGCCAGCCGCGTCGTCCGCGAGGCCGGCGAGGTCAGGATCGCGCCGGCCCGCGTCGCCCGGGAAGTGACTCGCCGCGAGGATTGTCCCGTCCCGGTCGGTCACATACGTGATCATGCTTCCGCTCGACGCCGCGAAACGCCCTACCGCGCCCTGCAGCGCGCCCGCCTCTCCCGACCGGAGCGCGATCCTCGCCACGTTGTCCCGAGACAGCAGGGCTTCCAACACGTCGAGGCGCCCGCCCAACCGGCCGGTGTCGCGCTCCCAGCTCCGCGCGATCCGGTCCACGCGCTCCTCCATCCTCCGTTCATTGGCCTCGGTCAGCCGGCTGGCGCCCACCGAGCGCATAAGCAGCCCCATGCACACGACCGGCACCCACGCGGCGATGAGCGCCCCAACGACCAGGCGGGTCCGAAAACTCACGGAAGGTCCCTCGACGCGGCCCCGATCGCGAAGGCCCCCGTCTCGCCGACGACAAGCACTGTCACCGCGCCATCGGCGCCCCCGCCGCCCCACCCGGCCAGCCCTTCCAGAGCCTCCGCGTACAGGGAACAGGGGTGCACCGGTCCGGCAGGCACTCGCGCCACCGCGGCCACATCTCCGGGCGCCCGCCCCGCGCTCCCGGCATTCGCCGCCCGGACCGTCAGTCGGCCGCGGGCGCCGGTGAGGTCGGCCAGCACCGCGGCCATCGAGTCGGCTCGCAAGGCCGTCGAAGCCAGGCGCTCCGCAAGCTGCCGCGCGGGGAGGTCGCCTTCGGGATAGCTCACCGACTGGTCGTCTCCGCCCGCGTCGCGACCCGGTCGGCCGGTATCGGGAAGGCCGGGGGCCGCCGGCGGGCCCTGTCCCGCCAGCGAGCAGTCGGCCGAGATCCTTTCCCAGGAAAGCGCAGAAAGGCGCCGCGTCCCCGCCGGACCCCATCGCACCCAGTCCGCGCCCACCGCCGCGGCCAGCGCTTCCGAGTCGGCCGGCTCCGAAATCCCCGGCAACGCAACGAGATAGGCGCGGTCGTAGGCCATCAGGCGGACCGGGATCCCGATGGATCTCGCGTACTCGATCGAGGCACCGTGCCGGGTGACGATCCCCTGCTCACTGCGGTCGATCGCGTCCCGCACGTCATGATCTCCCGCAGTCGCGATCGGGCCCGCCAGTCTCGGGTCCGCGAAGATTCGTGCTATGTCCGGCGCCGGATCGCGGAATGCCACGCTCACGCGGTTGCCGGTGACCACTATGTCCTCCACCCGATGACCGATCCAGGGCGGCTGGTTCAGCGGTGGCCACCGAGCCACGAGATCCCTGCCCTTGACTCCCGGCGAGGCCGATTCGAAGTCCAGCGTAACCACACCATCCGCGACCACCCAGGTGGCTCGGCCGGCTTGCAGCTCCCCGTTGCATCCCAGGCGCAACAACGCCTCAGGGTAGCCGATCCCGCCGTCGCCGGCCTCGCAACCCGGGGACGGATCCGGAGGTGCCGAGGCACAGGCGGCCACGAGAGCGCACATTGCAAGCCGCGTCCAGTAGCTCATGTCACATACTCTAACGATCCGGACCACGTCGGGTTAGAATCGACATATGCACGATTCCGCCGCCTTTCCCGGCCCGGGCATCCCCGGACCTGCAGTCTCCGCCAACTGGCTGGCCACGCACCTGGGCTCGTCCGGCCTGGTGGTGCTGGACGGATCATGGTACCTGCCCGGTTCGGGTCGTGATCCCGTGTGCGAGTTCGAGGACGCGCGCATTCCGGGAGCGCGCCACTTCGACATCGACCGCTGCAGCAACCCCATGGCGGGGTTGCCGCACACGGTTCCCGCCCCGCAGCACTTCCGCAGGTGCGCCGAGGAGGTGGGCGTCTCGGATGCGTCCAGCGTGGTGGTGTACGACGCCTCCGGCGTAAACCTCAGCGCGGCCCGGGTCTGGTGGATGTTCCGGTATTTCGGGTTCGACCGAGTGGCGGTGCTGGACGGAGGCCTTCGCCACTGGCGGGCTTCCGGACACCCCGTCGAGTCGGGCCCGGCGACACGAACGCTCGAGGCCGCCGCGCGCTTCACGGCCACGGCACGGCCGCACCTCATTCGCTCGCTGGAGGATATCGTCGACGCCATCGGTGCTGCGCGCACCCAGGTTGTCGACGTCCGTCCGGCGGGACGCTTCGCCGGCACCGCGCCGGAGCCGAGGGCCGGTCTTCGGGGCGGCCACATTCCGTCGAGCCGCAACCTGCCCTACACGAGTCTCGTGGATTCCGGGACGGGCCTGGCGATCGGCGGGGACGAACTGGCGCGCGCGCTGCGCGAAGCCGGGATCGATCCCGCCCGCGAACTGATCGGAACCTGCGGTTCGGGGACAAGCGCGTGCGCCTTCGCCTGGATCATGGCCCGGTACGGCCATGGGGACGTGGCGATCTACGACGGGTCCTGGTCGGAGTGGGGCGGTCGCGACGATGTCCCCGTCGACACCGGTCCGGCCGACCGGCCCTGATCGCCAGACGGGGCTAACGGAGCCTGGTGGCGGTCACCGTGCCGCGGCGCGTGCCCATGACCCAGTTCCCCGCAAGGGACGACTCGTCGCCCGCCAACCTCAGGACAAGGCTGCCGGACTCGACGGTCGCGGTGACGTGCATCTGGTTCACATCCACCTCGACTCCGACGATACGCGCGTTCATGCCTCCGGCCGCCAAAGTACCACGATACGCGCCCGGCACACCCCGGATCGACATGGTCCCTTCCGAAACCAGACTCTCGGAAGACAACGTTACCTCATACTCGCCCAGCGGATTGAGCATCGCGTCGCCGACAACCGGGCCGTGAGCGCAACCCCATAGAAACGCGGCCGCGACTGCGACCGTGCCAGGACGACGTCTCATCGCGCGAGCGCGCAGTCTCGCCAGGTCAGCCGGAGAAAGCGGTCGCGGTAATCCAGTCGGCTACCGTCCGGATCCCCGTGATCACGCCCTCGCCCAGCGCCACCAGCACATCGCCCACCATCGTCTTGTCGAGCAGACCCAGCCATACGGCCACGGCCAGAAGGATGGCCGCCGGAACGAGGACCCGCAGGGCGATTCGCGCAAACTCCTTGAAGATCATCCAGGTCAGCGCGAGCAACAGCAGAAAGACCACCAGCTCGCCCATCAAGGCAGGAGCAACGACGTCTGTCACCTGGCAGTCCGTGGATAGGAGGAACGTCAACTCAATATACAACGAAGAGGAGGCGACTCCGGTTTCCGAAGCCGCCTCCCCGTCTCCTGCGGCGAACACTCACGAATGGGCGAGTCTCGCCAATCTTCACCGGAAGCGTCGCCAGGGTCCTCCGGCGCGCTTCATCGTTATCCTACGAAATCCTGTCCTTGAGGCCCTTGGCGGCCTTGAACGCGGGATACCTCTTCGCAGCGATAGTAATGCTCTCGCCCGTGCGCGGGTTGCGGCCGCTGCGGGCCCCCCGATGACGCGCCTCAAAAGTCCCGAAACCTCCGATCGAGACCTTTCCGCCCGCGTCGAGTTCGTCGGCAACGACGCCGTGGACGGGGTCGAACACGAAGTCCAGGACCTCCGCGGCCCTTGCCTGGGTCAATCCAGACTTTGCGGCGACCTTCCTGGCCATCTCGGACTTGTTCATCTGCTCTTGCTCCTTTGGGGTGGTTTGCCTTCTCCCGCGCTCGTCGCGGGATTCGGTCCTGATGCGACGCACCGACGAGCGCGCCGCGCTTCAGTGCACTATCATCCTGCCTTGTGTCAAAAACTCCCCAATCCGCCGATCCCCTGAAGAGTTCCCGCGTATCACTGTGATGGAAAACGCCTCGGAATGGAAGGGGACAGGCAAAACCGCCGGGCACCGGCCCAACCAGCGAGATCAGAATGAAAGGCGCGATCTACCGCGAATACCGAGGTCCGATCACCGTGGAGACCCTGCCCGACCCCGTGCCACGGCCGGATGGGGTGGTTCTGCGCGTCGCATCGAATGGCATCTGCCGGAGTGATTGGCACGGGTGGGTGGGACATGACCCGGACATCGTCCTGCCGCACGTGCCGGGGCACGAGATTGCCGGGGTGGTGGAGGAAGTCGGGAAGGACGTCAGGCGCTGGAAGACGGGTGACCGCGTGTCGGTGCCCTTCATCGCCGGGTGTGGCCGGTGCCGTCCGTGCCGGGCAGGCAACCAGCAGGTCTGTGATCGGCAGTTCCAGCCGGGATTCCACGGCTGGGGCGGGTTCGCAGAGAGGGTAGCGCTCCGGCACGCCGACCTCACCCTGGCCGCGCTCCCCGACGGTGTGGGCTTTGTCGACGCCGCGAGTCTGGGCTGCCGGTTCGCGACTTCGTTCCGGGCGGTGCAGGCCCAGGGACGTGTGACGGGGGGTGACTGGGTCGCCGTGCACGGGTGCGGCGGGGTCGGGCTGGCCGCGGTGATGATCGCGGCAGCCCTGGGTGCCCGGGTGGTCGCGGTGGACATCCGGGACGAAGCCCTGGCCATGGCGCGCAGCGTGGGCGCGGCCGAAACCGTCAACGCCTCCGGGTCCGCGGATACGGTGCAGGAGATCCGCGAGATCACCGGCGGTGGCGCCCACGTGTCGATGGACGCCCTCGGTCACCGCGACACCTGCTTCAACTCGGTGGCCTGCCTGCGCAAGCGGGGACGCCACGTGCAGGTGGGCCTCATGACCGCAAATCACCGCAATGCGGCCGTACCGTGGAATCTCGTGATCGCCTGGGAGTTGGAGATGGTGGGCAGCCACGGACTGCAGGCGCACGAGTACGACCGCATCCTGCGCATGGCGGCGTCCGGCTCGGTCGACCCATCGAAGCTCGTGACGCGGACCGTCTCGCTGGAGGAAGGCGTGGATGTCCTGACCGGAATGGACGACTACAGCGTGGTGGGCGTCGTCGTCATCGACCGCTTCGCATAGCCGGGCTCCAACGGGTCCAGTCCCGAACCCAGTCGCCGATCCAGTCCATCCCCGGCGACCCGATCGGCGCTCCGGGAGGCGCATTCGGCGTCGCAACGGGCGACCACGGCGCGTACGGTCGGTCCTCGAAGCGCTGGATGTCCCGGGCCAGCAGCGCGAAATGGGCCCCCTGCGCGTCGTCGCTCGAAGCCAGGCCGGCGGCCATCAATCCCAGCTGACCGAGGTGCCGGGCCGCGACCGCGCGCACCTGCGACATCGGCGCCCCGTCGGCAAGCCGCATCAGTCCGTCCGCGACCACCCGCCCCACCGCCCTGCGAACCTCCGCCTCGTACGGCCCATCGCCAGCGTTCGGCTCGCCGACTTCCACCAGGGCAGCCACCACGTCGCCCAGACCCGGGAGCGATGCGTCGAGAACACGCTGCTCCAGCAACCGCGCAGCCCGGCTCGGATTCAACACCTGGTCCACCACGTGCGCCGCGGCGACGACGGCCGGGGAGATCGCGTCGAACATCGGCCCGGTGTAGCGCGGGAAGAGCTCGCGCGTACGTCCGTACCCGGACGGTCGGGGCGGCAGCTCCGCCAACACGCCCTCGGGAATGGTCAGTTCGGCGGGCTGAAGCGCGCGCACGAGCGCGTCCAGGGCCCTGTTCTGCTCCGCGGCCGAAGCCGGCCGCACCGGGTCGAGCCCGTCGCCGCGGACCGCATACGTGTAGTGCATGCCTCCGAGCACCGAGGCAGCCGCGGTGACCTGATAGCGATGGTGCAGGTACAGTGGGACAAGTGCCTCCTCCATCTGCGCCATGGGACGCCCGGCGCGAATCGCCCGCTCGCCGAAGCGGTCGAGGGCGGCGCGGCGGACATCCAGCATGCGGTCCAGTTCGGCACCCGCGTCCGTCCCGTTCGACCATTGATCGGCCCGAGCGTGTGCCGAGACGTCCTGGTTCGTGAAGAAGCGGACGTCCTCTTCCCAGGCCTCGTCGAGGATTCGCTGCAGTTCGGCCGATTCGTCGGCGCCGGCCGGGAAGACCTCGTAGCCGTACCGGATCGCGACCTTGTCCCACTCCCCGATGTCCGTGTCGTAGACCTCGGAGTAGTCGAAACCGTCGCCGTCCAGCGTGATGAGCGGATGCGGATAGTCCAGCACCGAGATCCTGCCCGCCTCGCTGTCGTAGTAGTTGTGCGAGAGCCCCAGCGTGTGCCCCACCTCGTGCGCCGACAGCTGCCGGATCCGCGCCAGCGCCCACTCCGCGATGTCGTCCGCCGTCTCGTCGCCGTTCTCGTAAGGGGCCAACAGTCCTTCGGCGATCAGGTAGTCCTGGCGCACGCGCAACGATCCGAGCGTCACGTTGCCCTTGAGGATCTCGCCGGTGCGCGGATCGGTGATCGAACCGCCCGTGCTCCACCCCCGCGTGGAGCGGTGCACCCAGTTGATCACGTTGTAGCGGACGTCGTGGCTGCTCACGTCCTCGGGCCTCAGCTCGACGCGGAAGGCATCGATGAAGCCCGCGGCCTCGAAGGCCTGGTTCCACCAGCGCGCCCCGTCCAGCAGCGCCGACCGCACAGGTTCCGGGGTCCCGGGGTCGAGGTAGTAGACGATCGGCTCGACGGGCTCGCTCATCGCGGCGGAGGGGTTCCGCTTCTCCAGCCTGTGCCGGCGGATGAAGCGCTTCGTCATCGGCTCGCCAAGAGGCGTCGAGTAGTCCTGGAAGGAGAGTCCTCCGTACCCGGCGCGCGGATCGTGGGCGCGCGGCGTGTACTCCCCGAGTTCCGGGAGCTTGTTAAAGGAGTGATGCATCCGGATCGTGGCCGCAGCCCCGGAGGCCGCCACGTTGCCGACCCCCTCGAACCCGCCGCCACCGCCTCCGAAGCCCCCGAAGCCTCCACCCCCGCCGTCCTGTCGCACGAAGGTGAGCGAAGCCTCCATTTCGGTGTTCTCGGGGAAGTTCATGACCATGGGCAGGTACACCGCGCTGCGGCTCGCGTCGAGCCGGTAGGTGCCGGGCCGCATCCTTCCGGCGAAACCCGCGATGTCCTGGAGCAGGAACGGCGTGAAGTCCACCAGCGCGCGGTCGCCCGTCGCCGCCCCCACCGTGAACCCCCACAGCGTCGATGGCGCAAAGGCGTCTTCCACGGCCTTGCGCTCGGCGGCGTTGTCGCTCGACGCGCGAAACCGGTAGTTGGGCTGAATCATCAGCACCTTGGGCCCCACCCGGTGGAAGCGCACCACCCGCGACCCCGCGAGCTGGCCCCGGTCGATGCCGATGTCGTTGGAGCCGAGCCCCGCTCCGATCCCGGAGGCGTGAAGCACATCCGTGTCCCACTCGCCGATCTCCAGCCAGATCCTGCCGGTCGACTCCTCCCAGTAGAGCGGCATGAAGCCGTCCATCTGCCGCATCGAAGCGGTTCTGTCCTCGATCGTCGGCAACTCGCCTCCGGACTGCGCCCCCGCCTGTGCCGAAACCGGGGCCTGGACCAATGCCAGAAAAAGTGTCACGGCCGCGGCGCGGCCCACGCGAATGCTCGTCATGGTGCTGTTCCTCCAAGGTTGAACTGCTGTTTCCGAGCCGGACGAACCATCGAATGGTCCTCCGGGCCTGCCCTCCAGGGCTAACCGTTGTCGTTGCCGGCGCCCCTGCCAAGCTGGGCGCGCACGGCTTCGGCCACCAGCATCATCTCCTCCGCCGTGTTGTACAGGTGCGGCGAGACGCGGATGCGGCCCCTCCGCAGCGACACCACGACACCCGCTTCGGCAAGCCCCTCTTCCAGTTGCTCTCCGTCAACGTCCGGGTGACGGAAGGTGAGTATGTGCCGGCGCTCGCCCGGGTCGGGAGCGGTCACGCACCCCAGGGCCTCGAGCCGCCCGGCAAGATCGTCGGTCAGCCCCCCGACATGCTCCGAGATCGCGTCGACCCCGGCCTCCTCGAGCAGCTCCAGCGCGGCCAGAAAGCCCGCGATCAGCGGATACGCGAGACTGCCCTCCTCGAAGCGGCCGGCGTCCGGGAGCAGTTCGTAGTGCACGCGGTCGAAGTTGAACGCGTCGGTGGTGCTCCTCCAGCCAACCAGGGGCGGATGGACGCTGCTCACGAGCGAGCGGTCCACGAAAACGGCGCCGATGCCCATCATGCCGAGCATCCACTTGTGGCTGTCCGCGGACAGAAAGTGAATGCCGTCCTTCTTCACGTCGGTCGGAAGCGCGCCTACCGTCTGGATACCGTCCACGCACAGCAGCACGTCCCGTTCACGACAGAGTTCGCCGAGTCCGGCCAGGTCGGTGACGGCGCCGGTCGCGTACTGTGCCGAGCTGACCGCGAGCACGCGCGTCGCCGGTTTCAGGGCACGGGCGGCCGTCTCCACGGTCACCGTACCCGCTTCGTCGGCGGGCAGGACGTCGAGGGACGCGATTCCACGCCGGTCCAGATCGATCCACGGGTATGCGTTGGACGGGTACTCGACCGAGACCGCAGCCGCGACGCGGTCGCCGGGGCGCCAATCGAGGCCCGCCGCCAGAAGCGAGAGGCCGTGCGAGGTGTTTCGCACGAACGCGACTTCGTCCGCTTCGCAACCGATCAGACGGGCGAAGCGTTCGCGGCACGCCTGGGCAAGCGACTCCCAGTCGTCGAACGAGGGCCGGCCCATCCGCGCCATGGCGTCCATGAACCCGTGAACCGCCCGCACGACCCGCGTCGAAGTGGGCGAGACGCCCGCATGGTTGAGAAAGATGTGGGTGCGCGAAACCGGAAACTCGTCGCGATAGGATTGCGGCAGGGTTCGTGGGGAAGCGTTCATGCGTTGTGCCGGCTCCTGACCGCCTGGCGGTAGACCTCGAGGTTGCCCTCCACCATGGCGTCCACCGAGAATCGGCTCTCGATCCGTTCGCGGGCGCGCCTGCCCATCGCCTGGGCGGCCTCGAGATCGGAAAGTATGGATGCGAGTGCCGTGGCGAGCGCCCCGGCATCGCCGGGAGGACAGAGCAGGCCCGTGCGCCCGTCCTCGATAATCTCCGGAATCCCGCCGGCGCGGGAGCCCACCACCGGCACGCCGGCCGCTCCGGCCTGCAGCGCTGCCACACCCAGACCCTCCCGCAACGGCGGGTGCACGCAGAAGTCGAAGGATCCCAGCCATCTGTGCAGATCGGTCCGGAAGCCGGCAAAGCGGATCTGGTCCGCAACCCCCGCGACTTCCGCCAGCGACGCAACCTGTTCGCCCATGGGGCCGCGGCCGAACAGAACCACGGGCGGGGTCATGCCCCGGCGCTTCAGGATGGCCAGCGCGTCGACGAGCACCCAATGACCCTTGCGCGGAATGAACTGGGCGACCATGGCCCCGACCGGCCCGCCCGGCGCGATTCCGAACTCGGCATCGCGCTCCTCGCACGCGACCGGCTCCACCCAGTCGCCCGCTTCCACCGCCGAGTGCACCAGCGAAATCTTGTCACGCGACACGCCCTGATCGACCAGGACCTCCCGCACGGCTGCCGATATCGCCACCACGCGCCGGTACAGCCCGTACTTCGCCCCCACGATCCACTCCGCCTCGCGGTTGTCCACGCGGCGCGTCACCACGACCGGCACGCGGGCGACCGTGGCGGCCACGGCCCCCAGCGTGTCGGCGCCGCGGCGCGAATGGAGGTGCACCAGTTCCACATCGGCGCGGCGAAAGCGCGCGACCATTCTCGCCACTGACAGGACATCTCCCTCGCCGCGGAACCTGAACTCCTCCACGCGCAGCCACCGATCCCGCGCCGCCGCCGCCACTTCCGAGCCGCGCGGGACCATGAGCACCGACCTGATGCCGCGCTCCTGCAACCCCTGGGCGAGGTAGAGCACCTGCAGGGCGCCACCGTAGAGGTGCCGTCCGGTCTCGACATGGACGACGCTCACGAGACCCTGACGACCGGCAGGTTCGGAGCCCGGCCCTCCCGGCCCGCGCGACCCGCCCGGAAGTCGCGAGGCGGCGCCCCCGCCGCGGGCTCACGCAACACCGCCCCCACAGCTCCCACCACCTCGTCGACCGTGATGTCCCTCATGCAATCCACCCGCCCGTCACAGGTCAGCTTGCCGCGGCAGGGCGAGCAGCTCCTCCCCGAATGCAGGATCCTGACGCCCGGACCCGGCGGATCCAGGTACGGCGTGTTCGACCCGAACAGGAGCACCGCCGGGCGGCCGTACGCGTGAGCCATGTGACCGAGTCCCGTGTCCACGCCCACCAGCACGCTGCAGCGCGACACCACCGCGGCCGCCTGCCCCAGCGCGGTCCGGCCCACCAGATCCACGACGGGGACCCGCGCCCCCTCCAGGATCCGATCCGCCGCCCCGCGGTCCCCGGGGCCCCCGAGCACCACCACCCCCACGCGCATGCCGGCACCGAGCCGGCGAATCACCTCGGACCACCGCTCCTCCAGCCAGTGCTTGTGGAAGCGCGTCGTGAACGGACACACGGCCACGAACCCCGCCTCGAGCCCTTCCCGCTCCACGACGCGCGCGGCCATCCTCACCTCTTCGGCCGAGCGCGGGATCTCGAGCGGGAACGATCGGGTGTCCAGCCCCAGCGCTTCGGCCAGATGGACGTACTCCGAAGCGATCCGGCGCGCATCGCCGGCGCGCTCAATCACCGCGGTCATCAGGGCGCGCGACCCCTCCCGCGATCCCAGTCCGATGCGCACCGGAGCGCCCGTGAGGAAGGCCAGCACGCCGCTGCGCAACAGGCCCTGCGCGTCGATGGCGACATCGAAACGGGCGCCCCGCAGGCGGTCGAGCAAGTCCGCCGCGGCGCGTGCCAGCGCCCCCCACCGGCCCGTTCGCAGCATGCGCTTCCACGCCGCGCGCTCCCACACGACCACCTCGTCCAGGTGCGGATTGTGCCGGATCACGTCCGCCGCGCGTTCCTCGGCCGCCCAGGCGATGTGGGCATCGGGGTGGCGGCGGCGCAACGCGCCCGCGAGAGGTGAAGCGAATACGAGATCTCCGCGCGCGGACAGGCGCACCACCAGGATCTTCCGGGCGTTTCGAGGTATCATCGAATGAAGGTTATGATTGGCTGTTGCCGTCACAACTCCCCAACCAGGCATGATCGGACTGTTTCGCGACCTCGCACTGGGTCTGGGTCTTGTCGCCTACGCCGTGCGCAAGCGCATCGGAAAGGGAAGCTGGCCCGCGGACCTCCGCAGCCGTAGCGGCCGGCTGGCCCGACCCCTGCGCCGGGCAAACGGACCACGAATCCTGGTGCACGGCGTCAGCGTCGGCGAGGTCCACGCCCTGGAGCCGCTGGTCGAGGCGCTGTCGGCCTCCCCCGCCGCGCCGGACGTCGTGGTCAGCGCCAGCACGTCGACCGGGTTCGAGCGGGCACGCGGGATCCACGCCCCGGACCGCGAGGTCGTGCGGTTCCCGCTGGACTTCACCTGGATGACGGCCCGCTTCCTGGACACGGTCCGCCCCGACCTCGTCGTACTGGCCGAGCTGGAGCTGTGGCCGTCCTTCCTCGCCGCATGCGCGCGCCGCCGCATTCCGGTCTGCGTCGTGAACGGCCGGCTCTCGGAACGCAGCTTCCGCGGCTACCGGCGGCTACGCGCGCTGGCCCGCCCCATGTTCCGCCAACTGGCCCTCGTGGCGGCCCAGACGGCCACGTACCGGGACAGGTTCGTGGCCATGGGCGTGCCGGCCGACCGCGCGGTGGTGGGCGGCAGCCTGAAGTGGGACGCCGCGCCGGCGGATCCCGATCCCGCCGAGGCTGCCGCCCTCGCGGCCGCGCTGGGGATCGACCGGTCCAGGCCCCTGATCGTCGCCGGGTCGACGGGGCCGGGTGAGGAGGAGGCATTGCTGCGGGGCCTTCCCGATGGGTGGCAACTGCTCCTGGCCCCGCGGCACCCCGACCGCTGGGATACCGTCGCGCAGCTGGTTCCGGGCATGCCGCGCCGATCGCGGTCGCGGGCGACGGCGCACCGATCGCACAAGGCACACCGGGCCTTTCTTCTCGACTCCATCGGCGACCTGGGGGCGGCCTACCTCCTCGCCGACGCGGTCTTCGTCGGCCGCAGCCTCACCGCTCTCGGCGGCTCCAATCCCCTCGAGGCGGCGGCACTGGGGAAGCCCGTCGTAACCGGTCCCCACCACGAGAACTTCACCGGCGTGGTGAGCGCTCTGCGGCAGGAGAGGGGGATCGCGGTGTCCGCCGATCCAATGGCGGTCATCCGCGGCTGGCTCGCCGACCCCGAGGCCGCCGCCGCGGTCGCCGACGGCGCGCGAAGGGCGATGGCGCGACATCGGGGCGTGGCGCGATCGACGGCCGACCGCGTGCTGATGTTGCTGCAGAAGGTTAACTATAGGTGAACTTTCACTACCAGAAGAACACGCTCGCCGACAGGTAACCCACGCGGGGCAGCGCCCCGAACTCGGACCCCAGCGACAGGTCCGCGCCGTCCAGCGACGGCCCATCCCCGAACCCGAAGAACGCCCCGGCGCTCAAGCCCAGGCTTTCGGTTGCCGAGTACGCCATGCCGGGAGCGAAAATGAACGAGCCGTCGCGGAGGCTCCCGAGCATCAGCGCGCTGGTGGAGAGCAGCGGATGCAGCGGGTACGACATCTGCAGCGCCCCCACGTCGCGGCCGAGCACCTGCATCTCGCCCTGCCCGAACGCCCGGCTCGTGGCGGCGTCCAGCAGTCCTTCCGGCGTGGTGGCCCCAAGACCGTCGCGCTGGTACTCGACCACCAGGTAGAGGTCACGCCCGGCCACCGGAAACGTCCGGTCCAGCCCCACCGTGCCGCGCACCACGAGCCTGTCTTCCAGGTCGCGCACCTCGGCTTCGGCCCGGAGCGCCCACAGACCCGCGGAACCGCTCAGAAACGCCGCAGCCCCGAACGTGTCATGCACCACGCCGCCCCATGCCCCCAGATCCCAGCCGCCCCGGTTCGAACTGACGCGTCCGAGCAACGTCAGCGTCTCCCGGTCGCCGTGGAGCGCGGGGCGGGCCACGACCTCGAACTGCGTGAACGATCCGCGGTAGTAGCGGAGCCGCGCCGCATCCACTCCGGGGCGGTATTCGCGAAAAGGGTCCGCCGGATCGAACGGCGAAAAGGGGTCGGCGGGCGTGAGGATCAGCGTCGTCGCCCACGACACCGGCTGCCGTCCGATCACCAGGTCCGCGCTGCCGCCCAGGTCGATGCGCGCGCTCAGCCGGTCCACCCGGTGCCTCCATACCGCCTGCGCACCCGACCGGATCTCGCCGCCAAGGGACAGCCAGTCTCCACCCGATGCGGTGCCCGCCGCGGTGAAGAGCTGAGCGCCCAGCGCGCCTTCCTGCCTCAGCGTCAGCGAGTGTTCGTAGGCCGCGTCCAGGCGCAGGGCCCCGGCCGAGCCGTTCCACATGAGCCGGAGCCGCTGGAATTCGGTGACCCCGGCGGGCGCAAGCACGCTCTCCGCCACGCCCGTGAACACGTTCAGGTAGTACCCCGAGAGCCCCGGCTGCTGGCCCTCCGCACCGCGCGGAACCAGCGCCGCCAGCAGCGAAGCCGCGAGCACCGCCCGCCGCAGCCGCGCGAAGCTACCCGGCGCCACCGGACACGATCTCTTCGGCAACTCGGCCGTCGACCAGCCGGATCAGCCGGCTCGCGCGCTCCATGACCCTGGGATCGTGCGTCGAGAATACGAACGTGGTCCCGTTGTCGCGATTGAGCTGTTCCATGACGTCGAGCAGCGCGTCCGCCGTCGCCGAGTCGAGGTTCGCCGTCGGCTCATCCGCCAGCACGAGCGCGGGTTCGCCCAGCACCGCCCGCGCCACCGCCACGCGCTGCTGCTGGCCCCCCGACAGCTTGGGCGGACGCCGGTCCTCAATTCCCTCGAGGCCGATCCTGTCGAACAGGCGCCGCACCCGCCGCCGCCGTTTTGCCGCGGGCACGCCCTGCAGCAGCAGCGTGAACTCCGCGTTTTCGAGCGCCGTGAGCACGGGAAGGAGGTTGTAGGACTGAAAGACGAATCCGATCCGCGAAAGCCGTACCTGGGCCAGCGTCCTGTCCGGAAGCGCCGATATCTCGCGGCCTTCCACCCACACTTTCCCCCGTGAAGGGCGGGTCAGTCCTCCCAGCAGGTTGAGCACGGTGGTCTTCCCGGACCCCGATGGTCCCGCCATCACTACGAATTCACCCGGCGCGACCGCGAGATCGACGCCACGCACGGCCTCGACCGGACGGGGGTCCTGCGGATAGATCTTCCAGAGATTCTCGGTGCGGACGGCGTGCTCGGAGGCGGCAGGCGCCGCGGAGGCGGAGGTCGAGTTCATCTATTCCACCTTCACGGATTCGGCAGGGTCCAGACGGGCCGCGTGCCACGCCGGATACAGCGACGCGGACAGCCCGATCACCGTGGTCAGCGCCACGCTCTGGACCAGGTGCTTGAGTTCGATTGCGGGGTGCATGACCGGATTGAATACGATGCCTCCGAAAGTGATGTCTGCCGGCATCATGTCAGTCAGATCCAGTCCATTGCGGAAGAAGACCCACACCACGGCGAATCCGAGCGCCACGCCCACGAATCCGCTCGCGACCGTCAGCAGGACGCCCTCCACAAAGACCACCAGCCCCGTCTCCGCCCCGCTCAGGCCGAGGGCGCGCAGAAGACCCAGTTCACGCCTGCGGTGCAGCACGGAGATGAAGACGGCGTTGAGGATGGCCAGCGTCACGATGGCGAAGAGGATGAGGTGGAAGACCCAGTCCCCGGCATCGTCGATCCTGACCGCGGAGTAGAGTTCCCGGGCGGTCTCGGGCCACCCGGCCACCTCGATCCCGGAACCCTCCAGGGTGGACCGCGCCCCTGCCAGCACCGGATCGGTGAGTGTGGAATGGGGCAGGACCACGGAGACGCTCGTTGCGCCCTCCACGCCGAGCCAGCTCCGCGCCACCGGCAGCGGTATGTGGACCAGGGCTTCGTCCAGCTCGTCGAGTCCGGTCCGGTAGGTGCCCGCGACGCGGACGAGCTGGCCCGCGATTTCGCCAGAGGCCACCTGTGCGGTCAGCACCATTCTCGATCCGGTGCGCAGCCCGAGCCTGGCGGCCATTCCGGCCCCGATGAACGCCTGCAGGCGGTCGCCCTCCTGCAGGTAGCGCCCATCGGCGGGTTCCGCGCCCAGCTCGGAGAACGCGAGTTCCGACGCTGGATCGACACCCACGATCAGCGCCGGCAACGCTCCGTCGGCCGACGATGCGAGCCCGCGCGTCGCGACCCGCACGGTCGTGATCGCGGGCCTGTCCGAAGACGTCGGGACGGTGGCCGCGGCGGCCGCCAGCGCAACCTCGACCTGCCCCGCGGTCAGGCGGTCGTCCAGGCTCTCGCTGTCACGGTAGCCGGGAGCGTTGAACGAGACGTGACCCGACGCGAGCCTCACGCCCGAGTCGATCCAGTCCTCGTGCGCTCCGTCCGCAAGGGTTCGGGAGAGGATGAGCAGCGCGAGCCCCACGGTCATCGCGGCCGCGGTCAACGCGCTTCGCCGCATTTCGCGCCGCAGGTTGCGCAGAGCCAGCCAGGCCAGCGTGGGGAAGCGGATCATCGGTCGGCGAGCACGTCCGCCGGAGGCAGGCGTGCCGCTCTCCAGGCCGGGAGAAGCGCCGAGACGATGCCTGTGCCCAGAAGCGCCACGGCGCTCACCAGGGGTTCCTGGAAGGAGTATTCGACGGTCAGAAGGGGCCTGATCGCCGAGCCCATGAACGAATAGGTGCCGACGAAGGAGCTCAGGTCGATCGGATTCGCGTGGATGTGGGCCAGCAGGGGAAACGCCAGGACCGCGCCCGCCGCCAGGGCGACCACGCCGAGCAGCAGGCCCTCGTAGACGACGATCCGTCCCACCGCGCCGCCCGAGGTCCCCAGCGCCCGCGCGACCGCGAATTCGCGGCGGCGCTCGAAGGTGGCCAGGAGCATCGTGTTGGCGACGCCGAAGATCGCCATTCCGAAGATGATGAACGCGACGATCGAGTTCATTGCGCTGGCCAGGCTCACCACGAAGTAGAGCTGTCCGAGAAACACGGACCACGGCTCTGTGACCAGATCCGGCGACAGCCCCGCGATGGCCACGGCCACTCTCTCCGCCACGTCGTCGGCGTCGCGCACGCGGTCCACCGAAATCGCCACCTCATGGATCCGGGTGCGATCCATCGCCAGGAAATCCTGCAGCGTGCCCAGCTCGAGAAGCGCGTAGCTGTCGTCGAAGCCGCCGAGGTCCATCCGGAAGATTCCCGCCACGACGAAGAGGTCGTTGCCCGTCGACCCGTCCGCCGCGGGGGCCACGAGCACCGCCTCGTCACCCAGCGCGATGCCGATCTTTTCAGCCAGTGCGGCTCCAACCGCAACCTCTCCCGGCCCCGGCATCCCCCCTTCCACGAAGGCGCTCGCGAAACGGCTCACACCCGGCTCGCGCGCCGGGTCCACGCCCATGAACACGGCTCCCACCGTCTCGTCGCCGGAGCTGACCAGCCCTCCCCCGTAGAGGCGCGGCGCGACTCCCGCCACGCCCTCCTGCGCTGCCGCGGCGGCCACCAGCGCGCCTATGTCCAGGCCTTCGCGGCCACCCATCGTGCCATGAATGCTGCGCTCGGGACGATACCCCTCGGCATGGATCTGGACCTGCCCCGTCACCACCTCGGTGCCGTTGGAGACCATCTCCTGCATCATGCCGTTCATGAGCCCCATCATGAGGACCGCAGCGACGAATCCGAAGGAGAGCGCGGACGCGGTCAGGACCGTGCGGCGCCGGTTGCGCCACAGATTCCGCCACGCCATCCGCCACCAGATGTCCCGGATGCTGCGGCTCATGGCGGCCCGGGGCCGGCCGCCGCCACCCCGCCGGTCATTGCCGCGCGCGCAGGTTGCGGAGGCTGAAGAACTCCTCTTCGAGACCGACATCGAAATCGAGCTCGATATAGGTAATGACCGTGCGCTCTTCGCCGTCCGCGGGCTCGATCACCATGCGCGTGGGCACGGTTCTCCCGCCCATGGCCCGGATATCGGAAAAGGTCATGGTACGCGCCAGGGTTCCGTCCTCGTCGTAGTAGTGCGCCCAAAGGGGCATGCGGTCGCGCTTGCGGATCCGCTGCTCGATCCGGCCCCAGATCACCGGCGCCTCCGGCCTGGGCGTCATCGTGAACTCCCAGACGGCCTCGCCGTCCCGGTCCCCCTCGTAGGAGATGACGATGTCGTAGTCGTCGATGAGCCGGCTCTCCTTGACCAGGTCGTCGTTCGTCACGTGCGAACCCATCCACGAGCCCAGCATCATGGAGGGCGGGATCTTGATCGTGCGGTCCGCGCGCGGCAGGTAGTTCCAGACCTCGTTGTCGACCTTCAGGGTGGCGGTGCCGGCTTCGCGCGCCGGACTCTCCACCCGGATCAGCGAGTAATCGGTCCCCAGCGACCAGACCTGCATCTCCAGCGAACGCGACCAGTGCTCGGTGTCGATCTCCATGCGCATGCTGCCCGCGCTCGACTCGCCCTGCCACATCCGGTCGACGTCGTCCAGGATCTTCAGGATCTCCGGATCGGTCTGGGCCGCCACCGGCGCGGCGGAAAACACGATGGCCATCAGGATGAACGGGATCGCTGCCTTCGTCATATCTGCCTCCTCAAACCCGTCGCGACTACGCTCTGTAAACTGGCCCCTGTGCACCCGAAACACTATTGTGCCGCGCTGTCGGGAGCCAACCCGGCGGCGATGCACGGCAGCTTCCCGCCCATCGATGACATTCTCTCGAAAGGAGCGCGCTCATGATTACGATTACGGCCCTCTGGGCCCCGATTCTTCTATCCGCGCTGGTCGTCTTCGTCGTGAGCGCCATGGTCTGGATGGTCATGCCGCACCACAAGAAGGACTTCGCGCGGGCCGACGACGAGGACCGCCTGATGGACGCCGTGCGCGACGGCGCGGGCGGCCCCGGCATGTACATGTTCCCGCACGCGCCGGACAGCGAGATGAGCAGCGAGGCCTACCGCGAGAGGCTGAAGGCGGGACCGGTCGGGATCCTTCGGGTTCGGGATCCGCGGAGCGTCCTCGACATGAAGCCGGCCATGGCCAAGTCGATCCTCCTGTACCTGGTGGTTGGCGTCTTCGTGGCCTACCTGGCGTCGGTCACACTGGATTCCGGCGCCTCGTACCTGTCGGTCTTCCAGGTCACCGGCACCGCAGCCTTCATGGCCTACGGATTCATCGGCTACCAGGAGGCCATCTGGTTCGGACTGCCGGCCTCCGTCGCCTTCAAACACAGCATCGACGGCCTGGGCTACGCCCTTCTCACCGCCGGTATCTTCGGATGGCTGTGGCCCGCCTGACAACCACGGGAGTCCAACGAATATGAGCGACATCGTCTACGAAGCCGGCGTCAGGATCGAGCGTGTACGCGGTCCTGAGCGTCTCGCGTACATCCCCGCCCACGAGGGCCCCGTCGAGTTCGGCGTGCACGGCGCCATCGCCGAGCACTACGGCGTCCGCCCGCGAACCGAGACGTCCACGACCCTCGACTACGTGATCGCCGCGACGGGCGGCTGACTCGTCGGCACCTTCGGAGGCGTGCTGGAGGCACGCGGGATCAATGCGTCGGGAGGCAGGCTCTCGGCGGAAGTCAACGGGAAGGTCGGCAAGGACGACGGGGTTCTGGTCATCCGGCAAATCCACTGCAAGTACCTGTTGAAGGCGGCCGAAGCGGACGGAAAGGCCATTCAGCGGGCTTTCGAGCTGCACCCCATGCGCTGTCCCGTCTACCGGACGCTGTATCGATGCATCGAGATCACGACGGAGCTGGCGATCGTATAGCCGGCGCAGCCCGGGCCGGGCTGGACAGGAGGCGGTGGCTCCGGCTCGCGGGGGGTGCGCTGGCCGGCGGCTGGGCGGCCGGTTGCTCGACCGCGGGGGCCGCGCGGTGGGCGTGGAGCGCTCCGGCCCGTGCTCGCGTCACGGCGGCGCTGGTTTCGCCGGACCGGGTCATCCGGGTCGTCGCGGGGCTGCGGCCCTATCGCCCCGAGGGCTTCGTGGTACGCGCCGAGTCGTTCGCGGACAAGCTCCTGGTGCACAACTACGGCCACGGCGGCGGTGGCGTGAGCCTGTCCTGGGGAACCGCCGAGATGGCGGCGGACCTTGCGGGCGATGGAGGGGACGGCGAGGCAGCCGTTATCGGGGCGGGAGCGGTCGGGCTTGCGACGGCACGCCTGCTGCAGCGGCGCGGCCGCGCGGTGACCATCTACGCGCGGGACCTGCCGCCGAACACGACCTCGGACATCGCGGGGGCGCAGTGGTCGCCGACCTCGGTATCGGACAGCCTCGACGGGCCGTTCGGCATCCTGTTCGAACGGGCGTCGCGACTGGCGCATCGTCACTTCCAGAACCTCGTCGGGCCCGACTACGGCGTCCGCTGGATCGACAACTACTTCCTGTCCGACAGCCCGATGCGCGTCCCGGACTACCAGTCCCGCATCCGGGATCTATACCCGGAATGGGAGGACCTGGAGGCCGACCAGCATCCCTTTCCGACCCGGTACGCGCGCCGTGTCGCCACGATGTTCATCGAGCCGCCGCGGTATATGCGCGCACTCCTGCGCGACTTTCGCATCGCCGGCGGACGCGTGGTCGTGGGCGAGATCGCGAACCCGCGCCAGCTGGCCGCGCTTCCCGAGCCCGTCGTGGTGAACTGCACGGGTCTCGGCGCGAGGGCGCTCTTCGGCGACCGGTCGATGGTCGCGGTCAAGGGACAACTCGTCGTGTTGAGGCCGCAGCCGGGCGTCGACTACCTGACTGTCGGAGGCGGCCGGTTTTCGACGGAGGGCAGCCAGTACATGTTCCCGCGGGACGACGGCATTCTGCTTGGAGGCACGTTCGAGCGGGGGGTGGAAACCCCGGAACCGGACCAGGCCCAGACCGAGCGCATCCTGCGCGACCACCGTATGTTCTTCCACGCAATGGAGGACAAGAGGAGAGCGGTGAACCCTTGACGCCACGCCAAACGTAGAGTTGCCTGTTCCGAATGCGTGAACTGCCGATAGCCAGCCGGAAGACACCGAACCGAAGGGACAAAGGTCATGGTCCAGATCCTCAAGACCGTCGCGCGCGCCATCCTGAGGTGGCTTCTGAAGAAGATCTGACCGGGAGCGCGGGGCGGCCATCGCTGGTCGCCGCCGGCGCCGTCGCGGCGTTCCACTTCGTTGTCGCCCTGCCCGCCACCGGCGCCCAGTTCCCGCAGGCCGCCAACGGCGAAGACCTCGCCGACGCGCCCGGCGAAGCCATCTACGCCGCCTCGTGCGCCAACTGCCACGGCCTCGACGGAACGGGCGTCCCACCGTCCCTGCTCGCCTTCGAGGAAGAGGTTCCCGACTTCACCGACTGCGATTTCGCCGCGCGCGAGCCGGACGCGGACTGGATTGCGGTGGCTCACGAGGGTGGCCCGGTTCGCGGCTTCAGCGAGATGATGCCGGCCTTCCGCGGCGCGCTGACCGAGGAGCAGCTGGCCCGCGTGATGGGCTACATCCGCACCCTCTGCACCGACGACAACTGGCCGCGCGGCGAACTCAACCTGCCGCGTCCCCTCCTGACCGAGAAGGCGTACCCGGAGGATGAATGGGTGGTGGAGTTCGGTCTCGATCACGGAGACGACCGCAGCGCGTCGGCGGCGTACGTGTACGAGCAGCGGTTCGGGCCGCGCAGCCAGGTGGAGATCGTGATCCCCTACGGATGGCGGCGGGCCGACGGAGACCTGAGCCACGGACTCGGCGACGTCGTGGTCGGCCTCAAGCACGCCCTGTATCACGACATCGACGTGGGCACGATCTTCTCGGTCGGCGGCGAGGTCATACTCTCGACCGGCGACGAGAGCGCCGGCCTGGGCGCCCCCGGCAACGCGCTGGAGGCCTTCGCCTCGCTGGGCCAGATCCTGCCCGGCGACGCGTTCGTACAGGCGCAGGCCGGCTACAAGGCGCCGCTGTACGCGGACGGCGCAAACGAGGGATTCGGCCGCGTCGTGCTGGGGCGGAGCTTCACGCAGGGGCAGTGGGGGCGTGCGTGGACCCCCATGCTCGAGGTTCAGGTCAAGCACGACTTCGAGTCGGGCGCTGAGCCGCGCCTCGATCTCCTGCCCCAGGCGCAGATCTCGCTTAATACCAGGCAGCACGTCCTGGCCAACATCGGGGTGCTGGTACCGGTCGGAAGCGATGCCGCGGACGCGCGACCCGTCCGCTTCGTCACCTATATCCTGCTCGACTGGTTCGACGGCGGGTTCTTCGAGGGATGGTGAAGATGAAAACGCGAGGGCGCTGGCTGGCGCGGGCGGGGTTTCCGGTTTCCTGCATTGCCTGCCTGACGGTGGGCAGCGTCGCCATGGTCGGCACGGGCGGCCCCGACATCCCCGGGGGACACCCACCCATCCTCGACCCTAACGTAACGTCAGGGTTAGCGGAAAAGTTCTCGGGCACCGCGCACCCGGTTCGGGATACCGTCACCATGGCCGATCCCGCCGACAACTTCCGAACCGCCGATCGCTGCATCGCATGCCACGTGGGGGTCACGGCCGCGGACGGAACCGACGTCTCCATCGGCTTCGACTGGCGCGCCTCCATGATGGGCAACGCCGCCCGCGACCCGTACTTCCAGGCGGCCGTGCGGCGCGAAGTCATGGACTACCCCGAGGCCACCGCCGAAATCGAAGGGGAGTGCGCGCGCTGCCACATGCCGATGGCCACCATCGCGGCGCTGCAGGAGGGGCGCTCCGGCGAGGTCTTCGCCAACCTGCCCATCGGCGGCGGCGAGGGCCCCTACGCCGACCTCGCCGCCGACGGCGTCTCCTGCTCTCTCTGTCACCAGATCCAGCCCGACGGGCTCGGCATGGAGGAGACCTTCACGGCCCGCTTCCACGTTTCAGCTGAAACGCCTCCCGAGGGCCGCCCCGTTTTCGGCCCGTTCGAGCCCGACGAGGGCGGAGTCGGCATCATGCACTCCGCGACCGGGTTCCGCCCCACACTCGGCGAGCACGTCGCCTCGTCGGGGCTGTGCGCGTCGTGCCACACGGTGATCACTCACCCGGTGCAGCCCGGCGGCCCCGGCCCCGATGGTGCCGCGGGACCCGCGTTCCCCGAGCAATCTCCGTATCTCGAGTGGCAGGCGAGCATCTACGCCGAGGGCCGCGAGCGCGAGCACAGCTGCCAGGACTGCCACATGCCCGAGGTCGGCGGGGACGTGCCCGTCACGCGCGTTCTGGGACGCGCCCGCCCCGAGGTTTCCCGTCACGTCTTCCGCGGCGGCAACTTCTTCATGCTGCACATGCTCAACCGCTACCGGGCCGAACTGGGCGTCACCGCGCTCCCGCAGGAGCTGGAACTCGCGGCGCAGCGAACGGCCGACCACCTCCGCACCGCAACCGCCACGATCGAACTCGGCGGCGTGGGCATCGGCGGGGGACGGCCGG
>LXNJ01000284.1_pt1 | contig 36682 bp, 31 predicted proteins | sample 809081 | NCBI WGS metagenome assembly LXNJ01 (sample SAMN04870510, study PRJNA318959) | sponge metagenome | biome: sponge; feature: marine sponge reef; material: water | host: Petrosia ficiformis | place: Greece: Milos, Mediterranean Sea | collected 2013-05-29 | depth 5-7 m | reverse complement strand
GCTGTCGGCACCCAGCCTGACGGCCCGAACTCTCCGTGCAACATCGCGCGCGCGTCACGGTCGGCGCCTCCGGGCGCCTCCGACCCCGGGGTGCCGGCCATCCTCCCGCCTGCGACCCCGCCCATCGCGACGGCTCCGTGCACGACGAAGAGCGCCATACTCGCCGCAGCCGCCGTCCCGAGGAAGCGGGCCAGCCGGGCAGCGGTCGGCGGCGTGTGGCTTACCGCCCGGTGTGCCGCGTAACCGCCGAACACCAGTATGGCTGCGCCGATGTGCAGCCACCACGCCCAGCGGTGCTCCGCGCTCGCTGCGGCGGTCAGGATAAAGAGCCCGCTCACCGTAAGGGCCACTCCGACGGCGGCCTGGGACACGCCGGTCCATGCGGCTTCCGCATGGTACCGCCGCCACACCCTGGGCAGATGAGCGACCAGGAACACGGCCATCAGCCCGGCCAGCAACAACCCGGCGCCCGTGTGGGCAAGGAGAAGCACCTGATAGAAGTGGGGGATACTCGCACCCAGAGCGAATGGTTCGAGTCCGACGCGATCCGCGAGACGGACCAGAAGGAGATAAAGCGTATCCGCGACCATGAAGCCCGACAGCGCGATTGCAACGGCCAACAGACGTTTGAGTGCCGGGGACAGGAGAGTGGGCAATCTCCGCGGTACGCCCGCGCGGCCAGCTCGCTTCACGTACGGCTGCATGGAAGATCCGGTTGGGCGCTTGGGCCGCGGTTCCGGTCCCGGAGATTCGCCTGTGGGCTTGCGGCAGTGGGAGGGAGCAGGCCGTCGCACCGCGTAGGTCAGGTCTTTCGGTTTTCATTATCCGCGTGGAGTGGGCGAGGCGCAAGCCGAAAAGACCGCGGGGACTGCCATCACAGACGATTGCGCTTGACACGCCCCGCTGCCGCAGCCCATTATTAGGATCTGTACCGCCTACGGCGAACCGCAGGACCGGCCGCTTGGCTGGCGGTGCTGACAATCAGGAAGCAGAGGACTGACAGCCTCTCACCCTCGTAGCTATCGGGCTTCCGGGTCCCAGGTCGGCGAGGTGCGCTTGCGCCTTCGTCGCCAGGTCACGCGGCCCGGTCTTCCGGGCCTTTTTGGTAGCCGGTCGATCCGTTTTCGGAAGACGCGAATGGTGTCGGGGTGGCGTGAAACGGGGGGCTTGAGCCACCCCCAACGACAAAGGAGAGTTCCAAGATCGCGGAAAGACGTGTCCGGGTGAACGAGCAGATCCGAATCAGCCCGATTCGACTGATCGCAGAGAGTGGAGGACAGATCGGAATAGTTTCGCTGGACGAGGCGCGCGCCCGGGCCGCCGAACAGGGACTGGATCTGGTCGAAGTGGCCCCCGATTCGAGGCCCCCCGTGGTCCGCATGATGGACTACGGGAAGTACAAGTACAAGGCGGCGCGCGCCGCGCGGGAAGCCAGGCGAAAGCAGCACACGACCCAGATCAAGGAAGTCAAGTTCCGGCCCGGGATCGAGGACCACGACTACGAATTCAAGCTCCGCCACGCGCGGCGCTTTCTTGAGGAGGGGAACAAGGTCAAGCTGACCATGATGTTCCGAGGCAGGCAGATTACGCATCCCGAGCTGGGGCGCCAGGTGTTGCTCCGTCTTACGGAGGATCTCGGCGAGTTGGGGAAGATCGAACAGTATCCCAACTTCGAGGGTCGTCAGATGTCGATGATCCTGACCCCCTTGAAATAGGGATTGCCGGCGATACCAGGTCGCCCTTCCTGCACCAGGCCACGACGACGATTCAGGAGAGAACCCATGCCGAAAATGAAATCGAACCGGGGCGCCGCGAAGCGGGTCCGGAAGACGGGTTCGGGCAAGCTGACCAGGATGCGGGCCTACAAGTCTCACATCCTCACAAAGAAGAATCGGAAGCGGAAACGCAGACTTCGCAGCAGGACCGCGGTTTCGAAAGCCGATGCCGGGCGGATCCGCCGGATGCTTCCGGGAACATAGGAACACAGTTGTCACTTCCAGGAGAGAAGACCGATGCCGCGTTCGACTCGCGCCGTCGCACGGAATAAGCGGAAGAAGAAGATCCTCGGCTCCGCGAAGGGCTACTTCGGGGGTCGCAAGAACCTGTACCGGACGGCCAAGGATGCCGTGGAGAAGGGGTGGGAGCATGCCTACCGGGACCGGAAGAAGAAGAAGCGGAACTTCCGGCGACTCTGGATCACCCGGATCAACGCGGCCGCTCGCCAGAACGACCTGTCCTATTCCCGGTTCATGAACGGGCTGCGGCGGGCCGGCGTCGAGCTGGACCGCAAGGCGCTCGCGGACCTGGCGATTCGCAGCCCGGACGCTTTTGCGTCGCTCGCGGATCGAGCGAAGTCGGCCCTCAACAGGTAGGGCGAAGCGGCGACAGAAGCCTGCGGGCCACAAAGCCCGCGGGTGCGTCCTGCTGCGAGCGGATTCGTGATCGAGGACCTGAGGAGGCTGGAGGAGGACGCCCTTGGGGAGGTCCGTGCGGCCCGCGATCCGCGTGAACTGGAAGAGGTTCGCGTCCGCTATCTGGGCCGCAGGGATGGCCTGGTTTCCCGGTTCCTGAGGCGCCTTGGCGGGCTGAGCCCCGAGGAGAGGCCGGCCGCCGGCGCGGAGGCCAATCGGGTAAAGGGCGCCATTGACCGGTTGCTGGAGGAGAGGCGGGCGGCGCTGTCACTGGATGGCGCGTCCGGTGAGGCCGACCCGGACCTGACCCTCCCCGCGCGGTGCGGCTGGCAGGGCACGATCCACCCGGTCAGCCGGGTGATCGACGACATCTGGTCGATCTTCCGCAGCCTGGGCTTCACGCGTGCCCGGGGTCCCGAGGTCGACACGGAGTGGTACAACTTCGTCGCGCTCAACACGCCTCTCGATCATCCCGCCGCGGACGAGCAGGACACGCTCTACCTGGCGCCGGGCCTGCTGCTCAGGAGCCATACCTCTCCGGTGCAGATTCGCACCATGGAGCAGTATCCCCCGCCGATCCGCATTGTCGCGCCCGGCATGGTCTACCGGAGGGACACCTACGACGCGACCCATACGCCCGCCTTTGCACAGATCGAGGGACTGGTGGTGGACGAAGGGGTCACCTTCGTGGACTTCAAGGCCACCCTGGCCGAGTTCGCGCGGCGCTTCTGGGGACCCGGGACCCGCGTGCGGTTCCGTCCGTCGTTCTTCCCCTTCACCGAGCCCTCCGCCGAGGTGGACGTCAAGAGAGTGATCGTGCGCGAGGACGGGCGGGAAGAGGAGACCGACTGGATCGAGGTGATGGGTGCCGGCATGGTCGACCCCGCGGTGCTGGACAACGTGGGGTACGACTCGGAGCGGTACACGGGCTGGGCGTTCGGGATGGGCCCGGCCCGGGTCGCACTGCTGAGGCACGGCGTGCGGGACCTCAGGCTCTTCTACGAGAACGACATGCGTTTTCTGGGGCAGTTCAGATGAGGGCCGCGGTGCCGATGCGGCTTCATGGCCCCGCCGGCGGACTCCCGCCACGCGTGGACGGGGGGATTGGCCCGGGTGGGGGGACTGGCCGGTGAAGGTCTCGTTCCGCTGGGTCCGCGACGTGGCCCCGGGTATCGGACTGCGTGCCGCCGAGGCGATGGAGCGGCTCGCCCTGCGGGGGGCGCCGGTGGAGGAGGCGGTCGACCTGGCCGAGGGGCTGAAGGACGTTGTGATCGGCCGCGTCCTGGAGGCCGGTCCGCACCCGAACGCGGACCGGCTCAAGCTGTGCCGGGTAGCCGGGCCGGACGGGGAGGTCCCCGTGGTTTGCGGCGCTCCGGTGGTGCAGGAGGGGGCCTGCTATCCGTTCGCTCCCGTGGGGGCCGTCCTGCCGGGCGGTTTCCGGATCGGGAAGCGCAAGATCCGCGGGTACTACAGCGAGGGGATGCTCTGCTCCGAGCGTGAGCTCGAACTGGGCCAGGACCATGCCGGGATCATGTTGCTCGAGGGGCAGTACGAGGTGGGAGCGCCCTTCGCCGCCGCGGTCGGGCTCGACGATGTCCGCATGGACGTGGAAGTCACTCCGAACCGGGGAGACCTGCTGTCGCATGTTGGAATCGCGCGGGAACTCCACGCGAAAGGCCAGGGCGGGATTGCGCTGCCGCCGTTTCCCGGAAGCCGGGGCGCGCAGGTGGCGGGGTTCGCACGGGGTGCGGAAGAGGCCGCTTCGGGCGGGTGCCGCATCCGGATCGAGGACCCGGATCTGTGTTCCCGGTATCTCGGAGCCGTCATACGCGGCGTGACGGTCGGTCCGTCGCCGGCCTGGCTGGCCGACCGCCTTCGCGCGGCCGGTGGGCGTCCCATCAACAATGTCGTCGATGCGACGAACTACGTCATGCTGGAACTGGGCCAGCCCCTGCATGCCTTCGACCTCGAGAAGCTGGCCGACGCGACCATTGTGGTCGGGCGTGCCCGCCCCGGCGAATCGCTGGTGACGCTCGACGACGAGCCGCGGGCGATCACCCCGGAAATGCTCATGATTCGCGACGCCCGGCAACCCGTCGCGATCGCCGGCGTGATGGGCGGCCGCGACTCCGAGGTATCGCGGCAGTCCTCGGACATCCTGCTCGAATGCGCGCTCTTCGAACCGCGGCAGGTGCGCGCGACGCGCCGGGCGCTGGCGATGTCGACGGACGCGAGCTACCGCTTCGAACGCGGGGTCGACCCGTCCGCGATGGAGGCCGCGGTGCTGAGGGCCGTGTCCCTGATTCTCGCGACGGCGGGGGGAACGCTCGACGGGGAGATCATCGATGCGCACCCCCGGCCCTGCGTGCCCCCGGTCGTGGGGTTGCGCCCCTCGCGGGCAAGCCACGTGCTCGGCGTGGATTTCACGCCGGACGCGATCTCGGCGCTCCTGGTCCCGCTCGGCTACACGGTCGAGGCGGCAGGCGCGGACAGGCTCGACGTGACGGTCCCCGGTCACCGCAGCTACGACACGCTGCGCGAGGTGGACCTGATCGAGGAGGTCGCACGCACGCATGGCTACGATGCATTCCCCGAGGTGATGTCCGCGGTCCGGGCCGGGACCGTCCCCGACCACCCGCTCTTCCAGCTCGAAGACCGGCTGCGGGGCCTGCTTGCGGCCAACGGGATCAGCGAGGCGCAGACTCCCGCGCTCGGACCGAAACGGCATGGCGACGTAGCGCTTCTCAACCCGATGTCACAGGACGAGAGCCACTTGCGCAGGGATCGTCTCCCGGGGTTGCTCACGCACGTGGAGAGGAACATGTCGCGGGGTGTGCGCGACGTGCGCCTCTTCGAAATCGGGACCGCGTTTGCGCCCTCGGACGACGGCCCTCCCATGGAGTCGTCCCGTGTGGCGGTGGTGCTCACGGGCGGACGTACGCCGCCCCACTGGTCCTCGCCGCCCGAGCCCTTCAACGTCCACGATATGGCGGGCGTGCTGGAGCTGATTGCCACCGAAGCCTGCCCCGGTGCAACGGTCGTACCGGCCGGCGCGCGCGCGGCTGGCGGACGGCCTGCGGGGCGCTGGCGGGCGGGCGTGGGCAGCGCCAACTCCGGGCCGGACGCCGCTTCGGGCGCCGATGAGACTTCCGCCTGGGTGACCCCGCGCCTCTTCGCGCCGGGCAGGTGCTACGAGGTCGTCTCCGATGGCGGCGAGGTCGTGGGTTGGGGCGGCCAGATCCGCCCGGAGCTGCTGGACCTTCCCCCCTGGGCGGGCGCGGTGGTGGGCGCGGAGGTCGTGCTTCCGGCGATGCCCGCTCCCAGACCCGACGTGACCGCGCGCGACCTGCCCGACCAACCCGCGGTCCAACGGGACATGGCGTTTCTTGTCCCGTTGGGTACTGCCGCCGGCGAGGTGCTCGACGCCGCGCGGAAGGCCGCGGGCCGCACGCTGGAGACCGGGGATGTCTTCGACGTCTACGAGGGAGAGGACCTGCCTTCGGGGACGCGCTCGGTGGCACTGCGCTTGCGCTTCCGCGCCCGGGGACGGACCCTGACGGACAGGGAAGTCGACAAGACCTGCCGTCGCGTGCTCAGAACAGTAAAGGAGAAGACCGGTGTCGAACCGAGGAGATGAGCTTTCGGCTGCATCCCGGGTTCCGGCGTTGGATCCGCTGGAGACGGCGGTGGAGCGCGCGATCGATGAGGTGCGTGCGATCCGCGAGCGCTCCGTGGAGGCGGAGGCGCGCGCAGAGCGCAGCGAGCAGTTGCTGCGCCAGTTCGTGGACGGGCGGGAAGATCCCGGCACGCTCGCTACCCGCGTTGCGGAGCTGGAGGCCGAGAATGAGGTTCTCCGTGCCCGGATCGAGCAGGGCCGCGAGGGTGTGGAGCGCATGTTGGCGAGTATCCGCTTCCTGGAGGAGCGTCGATGAGCGAGTCGAGCGGCGGGTCCCGCAAGGCGATCCGGGTCCGGATCGCGGGTGAGACGTACACGCTGCGCACGGACGCGGACGAGGAGTACACGCGTCGCTGCGCCGCGCTGGTGGACGAGCGCATGCGCGAAATCGGCGGAGAGACCGGGCTGGACGCGAAGCAGACCGCGATTCTGGCCGCGCTCGCGCTCTCCGACGAGCTGTTTCGGCAGGAAGCCCGCACCCGCGCCCGCGCAACGGTTTTGGCGGGGAGAATCGAGAACGCACTGACAGAGTAGCAGACACCCAAGGACCGAGCAGATGCCCGACACCGAGCACACCCGTCTTTCCCGCCGCGCCTGGCTTGCCGCCGCCTCCGGAACGGCGGCCTCGGGGTTCGTCATGACGCGCTGGGACGCGCTCAAGGCGGAGCCGTCCCCGGGCCCGATGCCGGTCCCGCCGCCGCGGCAGGTCGCCCCGGCGCCCACCGACCCCACCAGGGTCCCGGGAAGGTTCGTCTCCGAGGTGGGGACGCGCGCCCCGGGCGTACAGCCCCGGCGCCTGGTGCGCACCCTCGCCCTGTCGAGTTCGTCGCGCACGCCGCTTCAGGACCTGCAGGGCACGATCACCCCATCGGACCTCCACTTCGAGCGCCACCACGCGGGGGTTCCCGACATCGTCGCGGGGGATCACGAGCTCCTCGTGCACGGCATGGTCGAGCGGCCGATGGCGTTCCGGATGGCCGATCTGAGGCGGTATCCACAGACGTCCCGCATCTGCTTCGTCGAGTGTTCCGGCAACGGTGGCGGCGCCTACAGCCGCTCCCGGATGCCCACGGCCATATCCCCGCAGCAACTGGACGGACTGCTCAGCACCAGCGAGTGGACCGGCGTGATGCTCTCGACCATCCTGCGCGAAGTGGGCGTGCGGCCGGGCGCGAGCTGGATCCTCGCGGAGGGTGCGGACGCCGCCGTCATGTCCAGGAGCGTGCCGCTGGACAAGGCGATGGACGACGCCATGCTGGCCTACGGACAGAACGGGGAGGCGATTCGTCCCGAGCAGGGATACCCGGTGCGGCTGCTTCTGCCCGGTTGGGAGGGCAACGCGCAGGTGAAGTGGCTGAGACGGATCGAGGTCTCGGACCGGCCGACCATGACCCGCGACGAGACCTCGCGCTACACCGATCCGCTCAAGGACGGAACGGCGCGGCAGTTCAGCTTTGTCATGGACGCCAAGTCGATCATCACGTTCCCGTCGTATCCCTACGTCCTGCCCGAGCGCGGCTGGTGGGAGATCGAGGGGCTGGCGTGGACGGGACGGGGAAGGATCACCCGGGTCGAAGTCAGCACGGACGGCGGGCGGTCCTGGTCCGACGCCGTTCTGCAACCGCCCGTGCTCTCCAAGTCCACGGTCCGCTTCCGGCACCTCTGGGACTGGGACGGGCGCGAGACCGTGATCCTCAGCCGCGCAACCGACGAGACCGGCTACGTGCAGCCCACGATTCGGCAGCTCTGGGACGCGCGGGGAGAGGGTACCGCGTACCACCAGAATCATCAGCGCGCCTGGAAGGTCGCCGCGGACGGCGTGGTCACGTTCGGGCTGGGGGACTTGCTGTGACGCCCGGCGGCGGCATGTCCCGGCCGGCGCGCGACGGCTCCCTCGTGCCCGTGGCAGCCGCCCGAGACGCCGGGCGGGGTCTGGCGCTGTCTGGGGCGGCGGTGCTCTTGCTGGCCGCTTGCGCGCCCGAGCAGCCCCGACCGCATGCGATGGCGGAGGACGGCGGCGACTGGCACGCCGCATTGCCCGGGCATGCACCCGGACGCTTCGGATTCGGGACGCCGGCCACGGAAGAGCGCGTGGCCCTTTGGGACATCGACATCAAGCCGGACGGCGAGGGGCTGCCGCCCGGCAGCGGTACGGTCGCCGAGGGGCAGGTGGTCTACGAGGCCCAGTGTCTCCAGTGTCACGGTCCCACCGGCACCGAAGGCCCGAACGACCGCCTGGTCAGCTCGGGTCCGTGGGAACAGTGGCCCGCCGGTCGAACTGTGGGGGGATACTGGCCCTACGCCACGACCCTCTACGACTACACGCGCAAGGCGATGCCGCAGACAACGCCCGGCATACTGAGCGACGACGATGTCTATGCAGTCGTCGCGTACGTGCTGCATCTGAGCGGCCTGGTGCCGGCGGACGGGGTGATGGATGCCGCATCGCTCGCGGCGGTCGAGATGCCCTATCGCGACCGCTTCGTGCCGGACGATCGGACGGGAGGTCCGGAGATACGCTGACCGCCGGGCCGGTGCTTGCGCCCCGGTCGGCCCGCGAATACTGTAGGCGCAATCAAGGAAGTCCGCGGCCGGATCCCCCGCCGTGTTTGCCTTGTTGAATCACGCGGCCGGACGACGGTTCGGCCTTGGAGAAAATACATGGATCCGCTGGGTATTGCCCTGGCGGTCGGCGCGGTTGTCGCGGCAATCCTCGGGTACCTCATCGGGAGGAACCGGGAGCGCGCACGGCAGCTTGAAGACAAGGAAGCGGCACGCGACGAGGCGTCGCTGATCCGCAAGCGGGCAGAGCAGGATGCCGACAGCCTGCGCCGTGCCGCCGAGCTGCAGGCCAAAGAGGACGTGTACCGGCTCCGGGAGACCTGGGAGTCCGAAGAGGGCCGGCGACGTGAGGATGTCGAGCGGGGTGAGCGCAGGCTGCTCGACCGCGCCGAGGCCGTCGACCGCAAGTCGGATGTCCTCGACCGTCGCGCCGATGCGCTGGAAGAGCGGGAAGAGGGTCTGAAGCGCCAGGAGTCCGAGGTCGCCGGCCGGGGCGCGAAAGTCGAGCATGCCCTGGCCGAGGCGCGGGCCCGGCTGGAAGGGCTGGCGGGGCTCACCGCCGACGAGGCCCGGAGCGAACTCGTTGCCGAGATCAAGGACGAGGCGCGCGCCGAAGCCGCGAACCGCGTTCGCGAGATTCGCGACGAAGCGCAGCGAACGGCCGACCGCGAGGCGAAGCGGCTGGTGGCGATGGCCATCCAGCGCATGGCGGCCGACGAGACGGCCCAGCTTACCGTGTCGGTCGTGCAACTGCCGTCCGATGAAATGAAGGGACGGATCATCGGCCGTGAGGGACGCAACATTCGCGCGTTCGAACAGGCCACCGGGATCGACGTGATCATCGACGATACACCCGAGGCGGTGGTGTTGTCGGGGTACAACCCCGTGCGGCGCGAAGTCGCCCGCGTCGCGCTCGCCAAGCTCATCGAGGACGGCCGCATCCATCCCGCGCGGATCGAGGAGACCGTCGCGAAGAGCGAGAAGGAGGTCGAGGCCGACATGCGCGAGGCGGCCGAGGAGGTGCTGTACGGGCTGGGAATCCACAGCGTGCACCCCGAAATCGTCAAGGTCCTGGGGCGGCTGAAGTTCCGCACTTCGTACGGCCAGAACCAGCTGGCCCACGCAAGGGAAGTCGCGCTGCTGGCGGGGAACATGGCGGCCGAGATGGGGCTTGACGTGCAGGCGACGCGGCGGGCCGGGCTGCTCCACGACGTCGGCAAGGGGCTGACGCACGAGCAGGAGCTGACGCACGTGGAACTGGGGTACCGGCTCTGCAAGCGATTCAAGGAACCGGACATCGTGTTGAACGCGATCAAGGCCCACCACGACGAAGAGCCGCACCGCTATGCCGAGGCCTGGCTGGTGACCGCCGCCGACGCGATCAGCGGCGCCCGTCCGGGCGCGCGGCGGGAGATGTTCGAGGGGTACGTGAAGCGACTCGAGAAGCTCGAGGAGCTCGCCACCGAACACCCCGGAGTCGAGCGATGCTTCGCGATACAGGCCGGACGCGAGCTGAGGGTCATGGTGGAGCCGGAGAAGGTGTCCGACGAGGCCATGGCACGCATTTCGGAGGCAGTGGCCCGGAAGATCGAAGACGAGCTGCAGTACCCGGGCCAGATCAAGGTCGTCGTCATTCGCGAGACCCGTGCCATCGACTTCGCGCGCTAGACCAGCCCGTGGACAGGATCCCCCCGGCATTCGAGCGGCTTTGTCCACGGACCGCCAGCTGGAACACCTTTCATTGTTCGGGGCCCGCGACCCCCTGTTCGGGCCTGTAGTCACCACACGCAAACGCGGAACTGGAGATCCATGTCGGCCAAGATCATTTCAGGGAAGGAAATCGCCGGGACGATCCGGGATGAGCTGAACGAGCAGGTTTCGGCGCTCGCCCGTGAAGGGCTGATACCCGGGCTGGCGACCGTGCTGGCAGGCGACGATCCGGCCAGCCGGCTGTACGTGGGCATGAAGAACAAGGCCGCAGCGGCGGCAGGGATTCACTCGCGCCAGATCACGCTGCCGGACTCGGTGAGCGAGGCCGAACTTCTCGACCTCATCGCGTCCCTCAACGCGGACCCCGCGATCCACGGTATTCTGGTGCAGTTGCCGCTGCCCGGTCAGATCGACGAGTCCAAGGTCCTCCTGGCCGTCGATCCCGACAAGGACGTGGACGGCTTCCATCCCGTCAACGTGGGCCGCCTCGCGACGGGCGACCCCAACGTCCTGGCGCCGTGCACGCCCCGGGGCGTGATCGAGATGCTGGTGCGCAGCGGTGTGGATCCTTCGGGAAAGCACGCCGTCGTGGTCGGGCGGTCGAACATCGTGGGCAAGCCAATGGCGCTCCTGCTGCTTCGCAAGGCGGCCGGGGGCAACGCCACGGTCACCGTCGCCCACAGCCGTACGCAGGACCTGGGCGCGGTGACGCGCACCGCCGACATCCTGATCGCCGCGGTCGGGTGGCCCGACACCATTACGCGGGACATGGTCAAGCCCGGCGTGACCGTGATCGACGTGGGCACCAACCGCGTGGACGACCCGACCCGGGAACGAGGGTATCGCGTGGTCGGGGATGTCGATTTCGAGGGCGTCAGCGAGGTGGCGTCGGCGATCACCCCGGTGCCGGGCGGAGTGGGTCCGATGACGATTGCCATGCTTCTGGCCAATACCGTCGAAGCGGCGATCAGGCTGAACAGCGGCACGCGGTGAGCGACGGCACGCTGGACCTGTTTGCCGATCGCGCACCCGCGCAAACCCGCGAGCCCTCGTCGGCCGCGGGCGCCGGAACGGAGCATTCCGAGGGCCTCCGGCCTTCGCGGACGCCCGGTCCCCGCGTGTGGACGGTCCGCCAGGTCAACCGGGCGGTGCGCCTGCAGCTGGAACAGACCCTCCCGCAGCTCTGGGTGGCCGGCGAGGTCACCAACTTTCGGCGGCAGCGCTCCGGGCACTGCTACTTCACCCTGAAGGACGATGTCGCCCAGCTGCGCTGCGTCATGTTTCGCAGGGATGCGGCCCGGCTGCCCACCGACCCCCGCGAGGGAATGACCGTCCGCGTCTTCGGGGGGCTGACGCTGTACGAGGCGCGGGGCGTCTACCAGCTCGTGGCGGCCCGGCTGGAGACGGAGAGCGAAGGCGGCATGTGGAAGCTCGCGTTCGACCGCCTGAAGAGGCGGCTGGACGCCGAGGGATTGACCGACGCGGCCCGCAAGCGGGGTCTGCCGCCCTTCCCGGGCACGGTGGGCATCGTGACGTCGCCGACGGGCGCCGCCCTGCGAGACGTGATTGCGGTCGTGGCGCGCCGGGCGCCGTGGGTGCGGCTTCTGGTGAGGGGTACCCGGGTACAGGGCCGCGGGGCGGGCGAGGCGATCGCGGCGGCGGTCTCCATCCTGGCGTCGCGGGACGTCGACGTGATCCTGGTCGCGCGCGGGGGCGGCACGATCGAGGATCTCTGGGGCTTCAACGAGGAAGCCGTCGCGCGCGCGGTCGCCTCGAGTCCGGTGCCGGTGGTCTCGGGCGTGGGGCACGAAACCGATGTCACCATCTGCGACCTGGTGGCGGACCTGCGCGCCGCGACTCCCTCGGCCGCGGCGGAGGCGGCGGTGCCGGATCGGCGGGCCGTCGTCCGGACTCTGGACAGCCTCGGAACCAGATTGGGGAAGGGGCTCGCCGGGCAGGCCCGGTCCCGGCGCTGGCGGCTGGACCAGGCGCGTGATCTGCTCTACCGGCGCGGCCGGCGGCGGGTGGAGTCCGGTCGGGATCGGCTGACGAGAGAGCGATTGCTCCTGGCGGGGATCATGCGGAAGGGAATCGCGCACCATCGCACCCGTCTCGCCCGGGCCGCCGCGTCCATGGAGGCCCTGTCGCCCATGTCCACGCTGGCGCGCGGATACGCGGTCCCGCTGGATGGGCGGGGACGGCTGCTGCGTACGACCGCGGACTTCCCGCCGGCGCTGGACTTCGGCCTGCGCGTCGTCGATGGGCGCGTCTCGTGCACGGTGGCCGACAACCCGGATCGATCGCCGGCCGCCTCGAATCAGGCCGGGAGGGTTCGCCGTGCCGACTGAGGGAGGACTGGACCGCCGCCTGAGGCGCATCGAGGAAATCGTCGCTTCGCTGGATTCCGATGCGGTCGATCTGGACGAGGCGCTCGCGCTTTTTGAAGAGGGTGTGGGTCACCTCCGGCACGCGCAGCGGATTCTCGAGACGGCGGAGCTGAGGGTAGAAGAGCTGATCGGCGCCGAAGGGGACGAGGCTCGGGAGTTCGAGGCCCCTGACCAGGGAGATCACGATGACGGGGACCGCGGCTGACCTCTCGTTCGCGGCCTGGCTGGACGACCGCAGACACCGGATCGAGGCGTCAATGCGCCGCTGCATGGACGAAATGGCCGCGGTGGTGCCCGCCGGACTGCTTGCCGCCGTCGAGGGTGGAGTCATGAGTGGGGGCAAGCGCCTGCGGCCGCTCCTGCTGGCGACGGCCTGCGAGGAGACTGGAGGGCGCCCCGGCGACCCGATCTTCGATCTTTCGGTTTCGGTGGAGCTGATCCACGCCTACTCGCTGATTCACGACGATCTTCCGTGCATGGACGACGCGCCCCTGCGCCGGGGGAAGCCGACGGTCCACATCGTCCATGGCGTCCGCACAGCTACCTTCGCGGGTGCCGTCCTCATCCCGTACGCCGCCGAGTGGGCCTGCCGCAGCGCCCGCGCCTCGGGGTGCACGGAGTCGGCGGCCAGGGGCATCGTGGCCCACATGCTCGAAGCGGCCGGGGCGGGCGGAATGATCGGTGGTCAGGCGCTCGATCTGCTGTCGGAGGGACGGTCGTTGGGGGAGGAGGAGTTGGCGACCCTGCACGGCCTCAAGACCGGGGCGCTCCTCGCCGCCTCGCTGGAAATGGGCGCAATGGCATCGGGCGCCGGGGATGCGGCCTTGCGCGCGATCGGCAACTACGGGCGTGCGCTTGGACTGGCGTTCCAGGTGATGGACGACGTGCTCGATGCCACGGGGTCGGCGGACGTGCTCGGAAAGCGCCCTTCCGACGCGGAGTTGGAAAAATCCACCTATGTTGGGCTGTTGGGCGTGGACGGCGCGCGCGCACGGGCAGGGGAACTCGTCGCCCGCGGACTGGCGGCGCTCGACGATGCGGGCCTGGCCGCGCCCCGGCTCCGGCAGCTGGCGCGCTTTGTGATTCAACGCAAACGGTGACGACCTTGGCATTCCGACATATCGCAGTTCTGGGAAGGGACGGTGCGGACCCCGGCATCCGCGACGCGTACGAACAGGTCGCGCGGGTTGCGGCCGGTTTCGGCGCTTCGGCGTCGCTGGAGCCGAATCTGGGCTCATACACGGCCCGGTCCGCCGAAATTGTCGCAGGTATGTCCGATTTTGTCGCATCCGCGAGCCCGGACCAGCCCGTCACCGATCCTCCCGTCGACCTGGTCATCTCTCTCGGCGGGGACGGGACGCTGTTGCGGGCCGCGCGGTCCGTGTTCGGCCGGGGAATCCCCGTCCTGGGAATCAACATGGGCAGCATGGGGTTCCTGACATCGCTGTCCGGCCAGGTGATCGAGGAAGGTCTCCGGCATGTGCTGGCCGGCGAATACTCGATCGAGGAGCGGCGGACGCTCGACGCCGAGGTGCGCTCCCCGGACGGGGTCGTCCGGGCCAGGTTCACCGTGCTCAACGATGTGGTGGTTCACAAGGCGGGTGCCGCCCAGGTCGTCCGTCTCGACCTGTGGGTGGGACCGGAAGACGATCCGGAGGAGATCGGCAGCTTCTCGGGGGACGGGGTGATTCTCGCCACTCCCACCGGGTCCACCGCATATTCGCTGTCCGCGGGCGGTCCCATCATCGTGCCCGAGCTCAACTGTTTTCTGGTGACTCCGATCCTGCCCCACACGCTGGCGGTTCGGCCCCTGGTGGTTCCCGGGGACGAGGAGATCACGGTCACCGCGCTCGACCGCCGCGAACCCCTTTTCCTGACCGTGGACGGACAGGAGGGAGGGCCGGTCGGGTACAGCGACCGCGTAGTGGTGCGCATGGGAGCGTCGCGCGTGCCGCTGGTCCGGCTGCCCGGCCACTCCTTTTTCACCACGCTGCGGCAGAAGCTGAGCTGGGCCGCCCGGCCGATCGACGGCGGGTAGTCCCGTTCGAACATGGCGCCGCCCATCCGGCCGTCGATATTGTTGATGACCCATGTTCGTTGAGCTGATAATACGCAACTTTGCTGTCCTCAAGGATTTGCGAGTTCCACTTAAAGCGGGACTCAATGTCCTTTCGGGCGAAACCGGAGCCGGCAAGTCCATCGTGGTGGACGCGCTGGCGATCTTGCTGGGTGGTCGGGCATCGTCTGGCGTCGTGCGCTCGGGCGAGGCGCGTGCCCTGGTCGAGGGCGTGGTGGATGTCGGCGGTCTGGACGCTGTCGCCGAACTGCTGGCCGGGCTGGGAATGGAGGCCGACGAGGATCATCTGGTGCTGCGCCGGGAGATCCGCGCCGAAGGGCGAAGCCGGGGCTGGGTCAACGGGTCGCCCGTGACCGCCGGGGTGCTGCGCCGGATCGGGTCGCTGCTGGTCGACATCCACGGCCAGCACGAACACCAGCGGCTCCTCTCCGGCGACTTCCAGCAGCAGGTGCTGGACGCGTTCGGCGGGTGCACCGGCGTTGCGGACCGGGTGGCGGAGGGCTTCCGGCGGACCACCGACCTGCGGAACCGGCTGGCCGCCCTGGAGGAACGCCGCCGCAAGCTGGCGAGCCGCGCCGACTTCATCCGCTTCCAGCTCGGTGAGATCCTCGGCGCCGAGCTCCATGCGGATGAAGACGAGGAACTGCGCGTCGAGGCGACCCGGCTCGCGCACGCGGACCAGCTGGCACGGGAGAGCCACGCGCTGCACGAGCTGCTGCACACCGCGGAGAACGCGGTCACGGACCGCCTGGCCGACGCGGCGGCCCGTCTGCGGCGCCTCGCCGAGACGGACCCGTCGCTGGCGGCGCACGCGTCCACGCTCGAAGACGCGTACCACCAGGTGTCGGACGCGGCCGCCCAACTGGGCGACTATTCGGCCGGAATCGAACACGATCCGGTGCGGCTGGAGAACATCCGTGACCGGCAGGCCCTGATTCAACGCCTGCAGCGCAAGTACGGCCCGACGCTGGCCGAGGTGATCGGGCGCGGGGAGAGCCTGCGCGGCGAACTGCACGAACTCGAGACCGCCGACATGGACGCCGGCAGTCTGCAAAACGATTTGCAGCGGGCGGAAGCGGCCTGGCAAACCGACGCGGAGGAACTGTCGCGGCAGCGCGAGGAGGCTGCGGGACGCCTGTCCGCCGCGGCCGAGGCGATCTTCCCCGGCCTCGGACTGGAGGGCGGACGCTTTCGCGTCCACTTCGAGGAGCAGTCGGCCCCATCGGCCAAGGGCCGCGAACGCATCCGTTTCATGGCCAGCATGAACCCGGGCTTCCCGCCGGGCCCGCTCTCGCAGGTTGCGTCCGGTGGTGAGCTGTCGCGGGTCATGCTCGCGCTCAAGTCCGTCCTCTCGGACATCGACGATCTGCCCACCCTGGTCTTCGACGAGGTCGACGCCGGGATCGGGGGCATGGTGGCGGCCAACGTGGCCGACCGCCTGGCAGAGGTGTCCCGCGGACGGCAGGTGCTCGTGGTGACGCATCTGGCGAGGGTCGCGGCGCGCGCGTCCACCCACCTCGTGGTGGAGAAGGGCGCGATGGATGGTGCCGTGGTGAGCGTCGTGCGGCGGCTTGAGGGCGATGAGCGGGTACAGGAGGTCGCGCGCATGCTGGGTGGAGACGCGGGGTCGGGGGCATCGCTGGAGCACGCCCGGGAGCTGCTGGGCGGGGTCGTGTAGCGTGAGCGTTTCGAGACGCCGGGGCTGGTTTGACGGGCATGCTGGAAGGCTGCTCACCTGTGGGCCCGCAGTCCTGGTGCTTGCGTGCAATACTCCGTCGTCCCCACCCGTGGCCGACATTGCGTTGTTCACGGAGAGCGACTCCGCCTACGCCATTCGCGGGCTGATCGCACGGTTGGACATCGAGGATGAGCGGGCGATGTTCGGTTCTGTCACGGCCGTGGTGGAGAACGCCGACGGAGGGTACGTCGCTGCCGACGGTTTGAACCACCGGCTGGTCTTCATGGACCGGAACCTGAACCCGGTGCGCACGGTTGGCAGGCAAGGCGAGGGTCCGGGCGAATACCAGCTGCCGGGGAGGCTGATCCGGGATGAAGATGAGATTGCCGTAGTAGACCAAACCTACGGACGCGTGACCCTGTTGACTTCCCGTGGTGATTTCGTCCGCATGCACCAGCTGGGGGGTTTCTTGGAAGATATGACGGTGCATTCCGAACTCGGCCTCCTCGTTGTGGGGATGGAGTTCTCCGACCATCGGGAGGCTGGTGGGATTGGCCTATCTGCCCTAGCCAATGCGGACGTCGCTTCTGGAGCGCGACGCCAAACAGAGCCTCAGCCTCCCCACACCCCCACGAAGAACCGGAATCCCGCCTCGAACGAACGCGCGTTCGGCACGTCCCCGCCGCTGCCCCCGACCACGTGCCGGTACACCGCGCGGACCTCAAGGGGCTGACCGGCCACACCCTCGCCCACCGCGACGTCCCGGTTGTAGACCAGCCCGAGCATCAATCGGCTGAACGAGGCGCCGCTGCCCGGCACCAGCGCTTCGGGGTCGGGAACAGCCGCGAATCTCGTGCGTGTCGTCCCGATGGCGGCCGCCGCGCCCCCTGCGGGCGGCACCGTGTCCGGGGGCGGGGCCATGCGGATCGCGAACGCGTCCGTCCCCTTGCGGAAGTAGCGGTATCCGGTGATCAGCCTCAGCGTCGGCGCCACTTCGAACCAGGGCGAGAGCTCCAGGAACTGGTAGTCGCCCGGGTCCCAGTCGAGATGAACCTGCGATGTCATCGGAGCGAAGGTGACGTCGGGGTCGAAGGCGCGCCGCTCCGTGGTCCCCTTCATCTGCACGCCGTAACGGACGTCGGCCCACAGCCCCACCCGGCGCCAGCGGCCGTTCATCCACGCCCGGGCTTCGATGTCCATCTGCGCGTCCCCGCTCCCGATGTCGAGGAAGTTCGCGGGGTCGTCCTGCTGACCCGTGGGGAGGCGGACCAGCGCCCCCGCGCCGGCGACCACATGGCTTGGCCCGTGCCGGTCTCCGGACTCCAGCAGGCGAGCGTTCACCCGCGCTTCGACGTCCCCGAGCGCCCATAGGGACTGCCAGTTCTCGAGCGGATGGCTGGCCGCGATGCCGTGGGCGGGGTCCATGACCAGACCCAGCAGCTCCTCGAAGGTCAGGGCGCCCGGCGCCAGGGGAACGGATCCGGGCGTCCCCGTGACGCCTGCGGCCTGGAAGGCTTCCGCCAGAGCCGTCAGCCGGGCCTGCAGCGCGGTGCCGGCGGACGACGATCCCACCGGCGCGAACATGGTTCCGTACATGGTCGCCAGCGAGTTTCTGAAGATCCGCGCGTCCGCGACGAGCGCCGTCGCGTCCCGGCACTCGGCCGACGTGGGATCGGTGGCGCAGGTGGCCGCCCGAAACGCGTCGTACATCGTGATGGAGCTCTGCAGACGCGAAAGGAACCCGTCGACCAGACCGGGGTCGGCCATCCCGGGGCTGAAGCCGGCGTCGGAGTGAGCCGAGTCCGCGGCGAACGTCAGCGAGAACTCGGTGTCGCTCCGGACGAACGGGACCTCCGCGCCCACGGTCAGCCAGTCGAAGACCCCCACGTCCACGGACACGGGCACGCGAACCGTTGCCTTCTCCATCACGGCGTCCAGCGTCCCGAGACTCACGGGGAAGTCTTCTCCTGCAGCGTTTCTCAATGCCGTCTGAAAGGGCGCCAGCTGGGGGAAAACACCTGCGTCCGCAGGCCCGGAGAAGGCATCGCTCAGCTGTTCCAGCCCGGCCGAGCCGCTCCCCCACATGCCGTATCTCGAAGAGAATGCGAGGTAGTCCCCGCGCAGGCCCAGGCGCACCGTGCCCCGGGGCACCAGCGGCGAATACGGTTCCTGCGCGGCGGCGGCGACGGGCGCGCAAACGCAGAGCGCGCACAGGAGGGTCGAGATGAGGATTGAGGGTCGATGCACGGTTCGTCCGGGTTGTCGTGGGCCCGGGGACCGGGCGCCGACTCCGCGAAGGGGGTCGCGAAGACAAGATAATGCGGCCCGCCCGCCCGGCGAACGTGTGGAGCGCCGCTGCGGGCCGGCGCGGGCGGGGCGATGGCCGCCCGTCCCTGCCGCCCGTTCGCCGCTTGACACCGTAACGTGGCGCGCCTAGGGTTTATTCCGCTCCGCGGGCATCGTATGGCGGCCCAGGCACCGGGACGACTTCGGTACGGCGCGGAAGCGGTCGAATTGCGGGAATAGCTCAGTTGGTAGAGCACCACCTTGCCAAGGTGGGGGTCGCCGGTTCGAGTCCGGTTTCCCGCTCTGACGATGGCAGTCCGGCACAGGGATGCCTCGCCGCGGGCACCGGCGGGTGACCTTGACAGCCGAATCGCCGCAGGGGCGACGGCCGGTGCCGGACGCCCCTTTCCTGTCGGCGCCGTAGCCAAGTGGTAAGGCAGAGGTCTGCAAAACCTCCATTCGGCGGTTCGAATCCGCCCGGCGCCTCTACCGTTTTCGGCGGACCCCGCGGCACTCCCCCGGGGCCGCCGCGGCAGTCGCCCGCCGCCGTCCCCGTCCGTTGCCTCTATGGAATCAGCCGCCTCGGCCCGGGCCTCAGCAGGAACACCCCCTCGTACATGCTGGTGACCACCACCGTACCGCTCTCGAAGTATGGGTACGCGGTCCACGCGCCCACGAATCCCGGCGGATCCCCCTCGTACGGCGTGGTGTCGAACCAGCCGATCTCGACCGGCGCCTCGGGGTCGCTGATGTCGAAGAGGCGGAAGCCGGCCTGGTAGTTGGCCTGGTACATCCGGTCGCCCTTGACGTACAGGTTGTGGTCCGTGGCCCCTGAGGGACCGTCGACGCTGCCCACCAGGATCGGGTCGTCCAGCTCCGCCACGTCGAAGATGAAGGTCCGCGTGGCGGGCGCCGTGCCGACCAGTTCGTCCAGCTCGTCGTTCAGGTAGTAGTAGCGCTGGTCGTCGGTGAGCCAGCCCTGGTGCACGTAGGCCAGCCCGGGATAGGTGGCCGTGCCCACCGGCGCCGGCGCCTCCTTGTCGGTGACGTCGATGATCCGAAGCGCGGTTTCGTTGGACGCGAAGCAGAGTTCCCGCCCCTGGAAGCGGTCGTCCGGTCCGTGGTAGACGACGCACTGGGCGTCGTGGGTGCGTCCCGGGTAGATCAGCCCCTCGGTGTCGGTGAAGCAGCCGGCGAAGACGGGGGACTTCGGATCTCGCACGTCGACCATGTGGAGGCCGCCCCCGCACGTCTGGCCGCCGCCGCTCGCCCCGACCGGGAAGGCGAAGCCGCTCTGGGTGTCGAGGACGAGGTTGTGGGCGCTCGCGATACCGCGGTAGACCGCGTCCGGAGCGAATTCGGCCGGATCCGGACCGGAATCCCGCACCCGCGTGAGGTCGAAGACGACGAGGCCGTGGTCGCCCGCGCCGTCGCCGGTGAAGAAGAGGTGGTCGGCGTAGACCTTCAGGTCGCGGGCGCCGCTCGGGTTGGCGGGGACCACGCCCACGTACCGGGGGGAGGCCGCGTCGGTGACGTCGACGATCGCCGCGCCTCCGGAGCGGCCCACCAGCGCGTATTCCCGGCCCGTGGCGGGGTCGATCCAGCCCCAGACGTCGCTGACCCGCTCGCCGGGCGCGCCGCCGAGGGCGGAGGTGGGCAGGAACGCGAGGAGGTCGACGCCGTCGCACGCGAACCCCGCGGCCGCACCGTCGGAGCAGCGCACTTCACCGTCGGTGACCGCTTCGAGGCCGTAGCCGGGCCGAAGCGGCCCCGCGGGCGCCGACCACTCGCCGTCGGGCTCCCGCGTGAACACATAGGCGGCGCCCGCACCCCCGTCGGCCCCGGGCGCGCCCACGACCGCCACCGTGGGCGCGAGCGCGAGCGCGGCGCCGAAAGCGGCTCCCGGGCCGGCCGTACTTTCCACGGATGCGTCCAGCTGCCAGCCGTCCTCGCGCATCGCGTAGCGGTGCACCCGCCCCGCTCCGGACGCTGCCCCGGGCGCACCGACCCAGAGTTGGTCGCCTGCGAGTGCGAGCGTGCTGCCGAAGCGCCGGGGCTCGTCGGGACGGCCCCGGGCCGCGGCCGCGCCGGCGTCGGCAGCAGCCTGGTCAGGCGCGGGCTCGGGGTGCTCGGGACTGGGCGGCGCCAGGACCTGCTCCTTGTCCCACACCCCGTCCGTTCCCCGGCCGAACACGTACACGGCGCCCGCGCCCTGGCCCGACCCGGGCGCGCCGACCACCAGCCGATTCCCCTCGCGAGCGATGGCCGCGCCGAACCGGGCATCGGCATCCGCGGAATCCGGGTACAGCGGTGCCGCCGGGGTCCATCCCCCCTCGTCGCGGCTGATGACGAACACCACGCCTCCGCCGGCCGCCCCCTCGGAGGACAAGAGCAGCTCGTCGCCGTCCAGCGCCAGCGCCCAGAGGTCTTCGGCCTGGGCCTCGGGGAGCCGGATCATGGCTGGAGGCTCCCATCCGCGTACGGGGTGCCGGGTGAAGACGTGCACCGCGGGAGGTGTCGCCCCGTCGCGCCCTACCGCGACCACCACCCGATTCCCTTGCACGGCCACGGTCCGAGGCGGGGGCTGCAGGATTCGCATGACACCCGCGAAGTCCACCGCGGCGGCTCCGGGTCCCGCCTGGTCCTCCGGACCGGCCTGCGCCTCGGCGCCCGCCCGTGCCCCCGGCTCCGCCAACGCTTCCGCGGTCGGCATGTCCAGGAACTCCAGACTCGTCTCATGTCCCCAGCCCCCGCTCCCGGCGTCGCGGAAAAGGTGCGCTCCGAGCCGCACGTCCGGATCGCCCGCCCCCACGGCCACCCACCCGTCCCGCCATTGCAGCGACGGCGACCACCGCTGTCCCGCGGCCGCCGTCGCGGGCACCGACATCGTCCCGGCCAGCACCCACGCGCCTCCCGCGGACCGCGTGTACCGGTACAGTGCCGCCGGCCCCCGCGCCGATCCCGGCTTCCCGACGATCACCGTCTCGCCCGCCACGGCCACCATGCTGCCGAAGTCGTCCTGGGCCAGGGCGGGACCCGCAACCGCACATAGCGCCGTGATGGCGCCCACCGTCACCTTGAACATCGTTTTCTCCCGGGTGTAGGCTGATCCAACAAGCTGAGGATAGATTCCACGACCGGCAAACCCGTGACCAGGAGCCGGAGCACATGGCACACATCAGGTACGTCGCGCGCTCGGACGCGGGCGAGTTGCTCGCGGAGTTCTACGACCGGTACTCGGACTCCGGGGGACGGCTGGACAACATCCTGCGGATCCATTCCCTGAATCCGCCCACGATGCAGCACCACTACGACCTCTACCGGCACCTGATGGCGGGTCCGTCCCCACTGTCGCGCGCCCAGAGGGAGATGATCGCCGTGGCGGTTTCGGCCGAGAACGATTGCTTCTACTGAATCCGGCACCACGGGGCGGGTCTCCGTCGACTCACCGGCAATCCCGATCTTGCCGAGGCGCTGGCGTGCGGGCAGCGACCGCGCACGCTGGCCGCGGCCGACGCGGCGATGCTCGACTACGCGGTCAAGCTGACCCGGGATCCGGGGAGCATGGAGGCGGATGACGTCGACCGGCTCAGGGATGTCGGCTTTGACGACCGCGCAGTCCTCGACATCTGTCAGGTCGTGTCCTACTACAACTACGTGAATCGTCTGGCCGACGGCCTGGGCGTTGAACTGGAGGAGGAGTGGGGCGACGCTTGCCCCACGCCGGCATCACGCCCCGCGCCTGGCGACGACAAGCGCCGCGGCCGCCCATGATCACGGTCGACGGACACGGACTGACGCTGGCGGAACTGGAAGCCGTGGCGCGGGAACGCCGTCCGGTGCGCCTGCACGCGGAAGCCGCGGAACGCGTGCGCAACGCGCGCGCCCTCCTCGAGGTGCTTCTTCGCGGCGACCGGCCGATCTACGGGGTGAACACGGGGTTCGGCAGGCTCGCCGACGTGCGCATTTCCCCCGCCGACCAGCGCGCCCTTCAGCGCAACATGGTCCGCAGCCATGCCGCGGGCGTCGGGCGCCGGCTGCCGGCGGAGGAGGTCCGGGCCATCATGCTGCTCCGTGCCAATACGCTGGCGCGCGGCCAGTCGGGCTGTCGGCTCGTCGTCGTGGAGCGGCTGCTCGATCTCCTGAATCACGGTGTGCATCCGGAGGTGCCGGAGATCGGGTCGGTCGGCGCAAGCGGGGACCTCGCGCCGCTGGCGCATGTGGCGCTCGTGCTGACGGGGGAAGGGCGGGCCGAGCAGAACGGGGAGTTGAAGGACGCCGCCGAGGTGCTCCGCGCCGTCGATGTCGAGCCCCTCGACCTCTCCGAAAAGGAGGCGGTGGCGCTCATCAACGGCACTCAGGCGACGACCGGAATCGGAGCCCTCGCGCTTTGTCGCTTCGCCCGTGCCCTCGACGCGGCCGATGTCGCGGGGGCCATGTCACTGGAGGGCCTCAAGGGCACCCCGGATCCGTTCCGAAGCGAAATCCACGCCGCCCGTCCGCATCCGGGCCAGATTTCGACCGCCCGGCGGCTGTGGTCGCTGCTGCAGGGATCCGGGATCCGCGAGTCGCATCGTACCGGAGACCCGCGCGTGCAGGATGCCTACTCGCTACGGTGCATGCCGCAGGTGCACGGCGCGGCGAGGGAGGCATGCGGCTACGCACACCGCATTCTGACCACCGAAGCGAATTCGACCACCGACAACCCGCTGGTCCTGCCGAGGGGGGCCGCGCGGGACGGGCGGGGGACGGACGCCGGCGCCGACGGGGAGGGCGCGGCTGGTGAACCGGCTCCGGGAATGGTGATCAGCGGAGGCAACTTCCACGCTCAGATCGTCGCCCAGTGCCTGGACCTCGTGGCCATCGCGGCGGCCGACATGGCGTCGATTTGCGAGCGGCGGATCGACCGCCTGCTCAATCCCGACCTCTCGGGACTCCCCGCCTTCCTCACGACACGGCCCGGCACGCGTTCGGGGCTGATGATCGCCCAGGTAACCGCCGCCGACGCGCTGTCCGAGATGCGCGTCCTTGCGACGCCTGCGAGTATCGATTCCGTGTCGACCAGCGCTTCCCAGGAGGATCACGTCTCCATGGGCATGGCCGCCGCCAGAAAGGTGCGACGGAGCGTGGAGCTTTTCGAGACCGTTCTCGCGGCCGAGTTCCTGTGCGCCGCCCAGGCGGTGGAGTTCCACCGTCCGCTCCGCGCGGGAGACGGTGTGGAGCGTGCGCTGGCAAGGGTGCGAGACCATGTCCCGCGCCTGACCGAGGACCGGCCCCTCGGTACCGACCTGGAGACGCTCGCGGCGCTGGTTCGTGCGGGTGAGCTGTCGCAGCCGGAAGCTGTCGACGAGGCCGGCCACGATGCCGCGGACGGGGATTCCGACGGCTTGCACCGCCAGACCTGAGGAGACCGGGGAGATGGCAACGACGATCACCGGCGGGGCACGCACGATCCGGGCTCCCCGCGGCGCGACGCCCACCTGCAAGGGATGGACCCAGGAAGCGGCGCTGCGGATGCTGATGAACAATCTCGACCCCGAGGTGGCCGAGAAGCCGGAGGATCTGGTGGTCTACGGCGGGACGGGCAGGGCAGCACGGACCTGGGCCGCCTTCGACGCGATTGTGGCCGCGCTGCGGGCGCTGGAAGACGACGAGACGCTGCTGGTGCAATCCGGCAAGCCCGTGGGCGTCTTCCGCACCCACGCCCACGCGCCTCGCGTGCTGATCGCCAACTCCAACCTGGTTGGGCGCTGGGCTACCTGGGAGCACTTTCACGAGCTGGAGCGCCAGGGGCTCATGATGTACGGTCAGATGACCGCGGGCTCCTGGATCTACATCGGCACCCAGGGGATCCTGCAGGGCACCTACGAGACCTTCGGCGCCATCGCGCGGACCCACTTCGGCGGATCCCTGGCGGGACGCTGGATCCTCACGGGCGGGATGGGGGGCATGGGCGGCGCACAACCCCTGGCGGGCACGATGAACGGGGCCGCGGTGCTCGTCGTCGAAGTGGATCCCGAGCGGATCCGGCGCCGGCTCGAGAGCCGCTACTGCGACCGCATGACACACGATCTCGACGAGGCCGTCGGCTGGGTGCTGGGGGCTGCCGGGGCGGGGGAGGCGCTCTCGGTGGGACTGGTCGGCAACTGCGCCGATGTGCTCCCGGAGCTGATCCGGCGCGGCGTGACGCCCGACGTGGTGACCGACCAGACCTCGGCCCACGATCCGGTGGACGGCTATGTGCCCGCCGGCCTCTCGATCGACGAGGCCGCCGTCTTGCGACAACGCGATCGAGCCGGGTATCGCCGGCACGCGATGGCATCGATCCGCAGACACTGCGAAGCCATCGTGGAGATGGCCGGGCGCGGCGCGGTAGCCGTCGACTACGGCAACAACCTCCGCGGTTACGCGCGGGACGCGGGCTTCGACAACGCCTTCGCCTACCCGGGCTTCGTGCCCGCCTACGTGCGCCCCCTGTTCTGCCTCGGCAAGGGACCGTTCCGGTGGGTCGCGCTTTCGGGCGACCCCGCCGACATCCACCGAACCGACGACCTCGTGCTGGAGATGTTCCCCGACGACGAGCACCTCTGTCGCTGGATCCGGATGGCGCGGGAACAAGTGGCGTTCCAGGGGCTGCCCGCGCGGATCTGCTGGTTGGGGCAGGGAGAGAGGGCGGCGTTCGGCGTCGCCATGAACGATCTGGTTGCCAGCGGCGAGTTGTCCGCCCCGATCGTGATCGGACGCGACCACCTCGACACGGGTTCGGTGGCGTCACCCTTCCGCGAAACCGAAGCGATGAAGGACGGAACCGACGCCGTTGCGGACTGGCCGGTCCTCAATGCGCTCCTCAACACGGCGTCCGGCGCGAGCTGGGTGTCGTTCCACCACGGCGGAGGCGTGGGCATCGGGGACTCGTTGCACGCGGGCCAGGTCCTCGTGGCCGACGGCACCCCGGGGATGCGGACCCGGATCGAGCGCGTGCTGACCAACGATCCCGGACTCGGCGTGGCCAGGCACGCGGATGCCGGATACGAAGAGGCCATCGCGACGGCTCGCGAGAAGGGGGTCCGGATCCCGATGCCGTGACCATGGAGGGCGCTGGCGGGCGTCGCAGGCGCGGCCGCCTCAGCCCCCCGGCCCCAGCCCCCGCACGGCGTCCGCATACGCGCGGCCAACCGCCTCCTCGCGAGGGTGACGCCCGTCCCTCACCATCCACTCTCCTCCGACCATCACGTCACGCACCGGGTTGTCCGTTCCGGAGAAGATCCACGAATCGAGGACGGCGTGACCGCGGCGCCCCACCAGCGCAGGGTGGTCCGGGTCGAGAACCACCAGATCCGCGCGCATCCCGCGCTCGATGCTGCCGCAGTCCACGGCCAGCGCCCGGGACCCGCCCCGCCAGGCGCGTCGAAGGAGCGCCCCACCCGCGCCGGAGAGCGCCGCGCCCCCGACTCCCGGTCCGGCGTCCGCCGGCACGCCACGGCTCTCCAACGCCAGCCGCTGCCCGTAGTCCAGCAGGCGCAGTTCCTCGACCGGGCTGCGCGACACGTGACTGTCCGTGCCGATGCCGAAGCTTCCGCCCGACGCCGCAAAGGCGCGCAGCGGAAACAGCCCGTCACCCAGATTGGCCTCGGTGGTCGGGCACAGTCCCACCACCGCGCCCCGCCGTGCGACGGCGTCCAGCTCCGCTTCGGTCGCGTGCGTGGCGTGAATCAGGCACCACCGTTCGTCGACAGGCGCGTGTTCCAGGAGCCACTCCACGGGGCGCGCGCCCCGGTCGGCAACACACTCGCGCACCTCTCGCCGCTGCTCGGCCACGTGAACGTGCACGCAGGCGGTATCGCCTCCGGCGCTCCCGGCGAGGCGCGCCGCCAACCGGTGAAACGAACGCGGGGACGCCCCTCTCAGGCTGTGCAGCGCCCATCCCAGGGACACTGAGGGGTCGTCCCGCTCCTCGCTCCGCAGCAGCTCGTGCAACCGGGCCGCGCCCGCCATGTCCATCCGGAACCGCTTCTGACCGCCTGCGAGCGGCCTGCCGCCGAAACCGCCCGAATCGTACACCGCCGGCAGGTGCACCAGACGCATCCCCGCCGTCCGGGCGGCGGCCAGGATGCGCCGGCTCATCTCTGCGGGATCGTCGTATGCGCCACCTCCGGGCGGGTGGTGGAGGTAGTGGAATTCGCCGACGCAGGTAAAGCCGGCCTTCAGAAGCTCGACATACAGCTGGGCCGTGATCGCCTCCACGTCGTCGGGCGTCAGGCGTTCGAGGAACGAGTACATGACCTCGCGCCAGCCCCAGAACGAATCGGGCCCCGGTTCCTCGGTCAGGCCCGCCAGCGCGCGCTGGAACGAATGGCTGTGCACGTTCGGGACACCGGGCACCGCCCACCCCGCCACGCGTTCGCCCCGCACCTCGTCGATGCCCGCGTTCACCTCGACGATCCTGCCGCCCCTGTCCACCAGGACCTCGACATCACGCTGCCAGCCGTCCCCGACCAGGATCCGGTCGAACCGCCAGACGCGGTACCCGGGGTTTGCATTCAGCGCGTCTTCGGCCACCGTACTCCTCGGCTCGTCGTTGGAACGCATTGCGAAGTGGCGCAGAGCCATGCGACAATCTCGCGCCAGACGCCTCAATCTATGTCTCCGTCACGGAACCGCCGCCACATGCCCACCAAGCCCTGGGACCGACTCTGGACGGGCGTCAACCTCGCGACCATGACCGATGCGTCCCTAGGGGTCATCCGGCAGGGCGCGATCGCGGCCTCCGGAGGACGGATCGCCTGGCTGGGACGTGAGGCCGACCTGCCAGCCACCCACGCACGGATGGCCGAGGACGTCGTCGCGTGCGGCGGCGCGTGGCTCACCCCGGGTCTCATCGACTGCCACACCCATATCGTCTTCGGGGGCGACCGAACCGCGGACTTCCGTCGCCGGCTCCACGGCGAGTCCTACGCCGACATCGCGAGGAGCGGCGGGGGCATCATGTCCACGGTGCGGGCCACCCGGGCGGCCACGAACGAGGACCTGACCGCCCGCGCGGTCGCCAGGGGCCTCGAGCTGTGCTCGTGGGGCGTTACCACCATCGAGGTCAAGTCCGGCTACGGACTGGATCTGCCAACCGAGTTGCGCATGCTCGAGGTCGCCGCGGGCCTCTCCAGCCAACTCCCGGCGGATATCGCGCCCACGCTGCTCGCCGCGCACACGCTTCCACCCGAATACGCCGGACGCCGCGAAGACTACGTCGGCCTCGTCGTCGATCGCATCCTGCCCGCCGCGCTGGAGCAGGGCCACGCGACGGCCATCGACGTCTTCTGCGAAGACATCGCGTTCACCCCGGCGGAAAGCCGCCGCATCCTGGAAGCCGGGATCGGGGCGGGGCTTCATGGCCGGCTCCACGCCGACCAGCTCACCAACCTGGGCGGAGGCGCGCTGGCGGCCGCGGTGGGCGCCCGGTCGGCGGACCACCTCGAGTACCTGTCGCGACGGGGAGTCGACGCCATGGCCGAAGCGGACGTGTGCGCGGTCCTGCTTCCCGGCGCGGCGTACACCCTGGGGGCGGACCGCAGGCCGCCCGTCACCGCCCTGCGGCGGGGCGGCGTGACAATGGCCATCGCCACCGACGCCAACCCCGGTTCCTCGCCGATCACCCATGTGGGCGCGGTGATGAACCTCGCGTGCATCCTCTTCGGGCTCACCCCCGAAGAGTCCCTGCTGGGCGTGACGGCCGCCGCAGCGAAGGTGCTGGCCCTGGACCATGATCGGGGAACGCTCCGTCCCGGGATGCGCGCCGACTTCGCGCTGTGGGACGTTCGCGACGTCGTGGAGCTGTGTTACTGGGTCGGAGCCAGTCCACTCCGGTCGCTGGTCAAGGACGCAAACCCCGTCCCGTAGGCCGATCATTCACCCAAAATGTCAACTAAAGTTCACAATATGTAACCGATACTTGACATTGCGGTCCCTCATCCGCCGCGCCGCCGCGGGGGTGCGCTCCGCTTCGCCGGGGCCCTCGATGGGGGGCGCTTCGGCGCCGGACGGGCCTTGGGCGGTGAACGCTTCGGCGCTGGACGCGCCTTGGGCGGTGAACGTCGCGGGGCGGGACGGGCCTTGGGCGGCGAACGCCGGGGGGCCGAAGACCGCACCTTCGGCGGCGAGCGCCGGGGCGCCGTCGATTTGATCGCGGGCCGCCTGGGCGCGGTCCGGATGGTCGTCGGCTGCCGTTTCGGGGGCGACGTGCGCACCGTTGTCGGCATGCGCCGGGGCGTCGGCGTCCGAACGGCGGGTTGGGGTCGCCGCGACGGGACGGACCGCGTCCGCGGAGCCGGTCGCCGCGGCCGGTCGGAGGTGACGGTTTCCGGACGCTTTCTCACCTTCGGGGGCGTGCCGCGGATCGGAGAGGGCCGCCTGGTCGTGCTGGGGGTGCCGCGCGTGGACGGCCGCGGGATCGCGGTCCTGGCTCCCGGCTGGTTGCGCGGACGCGCCGTGCGCACGCCCCTCAACTGCGACGCCCCGTCGAGCGAGCGGCCGCGCCGCGAGTCGATATCGTCCAGCGTTCCGTTGGGTCCGCGCGGCCTCAGGGTGGCCACGGGTCTCTCCGGGCCGTTGTCCGTCACGTATACGGGGGGCTCCTTGTATCGGGGGCCGAAGAGGGGCGATCGCCCGCCGTAGCCGTCATACGCGTAGTGGCGACCGGATTGGTAACGCCGGCCGCGGTCCCAGTCGTCGTATCCCCAGTACCGTCCCCCGTACACGCCGTATGGGTAGCGCGACCAGCCCGGCGTCCACGCGTAGGACCACGCCGGCGCCCATCCGTAGGACCACGCCGGCGCCCAGGCGTAGTAGTGCTGGGCCAGATATCGCCGGGACGGCCATCCGAGGAACCCGAAGGGCCTCCACCAGGGGTTGTACCATCCATCCCACGCCATCGGACCGTAGCCGAACGGACCGGCGCCCCAGCAATCGAGGAACGGATCGTGGAGGAATGGATCGTACAGGTAGGCATCCCGGCAGTGGGGGCGCCCGAAGAGACCGTGTCCGTACCCGCCCCAATAGTTGTCGTGCACCCCGAAGCCAAGGCTGAACGACATGCCCACTCCGAAGCCGATTCCTCCGCTCAGGCCGAATGGCTGATAGCCGAGACCGATTCCGGGAACGGTCCAGGACGGATAGCCTCCCGCAGCCAGACCCATTTGCCAGGAAACGTGATTCGTTACCTGGGCGCCGGCCGCAGCCGGCCCGGCAAGCATCGCTGCCGCCACGAGTATCGCTCTTGCGTTCTTCATAACCCGGCCTCCGCGTAAGAAGGAATCGCGGCTAACGACATGCATCGATCATGCCAGGATGGAAGATCGGACTAACCCCTTGTCCCGACAAGGGTTGACGGCGAGAGGAGATCGCGGCCCGCGCACACGTGTCCGGGCCGGAGGACACGGTCCGACACATTCGGCGGACAGGTGTCAAGCGAAGACCCAACGGTGCACCAGCAGCAATGCCAGGAAGGCGAGCAGTGGAGCGGCGGTAAGGAGGAGCTTCGCCGCGGTGCCCCCGACCGAGGGTTGCCGCGCGCCGGAAGGGGCCCGTTGCGCGCTGGTTGCGGCCTGTTGCACGCTGGCTGCGGCCTGTTGGGCGCTGGCTGCGGCCCGCTGTGTGCTGGAAGACCGAGTCAAGGCACTCCTCGCCCGTTGCCGGTAACCCGGCCGCCACGTCTCCCCGGATGTCCGGGTGCGTGGTTGCGGCCGGCCTGATCCCCAAGTGTCGGCACTTCGATTTCGATCCGCAAGTGGACGTCGTGCCATCCCGTCCGGGAGCGGTTTCGGGCGGCGCTCTTGCCAAGCACAGCCCCCGGGGTCAATCTTGATTGCACCGACACCGTGCTCGGCCTCGAAGCGATGGAGTGTCCGCACGGCGTGTTTTTCCGGACCCGCAGTTCCTGCCCCAGGTCAAGGCCCGTGGTGTTTCCCGGAACTGCCCCTCAGGGGGACGGGCAAGGTTCGACCGGGTCCGCGGCCCGCACAGCGGGAGCCGTACTCTCTGCAAGGTGTGATGACCGTGACCGAACAAGCCCCCACAGAATCTCGAGAGGATAAACAACCCCGAAGAGGACGACGGGGAAGAGGGCGCGGGCGCCGCAGGAGAAGCAGGCGCCCCCAGGAGGAAAACGAAGTGCAGGTCAACGACGAAAACAGGGAACCCGGCGAAGCGCTCGGCGTGCTCGAAGTGCTCCCGAGCGGGTCGGGCTTCATTCGCAGGCCCGACGAGGGGTACATCCCCGGCAAGAACGACATCTACGTCGGGTCGCGCCTGATTCACAGATTCGGTCTCCGCACCGGCGACGAACTGGCCGGGATCGTCGGGCGCCGCCCCCGCAATGGAAAGAGTCCGCCGCTGCGCTATCTGGACCTCGTCAACGGACAGGCGCCGGACTCCGCCGCCGGCAGGCCCGACTTCAATCGGCTGAGCGCCATGCACCCGCGCAACCAGCTCCGTCTGGAGTGCGGCCGCGTGCATGCGGGGGAGCCGGACATGACCAATCGGGTCATCGACCTCTTCTGCCCACTGGGCAAGGGCCAGCGCGCGATGATCGTCGCGCCGGCGAAGGCCGGGAAGACCACGATCCTGCAGGCCGTGGCCGAGGGCGTCGTGAAGAACCACCCGGAATGCGAACTCATGATTCTGCTGGTCGACGAGAGGCCCGAGGAAGTCACCGAGATGGAAATGTGCGGCTTCGGCGAGGTCATCGCTTCGACCTTCGATCTGACCGCGGAGCGCCACTGCCAGGTTGCGGAGATGACCCTTGCGCGTGCTCGCCGGCGGGTGGAGGCGGGCAGCGACGTGGTCATCATACTCGACTCCATCACGCGCCTGGCGCGTGCCCACAATACGGTCGAGGAGGGGAGCGGACGCACGCTCTCGGGCGGACTGGACGCCAACTCGCTCGAGAAGCCGAAGCGGTTCCTGGGGAGTGCGCGGCTGATCAAGGAGGATCAGGGGGGTGGATCGCTCACGATCATCGCCACCGCCCTGGTCGACACGGGTTCGCGCATGGATCAGGTGATCTTCGAGGAGTTCAAGGGCACGGGGAACAGTGAACTGGTGCTGAGTCGCGAACTCGCTGACCGCCGGATCTTCCCGGCCATCGACCTGCGGGCTTCCGCGACGAGGAAGGAGGAGCTGCTGCTGTCGCCCGAAGCGCTCCGGCTGTCGAGGGCGATGCGGCGTCAGCTGTCGTCCCAGCACCCCGCCGACGCGATGGACGAGCTCCTGCGGGTGATGCGTCAGACCCGGTCCAATGACGAACTCATTACCGTGGCCCTGGAGAGACTTTAGGGAGGCGGGCGCCTGCCGCTTCCTTCAACGAGTCGCTTCAGCTGTTCGAGGCTCTCGCTCAGTTGAAGGCCCTGGGACTCGTCCAGCGTAAGGGCGGTCCATCCCAGGATGGGATTCCAGCCGAGATCGGCGCGCTCGGTCCATGAGACCAGGGATCCTGCCCCGCTGGCCTCGATGGAGATCGTTCCCTCGAAGCGGATCGCCGCATCCTCGATTTCGACGAGGTAGTCCACCCTCGCCGCCGGCTGCGCGTCCAGCAGCGTCAGCGATCCCGACCCGAGCGCGGGGTCATCCCACACGCGCCGTGCGCCCGTGCCCGCCACGGGGCCGTCGAACCGCGAATCCACCTCGCCCCAGGGCGTCCACTCCGTCCACGCCTGCAGGTCGTTGACGAAGGGGAAGACCGTCTCGGGAGAGGCGGCGATCTCGACCGTCCGCCTGACCTCCACGCTTCCCGGAAGAAGGATGCCCACGATCAGGAACGAGGCGGCCAGCAGGGCGAGGATGCCCGCCACGATCACCCCCGGGCGCGCCACGGTGCGCAGCATTCAGCAGGCTCCGTCCAGCTCGCAGCGGTCGGCGAGGTATCCGGCCAGCAGGGACCAGACGTGGTCGGCCACAGCCTCGTGCCCCCCGGCGTTGGGGTGGATCCCGTCCGGCTGGTTGCGAGACGGAACCGCGGCAACGCCCTCGAGAAGGAACGGGATGAGCAGGACTTCTTCGTGCTCTTCGGCAATCCGCGGAAACACCGTCCGGAAGGCCTCGGTGTACCTGGCCCCCAGGTTGGCGGGGGCCTGCATTCCCGCCACGACGATGCCTGCCCGCGGGTGGCGGAGCCGCGTTTCCCGGACGATCCAGTCGAGGTTGTCGTACAGCGCATCGGGACTCTGGCCGCGCAGTCCGTCGTTGGCCCCCAGCTCCACGAAGAGTACGGCCAGCCGCGAGCCGTGTCGCTCGAGAAGATTGGCCAGGCGCGCGCGTCCGCCTGCCGAGGTGTCGCCGCTGACGCCCGCGTTGACCACCCGGTACTGCTGTCCGGCGTCGGCCATGCGCCGTCCGACCAGGGCCGGAAACGCCAGATCGGGGTCGCCCAGCCCGTAGCCGGCGGTCAGGCTCGTGCCGATGAAGACAATCCGGGGTGTACCCGCCGAATCCCGTTCGCCAGCTTCAGAAGGCGCGGTGACCGGTGCCGGCGACGTGACCGGACGGTCTCTCTCTTCCCCGCAGGCCGCCAGCGCTGCCGCCGTCGTGGCCAGCGAAAGGACAAGGACCGTACGAAAGATGATCGAAGCCCACGGGCTGACCCGGACATTCAGCAGCGGCGGCCGTCCCCTGGAGGTGCTCAGGGGCGTCCAACTGGAGATCTCCGCCGGCGAGTTCGTGGCGGTGGCGGGGCCGTCTGGGAGCGGAAAAACCACCCTTCTGGGTCTCCTTGCGGGGCTCGACCGACCCACGGCCGGACGCGTGATCATCGATGGTCAGGACCTCCACGCGCTCACTGAAGATGAACGAGCGCGATTCCGGGTCAACCGCATCGGGTTCGTGTTTCAGACGTTTCACCTGCTTCCTGCCCTGACCGCGCTAGAAAACGTGCTGGTGCCGCTGGAACTGGCGGGGCGGGCGGCGGATGGCCGGCGGACGGATTCGGGTCAGCGCGCCGCGTCGAAGCGGGCCTCGGCGCTGCTGGACCGCGTCGGACTGGGCGACCGCGCCCATCACTACCCGGTGCAGCTCTCGGGTGGGGAACGCCAGCGCGTGTCCCTCGCCCGTGCATTCGCCAACCGTCCCCGGATTCTCTTCGCGGACGAACCCACGGGGAATCTGGACCGCGAGACAGGCGCGAGGGTGGCCGCGCTGCTCGAACGGCTCAATCGGGATGCCGGAACGACGCTCGTGCTGGTCACGCACGACGGCGAGCTCGCGGGCCGCGCGGACCGGATCCTCCGCCTGGAGGGAGGCCGCATCGTGGAGAAGGCGCCGCGGGCCGTTGGGTAGAATGGACGCGTTCCCGCTCCGCATGGCGCGGCGGCAGTGGCGGGCAACGCTGCGCCGCCTGGGCGTCTACATGACCTCGATCACGGTGGGGGTGGCCGCCCTGGTCGCGCTCCACTCCTTTCGCGACGACGTCGTCCGTTCGATCCAGACGGAAAACCGGACCCTCCTGGGGGGAGATGTCCGGATCGGGGCGAACCGTCCGCTGCCCGACTCGGTGATGACCATCGTCGACTCGCTGGTGGCGAATGGCGCTGAGGCGGCGCGGGTGACCGGCCTCCTGTCCATGGCGCTGGCCGAAGAGAACGGGCGCACCAGACTCGTTCAACTGCGCGGCGTGGAGCCCGGCTTTCCATACCATGGGCGCGTCACCACCGATCCGCCGGGCCTGTGGGGAGCGCTGGCGCGGGGTGCCGTGCTCGTCGATCCCGCGCTGATGGCGCAGATGAACATCGGCGCGGGTGACGTCCTGCGCCTGGGAAGCGCCGATTTCGCGGTCGCGGGTACGGTGGCCGGCCTGCCCACCGATGTCGGCCTGCAGACCGCCACGGGTCCGCGGGTGTTCGTCGCGCACGAGCGGCTCGCGGCGACCGGACTCCTGGGCATGGGGAGCCTTTCGAGGCACAACGTCTACCTGCGACTCTCCGACGGGGCGGATCCGGACGAGATCGAGGAGGAGCACGAAGCGGTGCTGCGCGCCACGCGGGTATCGTTTCGCACACCGGAGGAACACGCGCGCTCCCTGACGCGGTCCACCGACTTCCTTGCCGACTACCTGGGCCTGATCGGCCTGGCGGCGCTGCTGCTCGGAGGCATTGGCGTGGGCAGCGCCGTCAACGTGTTCGTGCGCGCCAACTTCACCTCAATCGCGGTATTGCGGTGTCTGGGTGCGACGCGCCGGCAGGTGTTCGCCACCTACGTTCTGCAGTCGGTCTGGATGGGGTTCCTGGGTTCGGTCCTCGGGGTGGTGGCCGGGCTCGTGGTGCAGCGGCTCCTCCCTCTCCTTGTCCGGGATGTCCTGCCGGTCGAGGTCCAGTCCTCGATCTCACCCGGCGCCGTCGCATTCGGGTTGGCCCTGGGGACCTGGGTGGCATTCATCTTCGCGCTCCTGCCGCTGCTGGAAGTGCGGCACGTCTCCCCGCTGCAGACGCTGCGCGTGGTGGCCGAGGGTGTGCGGCGCCGGGACCGCGACAGGATCGCGGCTATCGCGGCGCTCGGAGCGACGGTGCTCGCGCTCACGCTTTTCGAGGCTCCGTCGCCCGAAGCCGGCTTTGCGTTTGCCGGTGGCCTGACGGTGATCACGGGGCTGCTCTGGTGCGTCGCGGCGGGTCTCGCCCGCGGCACGCGCCGGTTCTTTCCGCGCCGGTTGGGCTACCCGGTCCGGCAGGGAGTGGCAAACCTCTTCCGCCCCGGCAACCAGACCGTCGCCGTGACGCTGGCTCTCGGTTTCGGCGTGCTCGTGGTGGGTGTGATCGCACAGTTGCAGCGCAACCTCGCGAGAGAGCTGTCGCTCGAGCGAGGTGCCGGCGCGACCAACATGGTCCTCTTTGACATTCAGCCGGATCAGGAGGCCGCGGTCGAGGCGCTGCTGGGCCGCTACGCGGTGGGGGCGCCCGAAGTCGCACCGATGGTGACGGCGCGTGTGGCGGCGCTGAACGGCCGTCCCGTCACCGACATCCTGGCCGACAGCCTCGACGAACGCCGGCCCGAACGGTGGACGTTGCGGCGCGAATACCGCAACACCTATCGCGCGGAGCTGAAGGAGAGCGAGGCGGTGGTGGCCGGGGAGTGGTGGGATGGCCGGGACACGCTACGGCGCGAGCCTGGGCGCGTATCGGTGGAGGAGGAGCTGGCCGACGATCTCGGGGTGGACGTGGGCGACGGGATCACGTGGATGGTGGGCGGCACGGAGATCCGCACCGTTGTCGCGAGTCTGCGCAGCGTGGACTGGGCCCGGCTGGACACCAACTTCTTCGTGGTCTTCGAGCCCGGGGTGCTGGAGGAGCTGCCGCGCACTAGCATCATGCTCGCCAGCGTGCCGGCCGACGACGACAGGGCCCGGTTTCAGGAGGCGCTGGTCCGGGACCATCCCAACGTGACGGTTCTGGACCTGGCGACGATAAGGCAGACCGTCGAGGCGGTCCTTTCGCGCGTGGTCGCCGCCATTCGGATTCTGGCGGGGCTCTGCACGGCCGCGGGGCTGATCGTGATGGCCGGATCGATCGCATCCACGCGCGCGCAGCGCCGGCGCGAGGGTGCCCTGTTGCGGACGCTGGGGGCCCGGCCCGGACAGGTACGGCGGATCCTGCTGAGCGAATACGTCGCCCTTGGCGCCCTCGCGGGGCTGGCCGGCGGTGTCCTGGCCATCGGGGCCGGCTGGTTGTTGACCGTCCGCCTGTTCGGACTGGAATACCAGCCCGCGCTGGGGGTGGCCACGCTGATTTGGGTGGCCGTAGTGGGCCTGACGGTACTGGCGGGCGTGGCGAGCGGACGGGGGAGCGGTGGCGGCACACCGCTGCAGGTCCTGCGGGCGGAGGTCGACTAGCTCGGGCGGACAATCCGGATACCAGGGCGGGG
>LXNJ01000283.1_pt1 | contig 36697 bp, 26 predicted proteins | sample 809081 | NCBI WGS metagenome assembly LXNJ01 (sample SAMN04870510, study PRJNA318959) | sponge metagenome | biome: sponge; feature: marine sponge reef; material: water | host: Petrosia ficiformis | place: Greece: Milos, Mediterranean Sea | collected 2013-05-29 | depth 5-7 m | reverse complement strand
AGGCGGCGGCTCCGGAGGCGGCGGCGCGGGGGCGGCGTCTTCACCGGCAGGGGCCGGCGGCGGCTCGGGCGGCGGTGCAGGATCATCACCGGCCGGCGCAGGCGGCGGCTCCGGAGGCGGCGGCGCATCCGAGGCGGCGGGCGGCGGCTCGGGTGGCGCCGGCGCGCTCGTGGTGTCGCCGTCGCCGCACGCGGCGGCAAGCAGGGCGACGGCGGCAACGAGCGCCGGCCAGCGGGATCGCGCGGCCCGGCGCCGCATCGGGTCGGACCTGCGTGCGGTGCGCAACTGGTTCATGGCCGGCTCCTTGTGGCTGGGGGTGGATGCGCGGTCCCGGTGTCGCAGCGAGCCGCTTGGCGGCGACAGCCACCCGATCTCGAATCGCGCGCCAGCCTACTCAGGGCCCGGACAGCGGCTCCGGGCAGGGCCCGTGGCCGGGCGCGGCGACCTTCCCGACGCAGCCTCCGCCGGGATCAGTGGCCCTCCCCGGCTGCCCGCGCCTGCCGCGCCCCCGCCCGGCGGATCCGCAACGACCGCACCAGCCCGGCGATGCCCTGGGGCTGGAACAGCAGGGCCAGCACCAGCAGCAGGCCGAACAGCACCTCGCTGAACGCGGAGGTACTGAAGAGCGGCTCGGAGGCGACGGTGTCGGACACCAGCGGGCGGCCGAGGCCCGGCACTGTCACGTCCAGGACGCTCACGAATTCCTTGACCAGCTCCGGCAGCGGTCCCAGCAGGAGGGCACCCACGATGGCGCCGGAGACCGTACCCATCCCGCCGACGATGATGATGGCCACGAAGCGGATCGACAGGAACAACTCCGCCAGTGGCTCGTTGGGCGTGATGAAGCGCAGACCCACGGCGTAGACGGCGCCGGCAGCCGAGGCCATGGCGCTGGAGATGGCGAAGGCGGCGATCTTGTAGCGAGCGTTGCTGACCCCGATCACCTCGGCTGCCAGGTCGCGATCCCTGATGGCCTGCATGGCCCGCCCCGGCCGGCTGCGCACCAGGTTCCGCACCACCAGCGCGCTGATCCCCACCAGGATCCACGACAGGTAGAACAGGCCCTGCTGGCGGTCCAGCCGCTGGCCGAAGGCGCTCATGTCGCCGAAGTCCAGGCCGCCGACGGCCAGCGGCGCTCTGTTGGTGGAGATCCCGTCGAAGCCGCCGGTGAACCCCTCCCAGTTGCGGGCCACGTGGGTGACCACGAAGATCAGCGCCAGCGTCACCACCACGAGGTAGTTGCCCTTGAAACGCAGGGCGAACGGGCCGACGAGCGCCCCGATGACGGCCCCGGTGGCGGCCGCCAGGGCCAGCCACGCCGGCAACGGCCAGCCCCAGCCGGCACCGAAGAACGCCACCAGGTAGCCGCCCACGGTCAGGAAGGCGGCATGCCCCAGCGACACCTGGCCGCAGAAGCCGGTCAGCAGGCTGAGCCCCAGTGCAGCCACGGCGAAGGTGCCGGCGTTTCCCAGGACCGTGATCCAGAACGGGTCCTTGAGCACCAGCGGGCAGATCACCACGCCGGCGACGGTCAGGGCGGCCATGACCTTGGCGCCCGCCGAGGGCAGCAGCGGGTTGACCGCCGTCCCCGAGCCGCCCGCTGAGCGCGTCGGGTCCGGGGACGGCAGCATGCGCCGCAGGAACCCCCTGCTCATACCCGCTCCACCCTCCGGGTCCCCAACAGCCCCTCGGGGCGCCACAGCAGCACCAGCACCATCAGCACGTAGGGGACGACCAACTCCACGTTGGACCCCAGCCAGGAGACGTCCAGGTAGCCCTGGGACATGATCTCGGCGAGGCCGATCAGGACACCGCCCAGCACCGCGCCGCCGGCGGAGTCCAGCCCGCCCAGGATCATCGCCGGGAAGGCGGCCAGGGCGACGAATCCGATGGCCGGCGAGAGGGCGCCGCCGCCGCGGCTGACCAGCATGACCCCGGCAACCGGTGCCGCCGCCGCAGCCACGGCCCAGGAGACGGCGAACGAACGCCCCACCGAGATGCCCTGCGCCGCGGCCGCCTCCTGGTCCAAAGCGGTGGCGCGCATCCCGAGGCCGGTGCGGGAGTAGCGGAAGAACAGGAAGAATGCCGCCAGCAGCGCCGCCGCCGAGACCATCGTCCACAGGTCGGCGTGGCGCAGCGTGACATCGCCCAGCCGGCTGCGGCCGTTGCCCCACGGGGTGGTGAGCACCAGACCGGGCATGGTCCACACGGAGCGCACCACCTGCTCGATGATCAGCAGGAGGCCCAGGGTGATCAGCACGACCGTGAAGACGGGCTTGCCCACCATGGGCCGGATCACCAGCCGTTCCAGGAACATCCCCACTGCGGCCATGACGATCATCGCCAGCACCAGGGCGAGCCAGAACGGCAGGCCCCAGTCGGTGCCGAACTGGTACACCATGTAGGCGCCGAGGGTCACGAAGCCGCCCTGGGCGAAGTTGAAGGCGCCGCTGGCCTTGTAGATCACCACGAAGCCCAGCGCCACGAGGGCGTAGATGCCGCCCAGGGCGACGCCGGAGAGCAGCAGCTGCAGGAACTTGTCCATCACCGATCCCCGCCGGTGCCGTGCGCCGCGGCGCCGAGGTACGCCTCCACCACCGCCGGATGGTCGGCCACCGCCTCGGGAGCACCGGAGGCGATGACGGCCCCGAAGTTCATGGCCACCACGCGGTCCGCCACCTCCAGCACCAAGTGCATGTGGTGCTCCACCAGCAGCATGGTCAACCCCAGCTCCGCCCTGATGGTTCCCAGCAGTTCGCCGGTGGCGGAGCGCTCGCCGCGGGTCATGCCCGCCACCGGCTCGTCCAGCATCAGCAGGCGCGGCTCGGCCGCCAGGGCGCGCCCGATCTCGATGCGCTTCTGCACGCCGTAGGGCAGCAGCCCCACCGGCCGGCCCATGTAGCCGCCGAGGTCGAGGAAGTCCACCAACTCCGCGCATCTCCTGCGGTGGTGGATCTCCTCGCGGCGCGCCCGGCCGAGCCACACGGTCCCCGCCAGCACTCCGGTCCGCATGAGCGTGTGACGGCCCAGCATGAGGTTGTCGATGACGTCCAGGTTCTCGAAGAGCGCGAGGTTCTGGAACGTGCGGGCCACACCGCCGGCGGCGATGCGGGAGGGGCGCAGGCCGACCAGGTCGGTCTCCTCGAAGAGCAACGCGCCCCGCTCGGGGCGGTAAACGCCGCTGATGCAGTTGAACATCGAGGTCTTGCCGGCGCCGTTGGGGCCGATCAGCGCCACCACTTCGCCCGGGCGCACGCTGAAGGACACGTCATCGAGCGCCTTCAGACCTCCGAAGGACAGGCTCACCCCGTCGACCCGCAACAGCGGCGTCACACGGCCGGCCGGACTTTGCCCGGCGGTGGTCTCAGCCATCGCCCAGGTAGAGCTTCTGCACGTCGGCGTCGTCGCGCAGCGCCGCGGCGGGCCCGCCCAGTGCCACCCTCCCGGCCTGCAGCACGTAGGCGAACTCCGCAATCGACAGCGCCATGGCGGCGTTCTGCTCGACCAGCAGGACCGTGGTCCCGGCCGCTCCCACCGCACTGATCCGCTCGGCGATCTGCTCGACGATGCGCGGCGCCAGGCCGAGCGACGGCTCGTCGAGCAATAGCAGCTTGGGCGAACTCATGAGCGCCCGCCCGATGGCCAGCATCTGCTGCTCACCGCCGGACAGGTAGCCGGCCTGATCGCCGCGCCGCCCGGCCAGCTGCGGGAACGTCTCGAAGACCTCCCGGGTCAGTTCGGTGACGCGCCGGCGGTCCCGGACCGTGACGGCGCCGGCGCGCAGGTTCTCCTCCACGGTCAACTCGGCGAAGATCCGCCGGCCCTCCATCACCTGTGCCATGCCTCGTCTCACGAGCGTGCTGGCACGGGCACGACGCACCGGGTCTCCCTCGAGGAGCACGTCACCGCCGGTCACCCGGCCGTGGTGGAACGGCAGCAGCCCGGTGAGCGCCCGCAGCAGCGTCGTCTTGCCCGCCCCGTTGGGCCCAAGCAGCGCCACGATCGCGCCGGCCGGCACCTGCAGGTCCACGCTGCGCAGGACCGTCAGGGCGGGGCCATAACGAACGCTGAGGTCGCGAACCTCCAGCATCAGCGCCGTCGATGCATCCCCCGCCATCGCCGCGCACCGTACCAGCGCCGGCCGGCACCTCCGGGCACTGCAGTCGAGGGAGACTCGCGCCTATCGTTCTCTTGGCGGGCGGCCAGGCGCGCTAACCTGATGCGAACAATTGTTCTGAATTGAGACGGCGGCGGCCGGCACCCGGCGGGATGCCCGTGGCCCGGATCCGGAGGAGGCGCGAACCCAACGTGACCACCGTCGAAGCCGCATCTCGCGCTCCGGATTCTGCTGCGGGCCGCGTCCTCGCCGACTTCCATCCGGCGGTGCGGGCCTGGTTCGACGACCGCTTCCCCGCCGGACCCACCCCCGCCCAGGCCGGCGCCTGGCCCGCGGTTCGCGCCGGCGCCGACACGCTGGTCAGCGCCCCCACCGGATCGGGCAAGACCCTGTCGGCCTTCCTGGTTGCCATCGACGCCCTCTGGGGTGCCCACGAGCGAGGCGAAGCGGTTGCAGGTCGCGCGCAGGTGGTCTACGTCTCGCCGCTCAAGGCCCTTGCAACCGACATCGCCGAGAACCTCACCAGACCACTCCGGGAAATTGAGCAGGTCGCCCAGGACATGGGATACGAGCCGCCGCCGCTGCGGGTGGGGGTGCGCTCGGGCGACACCACGCAGTCGGCGCGGGCGGCCATGCTGCGCAACCCACCCAACTTCGTCATCACCACCCCGGAATCGCTGTACCTCCTCCTCACCGCTGAGCGCAGCCGGGAGATGCTGCGCACCGCCCGGTGGGTGATCGTCGACGAGATTCACGCCGTGGCCCGCGATAAGCGCGGCTCGCACCTTGCCCTCAGCTTGGAGCGCCTCGAGCACGTCTGCGAGCAGCGACCCCTTCGGATCGGCTTGTCGGCCACACAGCGGCCGATCAGCACGATCCAGCGGCTGTTGCTCGGCGGCGACCACGCCGGTGGTCGTCCCGCCGACTCGAACGGCGCCGACGCCCCGGCCGGGCCCGAAGAACGCTCCACAACCCCAGGCTCCGGCGCCAGCAGCCGCCCGGTGGAGCCTCCCCCGCCGGTGGTCGTCGACGTGGGTCACCGGCGGGAGCTGGACCTGGCGCTGGAGATGCCGCCCAGCGAGTTGGAGGCCGTCGCGCCTGCCGAGCAAACCGCCGAGATCCTGGACCGGATCGCCGAACTGATCGAGGCCCACCGCACGACGCTGGTGTTCGTCAACACCCGCCGCGAGGCGGAGCGCATCGCCCACCTGCTGGCCGAGCGTCTGGGCGACGCGGAGGTGGCCTCCCACCACGGGTCGCTCTCCAAGGAGCGCCGCCTGCGGGTCGAGACCCGGCTCCGTGCCGGCGACCTGCGGGCCCTGGTGGCGACCGCCTCGCTGGAGCTGGGCATCGATATCGGCCCGGTGGATCTGGCGTGCCAGATCGGCAGCCCGCGTAGCATGGCCACCTTCCTGCAGCGGGTGGGCCGGTCGGGCCACTCGGTGGGAGCGGTTCCAAAGGGCCGCCTGTTCCCCACCACCCGCGATCAACTCACCGAGTGCGCCGCGCTGCTGGCGGGCGTCCGGGCCGGACGGCTCGACGCCGTGACGCCACCGGTGGCGCCCCTGGACGTGCTGGCGCAGCAGATCACCGCCGAGTGCGCCGCGGAGCGCTGGAAGATCGACGACCTGTTCGGGCTGGTACGGCGAGCCGCGCCTTACGCCGACCTGTCACGGGAGGACTTCGACGAGACGCTGCGGTTCGTCAACAGCGGGGTGGTGACCGGACGGGGACGGCGCGCCGACTACGTGCACGTGGACTCGGTGGCGGGCGAAGCCGCTGGGCGCCGCGGCGCGCGACTCGCGGCGCTGACCTCGGGCGGGGCGATCCCCGACGTGGCCGACTACCGGGTCCTGCTGGAGCCCGACGACACCTTCCTGGGGACGGTCAACGAGGACTGGGCCATCGAGTCGATGGCCGGCGACGTGTTCCTGCTGGGCTCGCACTCGTGGCGGATCCGGCGCGTTGAGTCGGGCGTGGTGCGCGTCGTGGACGCGGAGGGCGCGCCGCCCACGGTGCCCTTCTGGCTGGGCGAGGCTCCGTCCCGGACCACCGAGTTGAGCACGGAGGTGAGCGATCTGCGGGGGTTGGTGGAGCAGTTCCTGGATGCCGGCGACCCGGATGGCGCCCGGGCGGCCATCGCCGAGCGCTGCGGTCTCGACGAGGTCGCCGCCGAGGCCGTCGTGTCGTACCTCGCCGCGGCGCGCGCCTCCCTGGGCTCGCTCCCGACGCAGCGCCGTCTTGTGATCGAACGGTTCTTCGACGAGACCGGGGGCATGCAGCTCGTGATCCACAGCCCCTACGGCGGCCGGTTGAACCGCGGGCTGGGTCTGGCGCTGCGCAAGCGCTTCTGCCGCACGTTCGACTTCGAGCTGCAGGCCGCGGCGAACGACGACGCGGTGGTTCTGTCGCTCGGTCCCCAGCACAGCTTCCCACTCAGCGACGTGCCGCGGATGCTGGATCCCGCGACGGTGACAGACGTGCTGACACAGGCCATCATCGTCTCCCCGCTGTTCGGGGTGCGCTGGCGCTGGAACCTGAACCGGGCGCTCACCGTGCTGCGCTTCAAGGGCGGCAAGCGCAACCCACCGCCCATCCAGCGCATGGAGGCCGACGACGTGATGGCTGCCGTCTTCCCCGGCCTGGCCGCCTGCGGGGACAACAACCCGGGGCCGATCCCCATCCCCGACCACCTGCTGGTGCGCCAGACGCTGCACGACGCCCTGCACGAGGCAACCGACATCGACGGCCTCGTGGCGTTGCTGGGTGCCCTCCGTGCCGGCGAGGTGGCCGTCGAGTTCCGGGACACACCCGAGCCGTCGCCCCTGTCGCACGAGATCCTGAACGGGCGGCCCTTCACGTTCCTCGACGAGGCGCCGCTGGAGGAGCGCCGCACGCGGGCCGTGCGGCTACCGCGCGGCCTCCCCGTGGACCTGATCGGTGCCCTCCATCCCGACGCCATCGCCCGGACGTGCGCCGAGGTGGCGCCCGACGTGCGCGACCCCGACGAGTTGCACGACCTGCTCTCGCAGTTGGTGCTGTGCCGGCCGCGCCCCGACTGGGCCGGTCTGCACGCACAACTGGCAGGGGCCGGACGGGCGGGCACCGCCGGCGGCTACTGGTGCACGACCGAGTTGCAGCCGGCCGTGCGCGCCCTGCTGGGCGAGGACGCAACGGCGAGCGACGCGGCGGACGAACCGACCGACATCGGCGACCCTGCCGATGTGGCGATCGAGGCGATACGCGGCCATCTCGAGATCCTGGGACCGGTGACCGCCGCGGAGCTTGCGGCGGTCACGTCGCTGGGGCTCGGAACCACCCAGATCGCGCTGGTGGCACTGCAGGCGGAGGGTTTCGCCCTCGCCGGTCAGTTCCGACCCCGGCAACCGGCCACCGCGGACGGGACGCAGACCGAGTGGTGCAGCCGCCGCCTGCTGGCGCGGATCCACGTGTACTCCCAGCGGCGCCGCCGCCAGGACATCCAGCCGGTCACCGCGCAGGACTTCATGCGCTTCCTGTTCCGCTGGCAGCACGTGGCGCCCGGCACACAGGTCCGGGGCCGCGCCGGGCTCGGTGCGGTCATCGAGCAGTTGCAGGGCTTCGAGGCGGCGGCCGGCACCTGGGAGAAGCAGCTCCTCGCCCGGCGCATCGCCGGCTACCTGCCCGTCTGGCTCGACGAACTGTGCCTGTCCGGCGAGTTGGCCTGGGGGCGCCTGGGACTGCGGCGCGGCGACGAGATGCGCCCCGGCACCGCCACCTCGCGGGCCACCCCGGTGACGCTCGGGCTGCGCGGCGACTTCGACTGGCTGACCGCAGTGGCCCGCGGCACCGAGATGCCGGCGGTGCCCGAGGCGGGCGCGGTGGCAGAGATCGCCGAGTCCCTCGAACGCCACGGCGCCCGCTTCGCCAACGAGCTGGCCGCCGACTGCGGGCGGCTGGTGACCGACATCGAGTCGGGACTGACCGATGGTGTCGCCCGCGGCCTGCTGACCGCGGACAGCTTCGGCGCGCTCCGCTCCCTGCTCGGAGGGCCACGGCGGGGGTCTCACGGCGCCCGCCTGCAGCCGCGGCGAGGGCTTCGCCGCGGGGCCCAGGGCCTGACCGGCCCGGTGGGGCGCTGGTCGCTCCTCGCCACTCCCGAGGGCGACTTCGAGCCCGACGAACTGGCCGAGGCGGTGGCGGAGCAACTCCTGGCCCGCTGGGGCGTGGTCTTCCGTGACCTCCGGGCGATGGAGACGCTTGCCCTGCCCTGGCGGGACGTGCTGTGGGCGCTGCGCCGCCTCGAGGCCCGCGGTGTCGTTCGCGGCGGTCGCTTCGTCACCGGGTTCACGGGCGAGCAGTTCGCGCTGCCGGCCGCTGTGGACGAACTCCGCCGGGTGCGCCGGGCCGAACGGGACGGCGAGCGGGTGGAGATCTCGGCCACCGACCCGCTGAACCTCACCGGCATCGTCACGCCGGGGACGCGGGTCCCGGCGGTGGCCACCCGCATCGTCAGCTACGTCGACGGGCTGCCCCTGCCCGCGCCGGAGCCCCCGAGCCTGCGAGAGCCCGAGGGCGAGAGCGCCGGAGCGCCGATGGGAGCCTCGCAGGGGTGAGCGGCGACGGCAGATCACCGGTCACGATCGGGATCGACGTCGGCACCACGGCCACCAAGGCCGTTGCCGTCGACGAGACCGGAACGATCCTGGCCCGCACCCGGCACCCCCATGAATTGCGCGCCCCGGCGCCGGGCCTCCTGGAACACGATGCGGCAGGCGCCTGGCGACGCGGTGCCGCGGCCGCATGGGAGGACGTCCGGCACGCGGGCGATCCTCGGGCCGCCTGCGTGGCCGCCATGGTGCCGTCGCTCACAGCGGTCGACGCCAGCGGTGTGCCCTTCGGCCCCGGCCTGCTGTACGGCGACGCCCGAGGCAAGGCCATCGCCGGACTCCCCCCTGTCGGCAACGAGGAGTGGGTGGGGTTCCTGCGCCACCTGGCGGGGCTCCATCCCGGCGCCGCCGGGTTCTGGCCGGCCCAGACCGTCGCCAACCACGCCCTCGCCGGCGTGGCCGCCCTGGACACCGCCACGGCCATGGCCGCGTTGCCGTTGCTCGACGGCGCGGGCTGGAACGTGTCCCTGTGCAGCGAGATCGGCGTGCGTCCCGAGCAACTGCCGAAGCTCGTGGCGGGATGGGAACCGGCCGGCGACATCGCTGGAGTCCCGCTGGGCGCCGGCATCGTGGACGGCCTTGCGGAGCTGACCGTCGCCGGCGCCGACGACGTGGGCGACATGATCGTCACCGTCGGCAGCACGCTCCTCTGCTGGATCGTCGCCGACGGCTGGCGCGAGGTCGAAGGCCTCTGGACGATCCCTCACGTGACACCCGGCCGATGCCTCGTGGGCGGCCCGAGCAACGCCGGCGGCCTGTTCCGGGATCGGGTGCGGGCGATGCTCGGCGATCCGCCGGCCGGGGAGGACCGCGACGCCGTGACGGTGGATCTCGATCCCGCCGACCTGCCGTTGTGGCTCCCGTCGGTCCACCCCGAGCGCACGCCGACCGCCGGCGGTGCCCGCTCGGCGTCACTGCTGGGCCTGGAGGCGACACATCGGCGGGCCCATCTGGTCCGGGCGGCGCTCGAGGCGACCGGCTTCGTCGTGCGCCGTCACATCGATGTCGCCGGGCTCTCCCCCGGGCGCATCGTGGCGACCGGCGGCGGCACCGTCGTCGGGCCATGGATGCAAGCTCTGGCCGACTGCACCGGCCTCCCGATCCACGTCGGCGCCGTCCCCGAGAGCGCCGCCCTCGGCGCCGCCTTCGCCGCCCGCCTGGTGGCCGGGCTGGAGACCGATCTCGCCGACGGAGCACGCTGGGCCGCCACAGCACACATCGTCGAGCCGGACGCCCACTGGACAGGTCCCGTGGAGGATCGCTACAGCCGGTTCGAGACTCTGGTCTCGGAGGATTAGTTCCGCCGATCAGCCGTCGGCCGGCAGCCTCGTCGACACGGTGCCGAGAGGATCCACCTCGACGCGGATCTCGTCGCCTGCGGCGAGCGTGACCATGGGGCCGAGGGAGCCGGTCATGATGCAGTCGCCGGCTCGCAGCGGCGTGCCGCGCTCGCACAGGGAGTCGGCGAGCCACACCAGGGCGTGCAGCGGGTTGCCGAGGCAGGCCGAGCCCCGACCGGTCGACGCCACCTCGCCGTTGAGCAGCATCCGCATCTGCGCCTCGCGGACGTCCACGCCGCTGAGGGGGTTCGGACGGCTGCCGACCACGTAGAAGCCGCTGCAGACGTTGTCGGCGACCATGTCCACGGCGGTGACGTCCCAGTGGGCGGTCCTGCTGTCGACGATCTCGATCGCCGGCAGCAGGTAGTCGGTGGCGCTGATGACATCGGTGACGCAGTGCTCACCCTTGTCGAGGTCCTCGCCGAGCACGAAGGCGATCTCGCCCTCCGCTCTCGGCTGCACCAGCCGCCCGGCCGGGATGTCGATGCCGTCGGCGACGCACGTGTCGGCGAAGAGGGTCCCGCTCACGGGGTGGGTGACCTCGAGCTGCTCCTGCACCACCGGCGAGGTCAGACCGATCTTGCGCCCGCTCACTCGCCGGCCACCGGCGACGGCCAGTGAGGTGTTCACCTCCTGGGTGGCGTAGGCGGCCTCGATGTCCGCGTCGCTGCCGAGCAGGTGCCGCACGGGCGCGCACTGGCGGCCGGATTCGGCGGCATCGCGAAGCCGCCGGGCCGCCTCGGCGATCGATGATGGGTCCACGTGGCACCTCCCGGTCGCTCCCCGGGGTGACAAGTTAGTTGCGACACCCGGATCCTCGGCCACGGTGGCCGGACACCGCCGCCGCTGCGTAGTGTCACGGCAGTGACCACGGAGATCACCATCACCGGCAGCGGGATACCGATGCCGTCGCCCGGCCGCGCCGGCGCCGGCGCCCTGCTGCGTCACGACGAGACGCTCGTGCAGGTGGACGCCGGGCCGGCGACGCTGTTCCGCCTCACCGAGGCCGGCGTGGACATCACGCGGCTGGCGGCGCTGGTCATCACCCACCACCACAGCGACCACCTCATGGGGATCCCCGAACTGGTGCTCACCCGCTGGATCCGCAACGGAGTGCGGCCCTGCGAGGCCCTGCCGATCCACTGCCCCGACGGCCCCGCGGTTGGTTATCTCGAGTCGCTCCTGGACAACCTGGAGCCGGACATCGCCGCACGCGTCGGCCTAGCCGGATTCCCGGACCGGCCCGAGCCCGCCGTCCATGGCTTCGAGCCGGGACCGGCACCGGCGGCGGTGGCGACCCTCGGCGAGGTCCTCGTGGAGTCCGTGCTCGTCGATCACGGTGAGATCCACCCCGCCGTGGCCTACCGGTTCACCACCCCCGACGGTGTCGTGGTCGTGTCGGGCGACACCCGTGCCTGCGACGCCGTCGAGAACCTGGCCGCCGGAGCCGACATCCTGGTGCACGAGGTTCTGAGCAGCCGGCGCCTCCTCGAGGAGGGGCTCTCACGACACCGCGTCGAGCGGCTCGCCGGCTACCACGCGGAAGCACCGACGGTGGGTGCATTGGCGGCGCGAGCCGGTGTGAGGAACCTCGTGCTCACGCACCTCATGCCGGCGCCGCGGGGGGACGACGACGCGGCCGCGCTGGTCGCCGACGTCCGCTCCGGGGGCTACGAGGGCGACGTGACGGTGGCGTCGGACCTGCACACCGCCACCGTGTGACCGACCCGCCCCGAGGCGCGCCGGGCGCGAGGGCAGCTCCTCGCCATCGCGACGCTCCCCGTTATCCCGGCGAAGGCCGGAATCCACGATCCCGCGGATCGATCCGCGGGCCCACCGGATCGCTCAATCAGCTTTGATGGACTCGCGGAGTTCCTGCGCGCAGGTGTGGAGATAGTTGCGGCCGGTTGCCGTGACGAGGTCGAACGCCAACTCGTCGAGCGCGTCGGCCTTCAGCGCGGTGACCTCCGGCGTCTCGAAGTCGAGCGCCAGGAGCATGTCGCACAGTTCGGCAGTCCATTGGGCCTCCCCGGCGGCGAGGGCGGCGCGCGCCCGCGCCAGTAGCACGCCGGCACCGCCCGCAAGTCCGGCGATCCGCCGGGCCCGCTCGGCCGGATGCAGCGGGTCGAGGGTCGTCGGATTGCCGTCGAACCAGCCCAGCACCCCGTCGAAGATGGCCCGCACCGACCAGGCCACGCTGCCGTAGTACTCCCGCAGCAGCGGGTGGTCGGCCAGATCGTCGGGCAGCCGCACCTCGCGCGCCAACTCGTCGGGCGTCCTGCCGGCGTTCATGCCCTCGATCGTGGCGTTGTAAACGTGCCATAGCCCGCGGCTGTAGACCTCCAGCGCCTCGTCCACCTCGGCGGCACCGCTGATCGGCAGCGTGTGCCCCAGCACGAGATGGTGGGGCTGCAGGGCCCGGATGCGATCGATGGATTCGCACCAGTCCCGCACGTCCCGGTAGAGCGTGCCCCGGATCGCATACAGGTTGGGCCAGGAGCGGTAGATGTTGTCTCCGACGAAGGCGACGCGCTCCTCCTCGAACCAGACCAGGAGCTGGTCGTCTGTCTCGCCGGGATTGTGCGTGAGGGCCAGGATGAGGCCGCCCGACTCCACGGTGGCGCTGCCGCTGAATTGCCGCGTCGCCCGGATGCTCGGGTCTGGGAGGTCCCCGAGACAGAAGCGGCGCGTCTCGGCGGCGGAGGCGAAACCGGTGTTGACGTGCAGTTCGGGCGGCAACAGGTGGCCGAACTGCCGGAACGCACGCTGCAGGGCGATCTTGCCCACCTCCGCCAACCGCCAGACCTCGTTGGCGAACGGTTCATGTGTCCAGATCTCGATCCCCGGGTTCTCCGCCACGAGCGCCACCGCCCCGAGGATGTGGTCGAAATGGTGGTGGGTGCAGATGAGATCACGTATCGGCAACTCGCTGTGACGCCGCAGCTCGGCGATCGCATCGGTCGTTGCGCCGGGCGTGCTACCGGCGTCGACGGCGACGATGCCGCTATCGCCGACCACGAAGGCGAACGTGGACATGCCGTAGCCGGCGGCCACGAAGACCCGATCGGTCAGCCGGACGAAGTCGCGCCCCAGTGACGGGTTGAGCGATCGCAACTCCCCGGTTGCCGCCGTCTCGACGTCGCCCATGGGTGGGACCGTCAACGGCCGGCCGCGGCGGCGCCTTCGCCGACGCTGGAGGCGCGGAGTTCCTCGGCGTACGTGTGGAGGTAGTTCCGGCCGGTCGTGGTCAGCATGTTGCGGGCGAGTTCGTCGAGGGCATCGGCCTTCAGCGCCCTCACCTCGTCGGAGCGCGAATCGAGCGCCAGGAGCAGGTCGCACAGCTCGGCGGCCCACTGCGCCTCGCCGGCGGCGAGCGCAGCCGCGGCCTCGCCGAACAGCACGTCGGCGCCTCCGGCGAGATCGGCGATCCGCCGGGCACGGTCGCCGGGGTGAAGGGGGTTCAGGGTTGCCGGGTTACCGTCGAACCAGCCCAGCACGCCGCTGAAGATGGCCCGCACCGACCAGGCCACGTTGCCGTAGTACTCCCGCAGCAGCGGGTGGTCGGCCAGATCGTCGGGCAGCCGCACCTCGTGCGCCAACTCGTCGGGCGTCTTCCCGGCGTTGATCCCCTCGATGGTGGCGTTGTAGACACCCCACAGCCCGCGGCTGTAGACCTCCAGCGCCTCGTCCACCTCGGCGGCACCGCTGATCGGCAGCGAGTGGCCCATCACGAGGTGGTGAGGGTCCAGGGCGCGGATGCGATCGATCGCCTCGCACCAGCCGCGCACGTCCCGGTACTGGGTACCCCGGATCGCATACAGGTTCGGCCACGACCGGTACATGTTGTCGCCGCAGAAGGCGACCCTGTCCTGCTCGAACCAGACGAGCACCTGATCGTCCGTCTCGCCGGGGTTGTGGGACACCGCCAGGGTCACACCGCCTAGCCGGATCGTGGCGTCGGTCTCGAACCGCTTCCTCGGACGGATGCGGGGTTCGGGCACGACGTTCACCGGGGTGTTCCCGGACACGACCGAGGGCGCAACACCGGTGTTGATCTTCTTTTGGGGCGGGAGCAGGTTGCCGAACTGCCGCAGAGACCGCTGCAGAGCGATATCGGCGCCGTTGCGGGCGAGGAAACGGCCTTCGGTGCCGAACGGCTTGATCGCCCAGATCTCGATCGCCGGGTTCTCATCGGTGAATGCCGTCGCCCCATGAGTGTGGTCCAGGTGCCCGTGCGTGTAGACGAGCCCGAGGATCGGCAGGTCCGTGTGGCGCCGCAACTCGGCGATCGCCTCGGCCGACGTGCCCGGCGAGCCGCCGGCATCCACGGCCACGACGCCGCTGTCGCCGACCACGAAGGAGAACGTCGACACCCCGTAGCCGGCGGCCACGAAAACCCGGTTTGTCAGCCGGACGAACCGGCGTCCGAGTGACGGATCCAGGGAGCGAAGTTCCCTGGTCGCCGCGGTCTCGGGCCCGACCATGGCACGAACGGTAGTACCGGAGGCGTCCGGTGGCCGGGCCGCGCAGTGGCAGGACCCCGTTTGCAGGGCCGCAGCGGCAGGTCGGCTAGCCGCTGCCGCCCTCGACCGCCACGACGGCGGTGATGATCTCGGCCTCGTTGTACTGGCGGTGGTTCACGGCACTGGCATAGTGGCGGAGCAGCCGCAGCGACACGTCGCGTTCGATCTCGAGTTCGGACACGTCGCACTCCGGATCGGCCAGGAGCGCGATCCGGTCCTCCAGGTTCTGCGCGCCGGTCGGCCCGCTGGCGAACTCCAACTCCACCGTCGAGCCACGAGCGGTGGCGGCCACGCGCAGGCGCTTGCCCGCCTCTGTTGCGGGCGCATCGGTCTGCTGCATGAGCACCAGGAGCGCCTCCTCGGCAACAGCCTCCAGCCGGGCTCGAGTGTCCTCGTTCCACGCCCGCTCCGCGGCGACGTCGTCCATGAAATTCCTGATAATGCCGATGCTCGCCACGTCGAGTTCCGTCTCGACGCTCCGGCGGCGCTCCGCCGCGTTGAACGCCAGCGCCAGGGCGACGAGCAGCAGGCTCCCCGCCAGCAGCCCGTGCCGGGTGACCGCATCCCAGAACACATTGTCACCGAAGTCCACCAGGCGGGTCTCGATCAGCGATCCCAGGAGCACGGGGAGGCCGATCAGAACGATGTTCCGCGACTGCCGGAACCCCTGCTTCTGCGATGCCACCACCTTGGTCAAGAGGGGCACCACGATGAACAGGAAGTACACGACCACGAGGCCGCGCGGCACCGCAACGACCGCGGCCCATGCCTTGGGAACGACCGCGGTGACCCCGAAGAGCACGGCCACGAGCGCCCCGACGTGGCGTGAGGCGCACTTGGACCGGTTGATGAACTGGATACCCAGGGGAGTGGAGCTCAACGGCAGGGAACCCACCAGGCCCGACGCGATGCTTCCGGTCCCGAGCCGCGTGTTGGCGCGCTGGACCTCCCGGAAGTCGATCGACAGGAGCCGGCGCCACGAGACGAACTGGGTGAGGATCGACGACGTGTTGGTGCGGATCAAGACGACGAGGCCGAGAATCAGGAAGGACGGGAGCAGGCTGAAGAAGACGGCTCCGAACACGTCGTCGGCGGCTGAGGTGCCGAACAACCCCCAGCGTCCGCCGGGAAATCCGAACCAGGCGGCGTCGCGCACCCGGTCGAAGTCGTAGAGCCCGAAGATCATCGCCACGACGACCCCGGCAATCATGCCGATCGGGGCGGACCAGAGTTTCAGAAGCCCACGGCCGCGTGCGTTGACGAGAACCATGATCGCCAGCGCCACGAGCATGCAGAGGAGGGTCCCGAGCCGCCCTGTGCCATCGGCCCTCGCCCCGATGTTGTCCACGAGGACCGGGATCAGCGAGATGATCGAGAGGATCACGAGCGTCCCGCTCACGGCGGGCGTGATGAAACGGCGCAGCCGGGACAGCCGCATGCCCACGACGACCTGGAACAGTCCGGTCACCACCACGAGTGCCGCCAGCGTCCCCACGTTCCCGCCCTCGAGGGCCAGGATGCAGAACGGAAGGCTGATGGGATCGACCGTGGGTAGGTAGAGGTTGTCGGTCCGGAGCCGCCCGGGGCCGGCGGATGTGAGCAGGATCAGCAGGCCGGACACGACGATCGAAGCCACCACGATGCGCGACTCCAGCGCGCTGCCCCCGTCCGCGACCCGCACCACGAGCAGCGGCAGCAGGATCATCCGCGGCACCAGGAGCAGCAAGAGTTGTGCGGCGGCCCCCAGCGCCCGCCCCAGCGGCGGCGTCTCGTGCGGCTCGTACCTACCGTCGGGGGTGGCGGCACCTCGAGCCATGTCCGAAACCTAGACGGCGCCGGTTCCGCCGCTCGTTGCGGCGCCCGAGCCGGGCGGCTCGCTGTTGGGCGTCAGGGGCGGCGGCCGATGGGGTGCATCGACCCGCGGTGAAAGTTCTTCATGCCCGCCACGCGCAGCACCATCTCGGCGATCCGCCAGCCGTCGGCGCTGCGCCGGAACCGGCAGTGGTACTGCCCCCACATGTCGCCGTCGGGAGCCCCGCTGCGGTACTGGGTCCAGGAGTAGACGTAGGACGTGCACGTGGCTCGGTCCGGGCCGTCGGGGCTGATCCGGACATTGGAGATGTGGTGGGAGCAGGCCGTGAAGATCTCCCTCTGCCCGCGCGCCACGGCTTCGACGATCTGCCGGCGCCCGATGATGGTGGGGAACTCCGGCCCGTAGTCGAGCGAGGCGTCGTCGGTGAACACTTCGCCCACCTCCTCGGGCTCGTTACGGTCCAAGTGCCACGCATAGGCATACAGCAGGTCGGCGATCGCGGCGCGGTCCTCGGCGTCGAGGGATGCGCCGTCGTTGGGTCTGTTCGTCATCACCGCCGGTCTAGCCGAAAATACTTCGCCGCGCTCGGGACGCGGCAGCGCCGTCTCTCGAGTCGCCGCAGCCGCCGGCGTCCGGCGCGGGTCATAATGCGGCCATGCGCTTCGGATTCTGGCTCGACACGAGCAACACCTTCAGCCACATGCAGCACGTCTGCCAGGTCGCCGAGGCGGCCGGCTGGGACGGCATCTGGGCACCCGACCACTTCATGCCGCCACCCGAGGGCTATCCCATGAAGACCGGCTATCCGGACGGCCAGCCCGAACTGGCCGATGTGAACGAGTCCTGGGTGGTGCTCGCCGCCTTGGCCGCCACCGTTCCCCGGGTCCGGCTGGGACATCTCGTGGCGGGCAACACCTACCGCCACCCCGCGGTCACCGCCAAGATGGCCGCCACCATCGACGGGATATCCGGCGGGCGGTTCGTGCTGGGCCTCGGTGCCGCCTGGCAGGAGAACGAGCACCGGCGCTACGGCATCGGTTACGGCACCGCGGGCGAGCGGGCGGACCGCTTCGAGGAGGCCTGCGAGATCATCAAGAGCATGATCGCCAACAAGCGGACCGCTTTCGCCGGCCGCCACTACCAACTCGACGGTGCGCCGCTGGCGCCCAAGCCGGTGGGGAGACTCCCGCTCATGATCGGTGGCGCCGGCGAGCGGCGAACGATCCCCACCACCGCCCGCTTCGCCGACGAGTGGAACACCTGGGGCGGTCCGGAGAAGCTGATCCAGAAGATGACCGTGCTGGACCGCGCCTGTGAGGCCATAGGCCGGGATCCGTCGGACATCGAGCGTTCGGCCGCCCTGCTGGTGGACGTGCGCGACCGCCCAGCCGCAGCCACCGAGCGCGAGGCGGCGCTCGCCAGACCCCACCCCCAGCTGATCGGGACCACCGAGCAGATCAGCGAGATTGTGGCACGGTTCGACGCCGCAGGCGTCCACGAGGTCATCATCCCCGACTTCAACTGGACCGCCGCCGAGACTTCCGACCTCCTACAGCGCATCGCCACCGAGATCATCCCCAACTTCCGCTAGCCGCCCGGTCAAGCCACCAACCCGCGAGGGTGAAGGGCGAGGGGCCGGCCGGGCTGCGACGACTCTTCGCCCCGCACCGAGGAGCCGAGCGGCACCCCGACCTCCACCCGGTCAAGCCACCAAGTTCCGCTGGCCACAACAGTGGCGGTAGTAGCTTGCCTGGCGGTGGTGTGAACCGCCGCCGGAGGCGCCGCTCACCCGCTCCGAACCAGACCCTGCATGCTGTTCCCCACCTTCACGTTCGCCCTCTTCTTCATTGTCGTGCTGACCGTGGGATGGCTCATGCCGGGGCGGCGCGCCTGGTGGAAGCTGTTCATGCTCGCCGCCAGCTACTTCTTCTACGGCTACTGGGACGCCCGCTTCGTGGGACTCATCGCCGCCTCCACGGTGGTGAACCAGGCGGCGGCCACCTGGCTCTCCCGACTGCGGCGGCCAGGCGCCCGGCGAGCGGTCGTCACCGTGGCGGTGGGCGCGAACCTGGCCTCGCTGGGGTTCTTCAAGTACGCGGGATTCTTCGTGGACAGCGCCGAGAGCGCTCTGGAGGGCCTGGGGCTCGCCGCCGACCTGCCGCTGCTGAACATCATCCTGCCGGTGGGGATCTCGTTCTTCACGTTCCAGGCCATCAGCTACGTGCTCGACGTGTACCGGGGCGACAGCCAGCCCGCCAAGCCGCTGGACTTCGCCGTCTACCTGGCCTTCTTCCCGCAACTCGTGGCCGGCCCGATCGTGCGGGCGCACGAGCTGATCCCCCAGCTGAACCAGCCGCGAGCCCTGCGCCACACCGACTTCACGCGGGCGGTGACCCTCATCGCCGCGGGCCTGTTCAAGAAGATGGTCGTGGCGACCTATCTCGCCGAGGCGCTGGTGGACGACGTGTTCGCCTTCCCCGATCGCTTCAGTTCCCTGGAGGTGCTGCTGGGGGTCTACGGCTACGCCGTCCAGATCTACGCCGACTTCAGCGGGTACACCGACATCGCCATCGGCGTGGCGCTCCTGCTGGGCATCCGCCTGCCGGACAACTTCGACCAGCCCTACCGGGCGGCGTCGATCCAGGAGTTCTGGCGCCGCTGGCACATGTCGCTGTCACGCTGGTTGCGGGACTACCTGTACATCCCCCTGGGCGGCAACCGGGGCGGCAAGTTGCGCCGCGACCGCAACCTGCTCCTGACCATGCTGCTCGGGGGACTCTGGCACGGGGCCGCCTGGACGTTCGTGCTGTGGGGCGCCCTCCACGGCCTGGGCCTGCTGGTCGAGCGCCGCCTGGGGCTGCGGTTGCCCGGCATCGTCGCCCGGCTGGTCACGTTCCACTTCGTCTGCTTCGGCTGGATCCTCTTCCGAGCCGAGTCGCTGAGCGCCGCCGGCGACGTACTGGGGCGACTCTTCGGCGGATCGGCAGCCGGCTCCGGCCAGTTGACGTGGGTGCCGGTGGCGCTGATCGGCGCGGCCCTGGCAGCGCACTTCTGGCCCCGGACCGCCACCGAACCCACCCTCCGGGCGGCCAGCCACCTGCCGGTGCTCGTCACAGCACTGGCCTTCGCCTCCTGGCTCGTCGTCCTCGAACAGTTCGGTCCCGAGGGCGTGGCGCCCTTCATCTACTTCCAGTTCTGAGCGATGGCACGCCGCAGACCACCCGACCGAACCCCGCCGCCCCCCGACGTGCGACCGCGCACCCGCACCCGGCCGGCGGGCCCGACGGCTCCCGCCGAGGCGTCGCCCGGCGACCGGCCGCCGTGGCCACCCATCCGGCCGGCGACGAAGAGTGGGCCGCGGCGCGACCGGCGCAGACCGTTGCGCCCCCGCCAGATCATCCTGGCTGTGCTCGTGGCTCTCGGGATGGGCGCGCTGCTGGGCTCCAGCGCTCTCGTGGGGCTCGCCGAGCGCCAGCCCCTGGGCACGCAGCGCGACGTCGCACTGGGTGCCGCCAAGGTCGCGGACCGCCTCGCCCACGGCCTCTCGCTGAACCGTCCCGCCGAGCGGCTCGCCGCCGCGCTCGACGGCGAGGAGGAGGTCTACGACGTCGAGGCCCTGATCGCCCGCGCCCGCGCCGCCGCTCCGGCCGCCACGGAGCCTCCCCCACCGCCAGCCGTCGCCGGGGAACCGGAGGACGAACCAGCGGTGCCGCCCGCCGACGGTGACGGGACCGCCGCCACCGAACCGACCGGAGGCACCGAAGCCGATCCGGCCGATGGCCCGGCGGCTGGCGGGATCATCACTCCGCTCACCGGGATCGACTGCGTTCCCGGCGACGCCGCGACGCCGACGACCGCCACGGACGACCCCGAGGACGTCACAACGCCGACGACCGCCACGGACGACGCGGGACCAGCGGAGGCCGACCCGCCCGAGGCTCCCGACCGGCCCGAGGATCCCGAGCCGACCGGCGGCGCCACGGAGCCGGCCACAACCGCTGATCCCGGCGAGGACCGAGGCTCCGACGAGGGCAGCGACACCGGTGAATCCGCCGAGACCTCGCAGAGGCTCGCCGAAGGCGAAGCGCCGCCCGACGACGCCGACGACGCCCCGAGCGAGGACACCGCCGGAGCGATCGAGGGCGACGACTCGACGGGCAGCGACCAAGTCCCGGATCCCGACGACCCGAACGGCGCCGGCGGATCGGACGGCGGCGCGGCGGCGGGAGCGCCGGTGCACGAGCGGCCCGACCCCGGCGCTCCCGCCGGCGAGGACGACGCCAAGCCAGCCGATCCCACGAATTGCCCGCCCGGCTTCGTTCCGGCCACCGAGGCGACAGATGCACCGGCAGACGGGACGGCGGCGCCGGACGAGTCGGCCCCCACAGCCGATCCCGAGGAGGCCTCGGAGACGATCAGCTTCGAGGCTCCTCGGGTTCCCGACGAGGATCGACCGCTGGCGATGTACGTCGGCGGCGACTCCATCAGCCGCGACCTCGGCGAGGGTCTGGCACGCGTGACCCCGGCCGATCTGGTCGGCATCGACCTCGACCCCCGCCCGGCCACGGGGTTGTCGCGGCCGGACTTCTTCGACTGGGCACAGCACCTCGCCGGCGTGTTGACCGAGAGCGTGCCCGACGTGATCGTGGTGCTCTTCGGCGCCAACGACTTCCAGGACGTGGCGTACGAGGGCGAGATCCTGGACCGCTTCGGCGACGAGTGGCTGGAGCTCTACCGCCGGCGCGTCGACCGGATCATGACGCTGCTGAGCCAGCCCGACACCCAGACGGTGTGGGTGGGCCAGCCCCCGGTCCGCGAGTCGCGGCTGTCCGGCGGCCTGGCCCGGATGAACGCGGTGTACGAGGAGGTCGCCGCCGAGCATCCCCAGGTCACCTATGTGGACACCTGGGCGCTGTTCAGCAACTCCGAGGGCGACTACGCCGACGAGATCGATGGCGTCCGGGTGCGCCGCGAGGACGGCGTCCACCTCACCATCGCCGGGGGGAATCGCCTCGCCGAGGCTGTCTGGGGCGTCGTCGGAGCGGCCTGGGGGCTGCAGTGACGACCGGGCCCCCTCGGCGATCCGCCCAGGGCCGTCAGCTAAGGTTCGCCCATGGCCGACATCCTCGTGTACCACAACCCCGGTTGAGGCAGTTCCCGCACCACTCTCGACCTGCTGCGGGAGCGAGGCGTCGAGTTCGACGTCGTTCAGTACCTGAAAAATCCCCTCGACCGCTCCGAGTTGGCGTCACTCCTGGCGATCCTCGAGCACGACCCGTCCGACCTGGTGCGCCGCGACAAGCACTTCGGCGACCTGGGACTCAGCGAGGAGGACGTGGCCGGCGCCGAGCAGGTCGCCGACCTGCTTGCCGCGCACCCACGACTCATGCAGCGACCCGTCGTCGTGCGCGGCGGGCGGGCCGTCATCAGCCGGCCGCCGAAGACGGTTCTCGAGTTGCTCTGACCCCAACACCGGTCAGCCGTACTCGCCCACCCGCAACCACAACCCGGCCGAGACACACGTGAGCCCTTCCCCGGAGACCCCGACACTCGTCGTCGACGATCTCCGCACGTCGTTCACCACCGCCCGGGGCGAACTCAAGGCGGTGGACGGCGTGTCGTTCAGCATTCACAGCGGCCGGACACTGGGCGTCGTGGGCGAGTCCGGTTCCGGCAAGTCCGCCACCGCACGCTCGATCATGAACCTGCTGCCCCCCGGCTCGTCGCAGAGCACCGGCCGTGTCCTCCTCGACGGCCGTGACGTCCGCAACCTGCCGCGCGCCGAGAGTCGGCACATCTGGGGCGTGGAGGCTTCCATGGTCTTCCAGAACCCGATGACCTCACTGAATCCGGTGATGCAGGTCGGTCGGCAGATCTCCGAGGGGCTCCGCTACCACCGCAGGCTCCGGCGCGAGGCGGCCATGCGCCGGGCGCGGGAACTGTTGGAGCAGGTCGGCATCGCCGAACCCGACCGGCGCCTGCGGGAGTATCCCCACCAGCTTTCCGGTGGGATGCGGCAGCGGGTCATGATCGCCATCGCCCTCGCCTGCGAACCGAAGCTGCTGATCGCCGACGAGCCGACCACAGCGCTGGACGTGACCGTGCAGAAGCAGATCCTGGACCTGCTGGACCGGCTGCGGCGGCAGCACCGGATGGCGATGATCCTCATCACGCACGATCTCAGCGTCGTGGCGGGACGAACCGACGACGTGATCGTCATGTACGCCGGGCGGGTGGTGGAGCGGGCGCCGACGCTGCAACTCTTCACGGCGATGCGCCACCCCTACACGAAGGCCCTCTTCGAGTCGATCCCCAAGGTGGCCCACCCCAGCCACACGAGGTTGCAGATCATCCAGGGGCGCCCGCCCGATCTGGCCTCCCTGCCGCCCGGTTGCGCCTTCGCGCCGCGCTGCGCTCATGCGCAGCCGCAGTGTCTCGGCGAATCCCCCTCCCTCTCGGGCAGCGACGCCAGCGAGCACCGCTACGCCTGCTTCTACCCCGCGGGCACAGCCGAGGGCGAGAGCGCCCTCGCCGGCAATCGCGCCGCCGGACAAACAGCCGCCGGCCTGGCTCTGGTGAACGGGCCTGCAACCGCAGGCGGCGGAGCCGTCTGATGGCCGGCGTCGGCACCGCCCACCTGCGGCCGGCTGACGAGGTTCTCCTCCAGGTCACCGACCTCCACGTGGAGTACTCGGCGGGCCGGGGGCGCAGAGTGCGCGCGGTGAGCGGAGTCAGCTTCGACATGACCGAAGGTGAGACCCTGGGACTCGTCGGTGAGTCCGGTTGCGGCAAGTCCACGACCGCGCGAGCCGTGCTGCAACTCCCCCGTCCCACGTCGGGACGGGTCGTCTTCGACGGCGTGGACCTGACGACGCTGCGCGGCGAGGAACTCCGGCGGGTCCGCGCCGGCCTACAGATGATCTTCCAGGATCCGATCGCCTCGCTGAACCCGCGCCGGGAGGTCCGTGACATCGTGCGCGAAGGGCTGGACATCTGGCCGGACCATCGGTACCGGGCACCGGAGAATGGGCGCGACGAGTCCGGAGGCGGCGGCCCCGGTCCGAGCTCCCCGGCGACCGACCGCGTGCGCGCCGTCCTGGGTAGCGTCGGCATGGACCTCGACGAGGTCGGCAACCGACGCCCGCACGAGTTCTCCGGTGGCCAGTGCCAGCGGATCTGCATCGCCCGGGCGCTCGCGCTGGACCCGCGCGTGCTGATCTGCGACGAGCCCGTGTCGGCCCTCGACGTGTCGATCCAGGCCCAGATCCTGAACCTCCTGGAGGATCTGAAGGAGCTGTACGGGCTGACGATGCTGTTCATCGCCCACGACCTTGCGGTCGTCAAGAGCATCAGCGACCGCGTCTGCGTGATGTACCTGGGGCGGATCTGCGAGATCGGACCCACCGATGCGATCTTCGACGACCCGGCCCACCCCTACAGCGATGCCCTGCTTTCCTCGATCCCCCAGCTCGATCCCGGCGGCGGAATCGAGGACGAGGTCCTGCCCGGCGATCCGCCGTCACCCTTCGACGTGCCCTCCGGCTGCCGCTTCCGGACGCGCTGCCCGCGGGCCACCGAGCTCTGCGCCGAGACGGTCCCCGAGTTGCGCGCCGTCTCGCCGGGGCGATTCGTCGCCTGCCACTTCCCGCTGACGGCGTCGCCGCCCGACGCCGCCCGGCATGAAGGTGGAGCGACCTCCACGCCGTCGGCCGCGACCAGCTCTCACCCCTAGCCAACGCCCGCATGAAGGCTCGACGCATGGGCGAGCGCGAGTTCATCGCGCTCATGGCAGCCCTCACCGCCAGCACCGCCCTGGGCGTCGACGTGATGCTGCCCGCACTCGGCGAGATCCGAGATGCGTTCGGACTGCCGGCGGACTCCACAACCCTCTCCTGGACGGTGAGCCTCTACCTGCTGGGTCTGGGATGCGCCCAGATCGTGTTCGGACCGCTCGCCGACCGGTTCGGCCGCAAGCCGACGCTGTATGCCGGACTCGCCCTGTACGTGGCAGGAGCGGCGGGAGCCGCGCTGGCACCCTCGCTGGGGTTCCTACTGGCAAGCCGCCTCGTCTGGGGCTTCGGCGCAGCCTCCCCGCGGGTCATGGCACTGACGATCACCCGTGACCGGTACGTGGGCGACCGCATGGCACGGGTGATGTCGCTGATCATCGCCGTGTTCCTGATCGCCCCGATCCTCGGACCGGCCATCGGGGAGTTGCTGTTGCTGAGCGGGACGTGGCGGTGGGTGTTCGGATTCTCCGTCGTGACCGCGGGGGCACTGGCCCTGTGGTTGATCAGACTCGACGAGACCCTCGATCCCAGCCACCGGCTGCCCCTCGACGTCAAGCGCCTCTCGGCGGCCTTCCGCACCATCGTCGCCAACCGCGTCACGCTGGGCTACGGCTTGGCCCTCACCTTCGAGTTGAGCGCGTTCACGGCCTTCCTCGCCAGTTTCGAGTTGCTACTCGACGACGTGTACGACCGCAGTGGGCAGTTCGCCCTGCTGTTCGGCGCCAGCGCCGCGTTCATGGCGCTGACCGCTCTGGGCAGCGCCCGCACCATCGGCGCAGTGGGCTCGGAAACGGTGTTGCGGATGGCGATCGTCGCCCATGCGGTCGGGGGGTCGACGCTGGTGGTGATCTCACTGCTGGGGGGAGGCTCCCCGTCGTTCTGGCTCTGGTTCGTCGTGCTGACCGGGCTGAACGCCCTCCACGTCGTGATCGCGCCCATCTGCAACTCCCTGGCCATGGCCCCGATGGGCGAGATCGCCGGGACCGCCTCGGCCGTCATCGGCGCCGTCTCCCTCGTCGTCGGCTCCCTGCTGTCGTCGATCACCAACAACCTCATCGCAGGGTCGGTGACGCCGCTGTCGCTCGGGTACCTCTGCTACGGAACGCTCGCCGGTCTGAGCATCCTCTGGGCCGGCCGGCAGACCGCACCGGAGCACCGGGCCGGTTAGCGTGCGCGCATGAATCTCGCGGGCAAGTCCGTCGTCGTGACCGGTGCCAGCCGTGGCGTGGGCAGGGCCATCGCCACCGAGCTGGGACGGCGGGGCGCCATGGTGGTCTGCGCCGCCCGCGCCAGCGCCGAGAACCCGCTGCGGCTGCCCGGGACCGTCGATGAGACCGCCCGAGCGGTTACCGAGGCGGGGGGCGTCGGCTTGGCGGTGCCCTGCGATCTGACCAGCGACGATGACATTGCCCGCCTCTTCGAGGTGACTCTCGAACAGTTCGGTCGGCTGGACATGCTGGTCAACAATGCGGCGGTGTCCTTCGGCGGCGACCTGGACATCCCGATGAAGCGATTCGACGTGCTCATGCGCATCAACGTGCGGGCGCCGCTGCTCGCCACCCGTCTGGCACGTCCACACCTGGCGGCGGCACCCGATGGGGGGCGCATCCTGAACGTGGGCTCGGTCACGGCAACCGGTTACTTCCCCACGATGATGACCTACGGCATGTCCAAGGCGGCGCTCGAACACCTCACGGTCACCTCCGCCGCAGTGTTGAGGGCGAGCAACATCGCCGTCAACTGTTACCGCATCGACGTCCAGGTGGCCTCGGAGGGGTACGTCATGAACGCCCCGGAGGCCGACCACTCCAGCTGGGTCGACACCGCCACTGCGGCCGACGGAGCCGTCTGGATGCTCAGCCGGCCGGCGGACTGGACGGGGCGCGTCGTGCCGATGCTGGCGCTCGCCGAGCACGTGCCGTCCATCGCGCGGCTGGGACAGGAGCAGTTCACCCCGACCGGACGCTGGACGATGGCCGCGGCCCTCTCGGAGGCATTCGACCTCTAGTGCCCCGGGCGCCGCCGTGACCAGCCGATTACCTTGACTCCATGAACTTCGCGGGGAAGTCGATCATCGTGACCGGCGCCAGCCGCGGCTTGGGCAAGGCCATCGCAATCGAACTGGGTCGCCGCGGGGCGATGGTGGCATGCGTTGCCCGCGCCACCGACGAGAACCCTCTCCGCCTGCCGGGCACGGTCGACGAGACGGCTCGCCTGGTGACCCAGACGGGAGGACTCGGCTTGGCGGTGCAATGCGACCTGGCTCGCGACACCGCAATCCTCGGCGCCTTCGAGACCATCCTCGACCGTTTCGGGTGCCTCGACATGCTCGTCAACAACGCCGCCGTAACCTTCGGTGGCGACTTGGACATCGAGATGAAGCGCTACGACGTGATCATGCGGGTCAACGTGCGTGCGCCGCTCATGATCTCCCGCCTGGCCCGCCCCTACCTGGGACGAGGTTCGGAGGGGGGACGCATCCTGAACATCGGCACGAGCACGTCGACGGCCTACTTTTCCGATGCCATGGCCTTCGGCGTCTCCAAGGCCGGCCTGGAGTACCTGACGATCTCGGCGGCGGCGATCCTGCACGCGGAGAACATCGCCGTGAACTGCTACCGGATCGACTGGCCGATGGCGACCGACGGCAACCTCTCGAACTTCCCCGACGCCGACCACTCGACCTGGATCGACCCCGCCACGGCGGCCGACGGGGCAATCTGGATGCTCGAACAGCCCGTGGACTGGACCGGTCGCATCGTCACGATGCTGGAGTTGGCCGAGCACGTCCCCTCCATCGCCCGTCTCGGGATGGAGCCGTTCGACTTGCCCGGCCGCTGGACCCTGGCAGCCGCCCGCCGCGGCATCGACGAGCCCGTCACCGCAGCGGGCACCGACGGATCACCGGCTGCCACGTGAGCCGTCGGTTCTAGGTGGACGGAACCACCACCGGCACGATCATCGGACGGCGCTGGGACCGGTTGGCAACGAGCGTGCCGGCGGTGCGGCGCACGACGCGGCGCACGTCGACGGGATCGACGCCTGGCTCTTGGCTGAGGAGATCACGCACGGCCCGGCCGATGGCCTCCTCCATCTCCACCTCGAGGGGATCGGCGTCGTCCTCGTCCAGCCAGCCGCGGCTGGTGACCCGTGGCTCCCCGTCGACGGCCCCCGCATCGAAGTCCACGACCACGGTTGCCACGACCACGCCCTGGGCACCCAGGATCACTCGCTCGCCCAGGACCCCCCTGTCGGATCCCGTGAACGGCCCGTGGACGAGGACGTGGTCGCCGGCGCAGGTGCCGGGCTCGATCCGGAGCCCATCGTCGCGGAGCACCACCTGATCGCCGTCACGCGCCAGCAGCACCCGCTCGGCGGGCATGCCCAGCCGGCGGGCCAGGGCGGCGTGCGCCCGCAGGTGACGCAGCTCGCCGTGCACGGGCACGAACCACTCCGGTGAGACCGCCTGGTGGAGTGCCGCCAGCTCGTCCTGGCGCCCGTGCCCCGAGGTGTGGATCTCGATCTCGCCGGAGTGCGCCACTCTGGCGCCGCGCTCGATGAGGTCGTTGATCATGCGGCTCACCCGGGCCTCGTTGCCGGGAATGGGATTGGAGCTCAGCACCACCGTGTCGTCCGGACCGATGTCGATCCAGCGGCTGTCGCCTGCCGCCGCCGACGCCAGCGACGAACGCTCCTCGGCCTGCGATCCCGTGGAGATCACGCACAGCTCGCCGGGCTCCATGCCGACGGCGTCGGCGATGTCCACGAAGGCACTGTCGGGAGCCCGCAGCAGGCCGAGTTCCCGCCCCAGCGCCACGTTCTTCTTCATCGAGAGTCCGAGCGTGGCGACGCGGCGGCCATCGGCGATCGCCGCGCTGACGATCTGCTGCACCCGGTGCAGGTGGCTGGAGAAGCACGCCGCCACGATGCGCCGCCCGGCGTTGGCTGCGAACACGCCGGCGAGCACCGGCCCGATGTCGCTCTCCGAACGTGAACTGCCCGGCTGCTCGGCGTTGGTGGAGTCGGCCATCAGCAGGCGGATGCCGGGATCGACCGACATGGCGCCGATGCGGGCGAGGTCGGTGCGCCGACCGTCAACCGGGAAGAAGTCCAGCTTGAAGTCGCAGGAGTGCAGCAGGATCCCCTGCGGCGTGCCGATAGCGGTGATGACGCCGCCCGGCACCGAATGGGTGACCGGGATGAACTCGCAGTCGAACGGCCCGATGCGCAGCCTGTCGCCGTCGCCCACCGGGATCAACCGGGCCCGGTCGCCGTTGCCGGACTCCACGATCCGCCGGCGCGCCAGCCCGAGGGTGAACGGCGTGCCGTAGATGTCGCAGGGGATCCGGGAGAGCAGGTGGCTCAGCGCGCCCACGTGATCCTCGTGGCCGTGGGTCGCGATGCAGCCCACCACCTTCGATGCCCGCTCGTACACGTAGGAGAGGTCGGGCAGCACCGAGTCCACGCCGGGCCGGTCATCCCCGGCGAACATCTGCCCGCAGTCCAGCAGGAGCAGCGAATCGCCGGTCTCGATGGCCGCGCAATTCCGTCCGATGTCACCCAGCCCGCCGAGGAAGGTGACCCGGACGTCGTCAGCCAAAGCCGAGTTCCCCGCCCAGGCGGGTGGTGGCCAGGATGGCCCGCGCCTCGTCCGCCAGGGTCGCCGGCTCGGCGTTCATGGGAGGACGGCACGGGCCGGCGGGGCGGCCGAGCACCCGCAGGAGCGCCTTGGTGGGGATGGGGTTGGGTGCGGCGTCACCCGTCTCGTAGTCGAACGACGGGCCCATGGCGGCGTTGGTCGCCCGGGCACCGGCAGTGTCGCCGCGCTCCCAGGCCTCGAACATCGCCAGGTGCTCTGCTGCGGTCCAGTGCGTGGCCACGCCGATCACGCCGACTGCTCCGACCGCAAGCAGCGGCAGGGTGAGGGCGTCGTCGCCGCTGTAGACCTCGAAGCCCTCCGGGGCCGCGGCGATGAGGCGGCCGGTCTCGGCGGGGTCGCCGGCGGCGTCCTTGATGCCGGCCATGTTCTTCACGTCGTGCGCCAGCGACAGCAGCGTGGCGGTGGCGACCTTGCGACCGGTGCGCACCGGGATGTCGTAGATGATCATGGGCAGGTTCGTGGCTTCGGCGATGGTCCGGAAGTGGTCGTACAAGCCGGCCTGCGGGGGACGGTTGTAGTAGGGGACGACCGACAGGATGCCGGCGGCGCCGGCCGCGGTGGCCCGCTCGGTCAACTCCACGGCGGCGGCGGTGTCGTTGCTGCCCGCCCCGGCCAGGATCGGCACGTCGACTGCCTCGACAACGGAGGCGATGAGGTCGATCTGCTCGTCGTGACTGAGCGTGGGCGACTCGCCGGTCGTGCCGGCCACGACCAGCCCCTCGTTGCCGCATGCCACCAGCCAGCGGGCCAACTCGGCGGCGCCGTCCAGATCCAGGGCGCCGTCGTCGGTGAACGGCGTCACCATGGCGGTGACGACGCGGCCGAAGCGCGGCCGCCTATGGCCGTGGTGTGCCATGGCGCCGAGGCTACCTGTCGCCGGCCGCCGGTGCGTGCTGCGTCGGGAGCCTCAGCGGAAGTCGCGGGAGGCGGGAGCCCGGGCGACCGGGAGCGCCTCGAGCCTCTCGGCGACCACGTTCAACACCCCCTCGGAGCTCTCGAGCCGTCCCCGGACCAGCATCGCCGGCGCTCCGGTGGCCACCTTGCGGTGGTGCTGCCAGCAGCCCCGGGAGACGACCACGTTGATCAGCCCGGTCTCGTCCTCGAGGCTCAGGAAGGTGACGCCCCCGGCGGTGGCCGGGCGCTGGCGATGGGTCACCACTCCCCCCACCAGCACCTTCTCACCGTCGCTGCAACCGCCCAGATCGGCCGCCGTCACCACCCCGAGGGCAGCCAGTTCGGCCCGGATGAAGCGGGTGGGGTGGCCGTCGGGAGCCACCCCGGTCGTCCAGAGGTCGGCCCGGGAGACCTCCGCCGGCGACATGGCGGGCAGCGGGGGCGCCTCGACGCCACTGACGACGCCGGGTAGGTGGTCGGCGCCCGTCCGGGCCAGTGCCCCCGCGGTCCACAGCGCCGAGCGGCGATCGGTGCCGAAGCAGCCGAATGCCCCCGAGATCGCGAGCCCCTCCAGCGCCGCGGCTGACAGGGACGGCACCCGCCGGCGCAGGTCCTCCACCGAGTCATAGGGCCGGCCGGCGTCGATCTCGGCGGCCAGTTCCTCGCCGACCCCCCGCACGTCGTCGAGACCCAGCCGCACCGCCCAACCGCCGGTGGAGTCCTCCGCACGTTCCAGGCCGGCCACCGCCGCCGAGGCGTTGAGATCGGGTGTGCACACCACGACCCCGTGGCGGCGGGCGTCGCCGACCAGGGTGTGGGGCGACCAGAAACCCATGGGCTGTGCCCGCAGCAGAGCGGCACAGAACGCCGCCGGGTAGTGGTACTTGATCCACGACGAGGCGTAGACGAGGTACGAGAAAGACACGGCGTGGCTCTCGGGAAAGCCGTAGTTGGCGAATGCGTCCAGCTTCCGCCAGATCTGCTCGCCGACCTCGTCATCGATGCCCTTGGCCCGCATGCCCTCGAAGAACCGACCCTTCAGCTGTTCCAGCCGCTGATGGCTGCGCTTCGAGCCGATCGCCTGGCGGAGCCGGTCGGCCTCGGCTGCGCTGAAGCCCGCCACGTCGATGGCGATCTGCATGAGCTGCTCCTGGAAGAGCGGCACGCCGAGGGTCTTGGCGAGCGCCCCCTCCAGCAGCGGATGCGGGTAGGTGACCGCCTCGGTGCCGTTGCGACGCCGGATGTAGGGGTGGACCGAGCCGCCCTGGATGGGGCCGGGCCGGATGAGGGCCACCTCCACGACGAGGTCGTAGAAGCAGCGAGGTTTGAGCCGGGGCAGCGTGGCCATCTGGGCACGCGACTCCACCTGGAACACGCCGACCGAGTCGGCGGCGCAGAGCATCTCGTAGACCTCGGGCTCCTGGGGCAGGGCGGCGAGGTCGACCTCGATGCCCTCGTGCCGGCCGATGAGATCGATGGCGTAGCGCAGTGCCGACAGCATCCCCAGTCCCAACAGGTCGAACTTCACCAGCCCCACCGCGGCGCAGTCGTCCTTGTCCCACTGCAGGACGCTGCGGCCCTGCTTGCGCGCCCATTCCACGGGACACACCTCGATGACGGGCCGGTCGCAGATGACCATGCCCCCGGAGTGGATCCCGAGGTGGCGGGGAAAGTGCTCTATCTCGGCGGCCAGTTCCAGCACCTCGGCCGGGATCGGGCTTCCGGGATCGGCCGCCTCCTGCCGGATGCCCCGCCGGTGGTCGATCAGCTTGGACAGGGAGTCCTCCCGGCCTGCCCCGTGGCCCAGCGCTCGGGCCATGTCGCGAACCGCCGAGCGGGACCGGTAGGTGATGACGTTGGCCACCTGGGCGCAGTTGTGGCGCCCGTAGCGGTCGTAGACGTACTGGATGACCTCCTCGCGGCGGTCGCTCTCGATGTCCACGTCGATGTCGGGCGGCCCATCGCGCTCGGAGGACAGGAACCGCTCGAACAGCAGGTCCAGCGAGACGGCGTCCACGTTGGTGATGCCGAGGGCGTAACACACCGCCGAGTTGGCCGCCGATCCCCGGCCCTGGCAGAGGATCCCGGCCCGCCGGCAGAACTCGACGATGTCCCATACCACCAGGAAGTAGCCGGGGAACCCGAGCACCTCGATGACATCGAGTTCCCGGTCGAGTTGCGCCCAGGCTCCCTCCACCCGCTCGGCGGTGCGGGATCCGTAGCGGCGCGCTCCTCCCTCGGCGACCAGACGGTGCAGGTAGCCCATCTCGTCGAGACCATCGGGGCAGGGGTAGGGCGGCAGATCGGGGGCGACGAGTTGCAGATCGAAGGCGCACTGGCTCCCCAGCTCGGCGGCCTTCTCGACGGCTCCGGGCCAGCGGGCGAAGCGGGCCGCCTGCTCGGTCCCCGAGCGCAGGTGCCGACCCGCCGGGGGGAGCCAGCCGTCGATCTCGTCGAGGCTGCGGCGCGCCCGCACCGCGGCCAGCGCGGCGGCGAGCCGCTGCCGCTGGACCGAGTGGTGGTGCACGTTGCCGGTGGCGACGAGGGAGAAGTCGGCCCCGGTGGCCAGATCGGCGAGGGCGTCGTTGCGCACCGAATCGCCGGGCAGACCGTGATCCCACAACTCGACGACCACGTTGGCGGGACCGAAGTCGGCGGTGAGCCTCCCCAGCGCCCGGCGGGCGGCCGTCATCCCTCCCGCCGCCAGAGCCCGCGGGACCGCCCCCTTGCGGCACCCGGTCAGGATCAGCCAATGGTCGCCGGTACCCGCACCGCCGAGTTCGACGAGGCGCTCGTAGTCGAACCGGGGCGCATCCTTGCGCCCTGCCAGCTGGCCCTCGCCGACGGCCCGCGCCAGCAGCGCGTAGCCGCGGGGATCGCGGGCCAGTACCAGCAGGTGGACACCGTCGGGGTCGGGCACCCCGGTGCGCTCCCGCTTCTCCCGGCGGCGCCAGCCGGGCTGCGCCGGGGAGGGCGCCTGCGGGGACAGGGTGAGTTCCGCACCGAAGACCGTCGGGAGCCCGAGTGCCCCGGCCGCTTCGGCGAAGCGCACCACGCCGTAGAAGCCGTTGTGATCGCAGAGGGCGAGCGCCTCGAGCCCCAGCCGGACCGCCTCTGCGGCCAGTTCCTCGGGGTGGGAGGCCCCGTCGAGGAAGGAGAAGTTGGAGTGGCAGTGCAGTTCCGCGTAGCGGACCGAGCCCCGGCATCGCTCGAGATCAGCCGGGGGCAGGTACGCCTGCCGCTTGCGTGACCATGCCGGGCTGTCGTTCCCGTCGCCCGCCCAGATGTCGGTGGGGCGAGCGCCGTCGGGCCGGTCCGAGAGTAGGCGCTCGATGTCACTCCATGGCACATTGGGATTGTTCCAACCCATTCCCCGACTTTATACGAATATATGTTTGTCTCACAGGCGGGGGCCGGCGACGAGCACGTTGACAGGTCACGGGCCGCGGCCGGTCGCTTCCGGACGGCGGTCACCACGGTCGCCGTGCTGGGGCGGTGGCGGGTCCGGCCTGCCTCCCGGTCGGTCAGTCCCACACGGCGCTCACCTGCCAGCGGCCCCGCTCGAGGGTCACGAGGCAGGCCATGCCGCCGTCGATGAGGATCTGGAGGCGGGCACGGCGACGATGCCGGGCGTGGTCCCACCAACGCTCGCTGCTGGGCCAGGGACCCGCCCAGGCAACGACCGCCGCCGGGGACCGGCCGTCGATCACCAGCCGGGCCGGCGGCGCCGAGATCATCCCCCGACCGGTGACCCGCACCGGAGCCCCCGTTGGATCGTGGAGTTCGGCGGCCCACGGAACCGGCAACAGGCGCGAGGGTGACGGGGCCGGCAGGCGGCCGGGCCAGGGGCGGTCGTCGGTGGCGAGTTGGCGGTCACGGAGATCGACCGCGGCCGCCGGCACCAGGGCGAATTGCTCGTCGGGGTGACGGCCGCCGCGCCGGTCCGGAACCCGGACCGCTTCGGGGCCGAGGCGACCGCTGAGACGCGCGGCGACCCGGGCGGCGCGCTCGTCCGCCTCGGCCTCGCCGCCCCAGAACCCCAGCTGGCGACCCCGGGCCGAGGTGACCTCGTCGGCGATCAACGCCAGCCGGGCGATCCCGGAGCCGGGCCGGGCGCCACTGGAACCAGCCGGAGAACTGCCGGAACCGGGCGGGGAACCACCGGAACCGGCAGGGCGGCCGTCGAGGAACCAGCGCACCCTGTCGACCATGTCGCCGGCCGACAGGCCTCCCTCGTGGCGCCAGAGCCGCACGAACTTCTCGCCCTCTGCCGTCTCGGCCTCGACGGCCACCCGCACGCATGACATTCCGGCGCCTTCGAGACGTCGATGCAACTGCTCGGCGAGGGCGCGGGCACAGAAGGCCACCCGATCCAGACGGTCGGCGGGTGGATCGATCTCGATACTCACCGACCAGTCGGCGGGAGGTTCCCGCACGGCCGGGGATCGTTCGTCGACCCCGGCGGCGAGGCACTGGGAACGCCGACCCTCGGTGCCGAACCGGGCCAGGACGTCGGCGGTGGGCAGGCCGGCGAAGGTGCCGAGTGTGCTGATGCCCAAGCGGACCAGCACGTCGGTGAGTTCGGGCCGCCCCAGCATCCGGACCGGCAGGGGCGCCAGGAACATCGCAGCGCCACCCGGCTCGACGATGTACACCGGATCTGCCAGTTCCGCCGCCACCGCCGCGGTGAAGGGACCGTCGGCGACACCGACCCGCACCCCGGTGCGTCCCTCGAGGGCCTGCGCCACCCTTTCGACGACCATCCCGGCGAGGACTCCGTCGCCGCCGAAGTAGCGGGACGGGCCCCGGGCGGCGAAGGCGCACGTACCGGGGGCCGATACCTCCAGGGCCGGGGTGACGTCATCGAGGGCCGCAACGACCGGCTCGAAGGAGCGGGCCTCGGTGGCGAGGTCGCGCTCGCGCACCACCAGATCGGCGCACCGGGCCGCCGCGGTCCGCACCCGGAGCCCCGGGACCACACCGTGGCGACGAGCCGCCACCGAGGCGGAAACGACGCGGCCCGCCGCCACCACAGCCACCGGCTCGGTGAGCGGGTACCCCAGGGCCACCACCGGCCAATGGGCACAGCAGGCAACCAGCGTGCGGACCGGGGCGGTCATGCCACGATCGCCGCAGCCCCGTTGCCGGGAAGCGCCGCGCCGGGAACTGCCGCGTCGCCGAGCGCCGGGGCGACCGGATCCGCCGCGGCGGCAGGCAACCGGTCGGACCGATCCTCCGCCAGGACCGGCGAACCGTCCGGACCGGGCAGCAGCAGATCCACCGAGCGTGGCCGGCCCGCCGCGCCGCGCCCCTGAACCTCCACCGATACGCGGCGGGAACACAGCAGGCCCCAGCCGTCCCCCAGACCGCGCCAGCGCGACGAGACGACCCGCAGGCGCACGTCCGCACCGCGCAGATCGCTCGCCCTCCCGCTCGACGACCTCGCCCCGCCCGGCCACACGCCGGCGCCGTGCGACCCGTCACCGCCCAGGCGGATCAGGACCGATCCCCGCTCCCGCAGCCGGGCCGCCAGCCGGCGATGATCGACCGCCCCGAGCCTGATCCCCGATCCCAGCAGCACGATGTCCACCGAACCCACCAGCGCGGCGACGGCCTCGGCGGCAGCGCGAGGTTCCGCAGCGGCAACCACCAGGAGGCGTTCGAGCACCATTCCGGCCTCGGCCGCGGCGGCGAGACCGAGACCCTCCTCCCCCACCACCGCGGTCCACGAGCCGGCCGCGGACGGGCCGGCGGCAACGGCGAGCGCCAGCGAAGTCGCACCGGCGCCCTCGGTGGAGATCACCCACCCTCTCTGCAGATCACCACCGGGAAACAAGTCCCGCAGCGGGGCCAGCACCGGCAGGGTCCGCTCCCGGGCACCCACGAGCGGGGCGACCCGCTTGCCGAGGAGCCGCAGATGCTCCCGCCCACTCCCCGGCACCCCACCGGACGCGGGCCCCGTCGTGTTCCTGTACTGCGAGTGATCCCGCCCACTCCCGGGCACCCCGCCGGCGGCCATGTTCTCCGGGGCGTTCTCCCGATCGGACATCCGACCAGTATCGAACATCTGTTCGTATCTGGCAAATCGGCAGCATCCTGACAGCCCACGCTCTCCGCGGCTGCTAGGCAATGCCCGAGATCTCGCCCCTACGTCATTCCGGCGCAGAGCCTGTCCCGAACTCCATCCGGGGTGGAATCCAGTGCGCAGCTCCGGCCTCCCCGGCCGCGACCCCCGCAGGGCTCAGGCGATCTCGGTGGACTTCTGCTCGGGAGTCGCGCCGCCGGCGACAGCGACGGCATCGGGGCGGCGGGATACGTGTCGCAGCACCAGCGGGTAGCCGACGACGGCGATGGCGGAGAAGATGAACCACTGCACGGCGTAGCCGAGATGGGGACCCTCGGTGGGCGCGGGCAGCGCCACCATCAGCGGGTAGTCACCGGCAGGCGGGTCCTGGCTGTTGAGCTGCAGGTAGAAGCGGTGCACCGGATAGTCCACCTGAGCGGCATAGCGCTCGATGTCCGGGCGCGCCAGGCTCGCCAGGCGCCCGCCGGCCGGATCGGCCACGCCGAGGCCGGAGCGCTGCTCGCTGACGCGCACGACGCCCCGGACGACCACCTCACCGTCCGGCACGGGCGTCGGCGGCCGCGCCGCCGGATCGGCCGAGGACTGCGGCACCCATCCCCGGTTGACGACGAGGGCCGGACCGTCGTCGACCACCAGCGGGGTCAGCAACCACACGCCGGGGAGGCCACCCAGAGTGCGGTTCCGCACCGCCACCTCATCGGCGACCCGGTAGCGCCCGGTGGCCTCGACCACCCGGTACTCCACATCCTCGGGACCGCCGGCGGCAGGGATCTCCGCAGCCAGTACACCCACCGACACCACGGCGGCGGCCGAGCGCTCGGCCCGC
>LXNJ01000282.1_pt1 | contig 36717 bp, 28 predicted proteins | sample 809081 | NCBI WGS metagenome assembly LXNJ01 (sample SAMN04870510, study PRJNA318959) | sponge metagenome | biome: sponge; feature: marine sponge reef; material: water | host: Petrosia ficiformis | place: Greece: Milos, Mediterranean Sea | collected 2013-05-29 | depth 5-7 m | reverse complement strand
GGCGGATTTTCCAATGCGAACGGATACGGCCCTTATACGCTGGGGCCCGGCGAAAGCGTCCGTATCGTCATCGCGGAAGGCGCGGCGGGCCTCAGCCGGGAGGCTAACATCGCCATCGGACGGGCCTACAAAGAATCGGGCGCGAACGACGATCTGGCGATTTCCTACGAAGTGGACGGATCCGTCCATTCGATGACGAAAAACGAATGGGTTTTCACCAGCCGGGATTCGCTCTTCCGGATGTTCCGGCGAGCGCAGGCCAATTTTAACTCGGGATATGCGATTCCGCGGCCGCCGGCGCCTCCCGCTCAGTTCGAAGTAAACGGCGGGGGCGACCGCATTGCGCTTTCCTGGCAGCCCTATGCATCGGAACCCCTGCCGGACCGTTGGGAAATTTACCGGGCCCGTGGGCGCTTCGACAGCACATACACGCTCATCCACACTGCCGGAAGCGGCGATACTTCCTTCGATGACACGACCCCCATACGGGGTATCGATTACTATTACTACATCGTGGGAGTGAGCCAATCCGGCGATACGAGCGGACTTACGCCTTCCGGTCCGCTGCGGAGCAGCCGCTACTTTTCCCAGACCTACACGCCCACGCGGCTCAAGCGTCCAGCCGGGGAAATGCTGTCCGACATACGGATCGTACCGAATCCGTTCAACATCGCGTCCTCGCCCGACGTACGCTTTCCGGACCAGACCGATAAACTGGCCTTCTTCAACATTCCAGGGCAGTGCACCATAGAAATATTCACTACCCTCGGGGAATTCGTCGACCGCATCGAGCACACCGACGGCAGCGGGGACGAATTTTGGGATCACACCACTGCGTCTCGTCAAGTAGTTGCCAGCGGACTGTATATCGCGGTCATTACGGACACGGAAACGGGCGAGCGGGCGATCAAAAAGTTCGTCATCATCCGTTAGAGAGGCCACGACGCCATGAAAGGATCGGTACTCATTGCTATCGGATGCTGCATGCTCGTCTTTTCGGCGTTCGTGCCCTGCGCACACGCCCAACAGGATAAAATTGCCCAGACCGGCATGAAATTCCTCAGTTTTTCGCCCAGTCCGAGGGCTGCCGCCCTTGGCGACGCCATGACGGCGATGGAAGGCGATGGACAGAACCTGTTCTACAACCCTGCCGGCATGGCGTGGCAGCGTTCGGTCGTGAGCGCATCTATGGCCACCACCCAGTGGATTGCCGGGATCGAATATTACGCCGGGAGTTTGTCCCTCCGGCCTGGCGGGGGGCGCCTGGGCGTGTTCGGTTTTTCCTTCATGACCGCCGATTTCGGAGACCTCGAAGAAACGATCCGGTTCGATAACGACCAGGGATTTCTGGACATCGGTACGTTCAATCCCGCGTCCTGGGTTTTCGGCTTCGGGTATGCGCGGCCCTTGAGCGATCGCTTCTCCGTGGGTGGGCAAGTCAAGTACGCTACGGAGAATCTGGCCGAAAGCATTACCGGCTACGATACAGCCGGGGGAAACGATTACGTTCGCTCCGACAATAGCGCCAGCGTGTACGCTTTCGATTTCGGCGTGCTGTACAAAACCGGCTTCCGCAGTCTGAATTTTGCCGTCAACGCCCGCAATTTTTCGGAGGAAATATCGTACGAGGAGGAGAGTTTTCAGATTCCCCTCACGCTTGCCATCGGGGTATCGATGGATGTCATGGACTTGCTGACCAGGCCGGGGACAGGGGACGTGGCCGGCGCGCGGAACCGCAAAACGCATGCGCTGCGCATCTCCCTCGATGCGTCCAACCCGCGCGATTTTTCCGAACAGATCAAGGTGGGCGGCGAATATTCGTTCCTGCAAACCTTCTCCTTGCGGGCCGGATACGTATTTCCGACGGATGTACAGGGCGTCACGCTCGGCGTCGGCGTACAGCGGTTGTTCGGAAACGGCGGTTTCGCGGCGGATTACTCCGCCACCACCTTCGATATTTTTTCCACCGTGCACCGAATTTCCCTTTCGTTGTCCATCTAACGCTCTGCGTGCCATGAACCCGGGATCCTCGGCGCCGCACCATAGCAACAGTTCTGGCAGAAAACCGGTTTGCATACCGTGCATACCGGCCGACCGGCTGTATGCATTGCTCGCGGCTCTTCTTCTGGGCGTTGTCATTGCGGGGTGCGATTCCGGGCCTGCCCCCAGCCTGTACGACCCGGACAGGGCCTCGGCGCCGGATCCTCTCGTTACCTCCATCTCTCCTGAAGGATTTGCGCTTGCCGGAGTGGATGTCGTAACGATTGACGGAAGTAGCTTCTCGGCGCAAGTTTCGGACAACCTGGTGTATTTCAACGAGGTGCGCGGCGAGGTGCTGGAAGCTTCGGCCACGCGCCTCCGGGTGCAGGCGCCCGCGACGCCTGGCGCCGACATCGAGGTCCGGGTGTCCGTACTGGGCGCGGAAAATTACAGCAATGGCATTGCCTACCGGCTTGAAGCGGCGGTCGAACCGTTCGGCGATATCGCCGGGTTCGAAGAACCGTTTTCCATTGCTTCCGATCCGGCGGGCAACCTGTATGTGTCCATGAATTCCGACAACCGCTCCGTGGGAGTGCTGCGCATGGCTCCCGACGGCGCCCGCAGCCCGTTCGTCGAATCGACCTTTATATGGACGGACATGGCGTACGGTACGGACGATATGCTGTACACGGTGCGCGCAGTGCGCGCGGTGTTCCGGTTCGCGGAAGGGGGGAGGCAGGAGGTCTGGGGTATTGTTCCGGACAACTCCGTCAGACTCTCGGCGATTACGTTCGATCCGGAAAACAACCTGTGGGCCGGCGGCAACAACGCCAACATTTACCGCATTGCCCCGGACAAATCGGTGGAAGCCTTTCCTTTCGAGGCGAACGTGCGCTCTCTGCGTTTCTTCGAAGGGTATTTATATGCTGCCGCTACTCGGGATAACGCAAGCGGAATATGGCGCTGGCCTGTCACCGGAGGGCGCGCCGGCGAAGCCGAACTGTATTTCGACGTGACCGGAGAGACCGGCGCGGAAGCGCTGGCGCTCGCCTTTGCTGCAAACGGCGATCTGTTCGTCGGTACGAACGAGGCGGACCCCGTGCTGCTGGTGGAGCCGAACGGTCAGGCGGATGTGTTCTATCCGGGCTTGTTCATGCCGGCGGCGACCGCGTTCGCATGGGGCGCTTCCCCCAACCTGTATATGGTGCAGGGAAGGACGGATACGACCCCTCCCGGTTTGTTTCGAATCAACACGCGCCGGGAAGCAGCGCAATAAATTACCTTTTCCTGCATAAAATGGTGCGTGGACTTGCGTCTTTGGAAAATAGCACATTTATTAGCTTGCTGTTAACAACATTTAACGACCGTACCTTGTTTGCCCAGTCGTATTTCCGGAAAAAAGGTACGGTGTTTTTGCGTCGCCGCAAGTAAGGAGTGTTCCTGTTCCGAAGCGTGCTGCGTTGCCTCTGTGAACCACACCCCCTGAAAACATGAAACGATTTCTACTGATTCTTTTTGCGATCCTGCTTGCTCCGGCCACAGCCTTCGGGCAATGGACCTACGAGGGCGGCGTTTCTCCTGTGGCGGAAGACGCCGACGGGAATCCGCTTCAGTGGAGCAGCGTGCATGGCGTGGCCGTGGACCCGGACGGAAAGGTTTGGGTACAGCCGTTCGGCGCCAAGGACAGCGTGCAGGTTCCCCAGATGGACAATGCCTGGCAACCTACTCGTGTCATTTACGTGTTCAATGCGGATGGCACCCCGTCCGACTTATCGCCCATCAAGTTCGTGTCCTCAGGCGATGGGGCCATTGACGATACGCTCGGGGGTTTCTGGAACGGGACCGCCTGGGAGGGCAAAAGCGGACGCGGCCTTTCCACGGACATGGATGGGAATATCCTCGTATCCCAGTGGACAACGCTCTATAAGCTGGACTATAAAACGGGCGTGGCCATGGCCAAAAACACATTCTCTGACTTCTGTAGTCTGGCGGAAGCAGCGGCCAGCAACGACAACATCTTCGTGGCCGCCGTATGTCCTGCGCAGCCCATAATTATGCTGAATCCGGATGATTTGTCCGTTGTGGGCAATGCGGTAGATGCAGCTCAGGGCTTTTCGCGGGATTTCGCCGTTTCTCCGGACGGGCACCGCATCTTCTGGGCAGGTTATACGAACAGAGGAGTCACCGAATACGCTCGTCCCGACGAGTTCTCTCCGTATGATTCCTTAGGCACAGTGATTCCGGGCGTTTCCGCGGAATCGTTCGGCTTCGATCCGGCTGGGCACCTGTGGGTAGGCGCCGGTTCGGCAAACGATGCGGCGAACACGTACGTAGACGCAGACGGCAACCCGGTCGCAACGTCCTGGTCGATCCAGACCCATTACGCGTTCGATATCGATGATCTTGCCGTGGACATGATTCCCACGGCGCTCGATAGCATCAAGTGGGATATATCTACCCCGGAAAATCTTTCCGACCTCGCCGGGGCGGATGGTATTCCGGATGGGCGTCCCCGGGGCATTGCCTTTTCTCCGGACGGAAATACGGCGTATGTATGCCAGTTCAATCAGCTTCCACCCTCTGTCCAGAAATTCACGCGCATGGGGCCGACGAGCGTAGAAGATGCGCCGTCCGAACTGCCCGACCGATTCGCGCTCCACCAGAACTACCCGAATCCGTTCAATCCCTCCACCACCATCGAGTACGAACTCGGAGAAGCGGCTTCGATTACGCTTCGCGTGTACGACAGTATGGGCCGCACGGTGGCTACCCTGGTGAACAATGTCGTACAGCAGCCAGGCGCGTACAGGGTGCAATGGAATGGGCTCTCGGATGCCGGCATACGGCCCGCAAGCGGCATCTATTTCTATGCGCTCCAGGGACCCGGTTTCCGTCAGGTCCGGCAGATGGCGTTGCTGAAGTAGGTTGTCTGTTCAGGACGGTCCGTAATTCCTGTTCGCAGGGATTGGGGAAAAAAGGAAAAGGCGCCTCTCCTTTCGCGAGGAGAGGCGCCCTCGAAGCGTTCTGCGAGTTCGACCAGCGTGCTGTCGCCGCGCATGGCGTCGAGGGCTACCTTCGCCTCGGACGAAGGACTGTGGGTTCTGCGTGTGCGTCTTGACATGGGTCTCCTCTGGTTGATTGGGTCGGAACAAGGTCGCAACAGTACACCTTAAATTCCGCCGAAATCTGTCCAGTCAAACCGAACCACCTCTTTCATCATTCGTTGAAAATGCTCTATGGAGTGCAAGTCATGAAGAATCTCACTGTGATATAAGGAAACCGGAAGCGATTCCCCCTCACCGAAACAACCGCTCATCCCACCATACGGGTTTTTCCTTGCCCGGTTCGAGGAGCGGAAAGTCCTCGTGCGCTGCGTTGATGACGATGTTGCGTTCCATACGCGCCACGACACTGGGTACGATGAGTATAGCGCTGCGCCGTTCGGCGTACCAGCGATGTCCGAATGATTGAGCAGTCTCGCTATCGAGCAGTTCCCAGCCTGCCAGCGAATCGACATCCGCAACTTCGTACTCCACTCCTGCGGGAACGACAATATCGATCCAGTGCTGATTGGCCGGGGGTATCCCGTTCCACTGGACCAGTTTTTCCAGCATTGCTGTCGAGTAGTGCTCGGAGGCGTATATCACCCGGTCTCCGGTTTCATGCCAGCGCCCCAAGATTTGACTGGCGCCTTCGGCGCTATACACTGGCCAGGCGCCTTTCGGGTCGCCTATCCGATATGCTGTAAGCGGCTCCTCGAGCCGGTGTACACGGCTCACACGACAACTCCGGCTACGGCGCGCCGCACCAGATTCAGTACGGCATGAGCTCCTGCGGAACTGGACCGCGCCATTTCGAACGGCGTCTCGCCATCAAGCAATGGATGGGGGCGATACAGGAAACCGTCGATGCGCGCCGCATCGCCGTGGTAAGCCTGGGCCAGGGCGTCAATGACGCGCCCCAGTTCATAAATGCGTTCGCTGTGTTTTCGCGGAAGGGGTTTGAGCGATTTTTTCAGTCGGCGCAGAGTGGCTTCCGGCACCACGGGACCGATGACATGCGAACGTCCAAGAAGATCGGCAAGCGCCGTGACCGAACAGGTGGGCAATCCCTCTGCAATTTGATGCGCCAGGGTGATTTCGTCGAATCTTTTCGGCTTTGGCAGGGACAGGAGTTGCGCCAGCCGTACAGATTCGCTCGGGCGCTTCGCCTGAGATCCGGCATATGTTTCGAGTATATTCATTTGCCGTAATAGATTGTCGTCATATGACTATAAAATAATCGTTAAATGACGACGATGCAAATAGACATTATGTTTCCGAACGGGGTTGTCAGAGGCATTTCCATTTCGACAAGTCGATCGCTTGTTCCCTGTTCATTTTGACCGTTTCCTGCCGGTTGACTGCTTGATCTGCTTGACTTCCTTCTCCGCCTCGATGAAATGCTTCTCAACCTCGGTCGGTTGCTCGATTTGCAACTTGCGATATTTCTCGTACTCCTCGTGCGCTTTGAGCATGGCGGCGTCATGACTGATCTTGCCAGCATGAGTGAGAATATCGCGTCCCGAAAGATTGAGAAAGTCGTCCAGCTTTTCAATCCAGTCGCGCATGGTCATCGCGTTGCGCTGGACTGCCTGAAGTTCCGCAAAATCCAGATACAGCGTGACGATGCGGTTCGTCAAAGTAGTCCCCTCCTCCGGACTCCTTGAGCCGCTCGTCATCCATTGCGAAGCCCTTGACGATGTACTCTTTGAGTCGGTCGGTAGCCCAAATTCGGAATCGTGTGGCTATGGCGCTTTTCACCCGATAGCCAACGGAGATGATCATGTCCAGGTTGTAGAAATCCCGTTCTCTCTGTACTTGGCGCGAGCCTTCCTGTTGAACTGACAAGAATTTCTTGTGAGTTGCCTCAAGCGAGAGTTCGCCCTCATCAATGATGTTGTTGATGTGCTGACTAATGTTTTGCTGAGTCGTCTGGAACAACTGGGCCATCGTTTGCTGCGTGAGCCAGACGGTCTCATCCTCAAGCCGGGTCTGGATGCGGACCCGACCGTCTTCCGTCTTGTAGAGGAGAAACTCCGTGCTCGCGGGCAGATCTCGCCTTGGCGAAGGCGGTTTGCTCTTCTTCATTTCGCCTCCGATCGATTCATAAGCATCGCTCAATCAGGTTCCTACGCCGCCGGCCGCACAAAACGCGCCAGAACCGTTCCGGCAAGCGTCCAGCCGACGAGGTCGTACACTGCCATCCAGGCAAAGAAGGTCCACGGGGTGCGCCACCATATAGGCCATGCGAAGTCGGACCAGAACGCGACGGTAACTCCCACCAGCGCGACAAACAGGACCCGATTCCGCCAGGTAGGCAGGCTCGGCAGCAGCATGCGCAACAGCATGCCGATGAGCAGCGCCGTGATGAGCATATGCAGGAAACCGCCGATCATCATGGAGGGAGGCATTACGGATTCCCCTTCCATCCTGATAAACAGGAAGGCGTGCGGACCGGCTTCATGCCGCGCTATGGCTTCGGCGTCCTGGGAGTCCTGGGGATAGGGTATGTAATAGGCCCCCGACTGGGGAATGCTTTCGGTAAGGTATTGCTGGAGCGCTGCTTCGTCGGGGTGCATGTGCATTCCGGGGGTCGGGATCAGACCCCAGAAAACGAATCCCCATGCGAACAGAACGACAGCGGCGAGAAGGGGCGCCCAAGGCAAGGTTTTTCATGGTTTTTCCCGATTCGTATTGCCGGATTGATGAAATAAATGTGCGTCGAAAGGCGCAAACAATAAAAACGCTTCCGGACACAAGCGCAAGGCGTGCCGTGTGAAAGACGGGGTGTTTGAGGGGCAAAAAGGGGTAATGTCGGGGAACCGAAGTTGGGGGGAGGGAGGTTGAGGACGTTATCGAACGCAGACTCTACGGTCTCCCCGCATGACGGGAGGCCATGTATCTATCGCATTGTTGGTTCCGAATATCCGCCTTTCGACGGCAGAGGCGCATTTTTTAAAGGGAGCCGCTGGGTAAGCCCGGGGCGTCTGGTAGTTCATGCGGCGAAACATAGAAAACCTCGACCAGAACAGTATCCATGTTGACTATCCGGCACGCTATCCCCCGCGACGACGTACTCCTCGGCATGGTTCGCGCCGAACGGATCGAAACGGCCCGGTACCCGGAAGATTTCGATGCCCGTTTGCAGCAAGTGGTTGCCGAGCGAGTGGGCCCTCTTGGGGAGGTCGAAGAAGCAAGGCGGGCCGCTGCCCGCAATATCCTTCGAAACGGGTCGTACAAACCTACCGGACGAGGCAAGCCGGCTTCCGAATACCTGCTGCGCGCCGCATCGCAACCGGAGTATGCGTTTCCGCGCATCAATGCTCCGGTGGATATATGCAACTACCTCAGCCTCCGGTATGTCGTGCCCATATCCTTATGGGACCTCGACCGGGCAGCCTCGGCCCGGTACGTGTTCCGGCTGGGCCGAGAGGGGGAGGGGTTCGCGTTCAACCATGCCGGGCAGCGGATCGACGTGAAGGACCTGCTCTGCGGGTGCCGCGTTGCGGGGAACGATCCGGATGCCTCTTCCGACGGAGAACCCATCGTCAATCCCGTTCGGGATAGCATGGCTACGAAAACGACTCCCGATACGCGTCGCATCGCGGCCTGTGTGTATGCTCCGTCTGCAGCAATGTCCGAGGAGGCGTTGCAGGAACTGTGCGAGGAATTCGCTGCGCTGTTGTCGGCATGCGGAACGGAAGCAGAGACGGCGTGCGGCGTGGTTTTGTCGCAGGCGGTTGCTGAAGTGTAAGGACCGGTCCCCGGCACGGTATTTGTCGGCAAATGAAGGCAGAAGCGGACGTTTTTAAGCGCCGGTCAGTCTGTGGGCACATGTCTTGCGGGCGCCGCGCTTGTTCCGGTCATTGCATTGGCAGGCAACCCTGAACGCACGCCTCATGAAATACGCGCTTTTTCCCGTGTTATTGATGCTGTGCACCGGTTGCGGGACGCTGGCCACGTCCGGTATGGAAGCAATGCCGGCGGACATCGATCAGGTTGCGCCTGAAGTAGACGGTGGACACATAACGTCTACGCCTGTGGACAACGACGACCTGCAAGCCAGGCTGTCCGAGTATCCGAAAAAGGCTTTAGTCACCCGGATTGCTGTACAGGATACCCCCTCTGCGGATATCCCGGAAGAAGCGTTTCTGGATACAGCTTATCGGGATACCGACCTGTTTCCGATCGAAGCGGACAACTCTATGGCGCACCCTCCGGCGCGCGACCAACAGGGGGAGTGCGTGATCCATTGCAATAACGTTGCAAGGTGGGCTGCGCGGAATCCGGATACGGTTCTGTTTATCTTCGATCTGGCTTACCAGGGGGGAAGTGAATTGGTACGATTGTTTTCGGGGAGTAAGAAAAAAGTCTCCGGGAAGTCCCGGCGGAGCAGCGGGCGTTCCGTGCGAAAGGCGAACCGGACCCGGTCGGAACGTACGCCGAAGAAGAGTTCCTCACGGGGGCGGGGCAGGCGTTGAGAGTATTGGACGCGCTTCGCGTCATGGATTGTATAATATATAAGGTGTGTTGCTGTGTGTCCGTTTCCCTCTGACGGGAAATTTATTTCAGTTTGCTCTTGACTTTGTGATATGTTTGTTATATTATATCACATATATGTCGAATTTCATGGAAATACAATCCGTCGGGCCCATCCTCCGGGCCATTCGCGCCACTCTGGACCTCACGCAGGTGCAGCTTGCGGAACGCCTTGGCGTGTCTTTCGCCACGGTGAATCGCTGGGAGGGGGGCGCAACGATGCCCCAGAAGGCGGCCCGATTGGCAATTCTCGATCTTGCTGAAGAGGCCGGAGTCGATACCTCGGAACCCGCCGTTAATGCGGTCCGCTCCGCGGTACACGTAACCGGGCGCCGTTCCCGCAAGGATCGCTCTGCCGCTTCCACCAAGCCTATGGAGCAGATGCTGTGGGATGCGGCCTGCGCTATCCGGGGAGAGAAGGACGCGCCCAAGTTCAAGGACTATTTGCTGCCGCTCCTGTTTCTCAAGCGGCTTTCCGACGTGTTCGACGATGAGGTAGAGCGGTTGGCGGAAGAGTATGGAAGCCTGGAGACTGCATGGGAAATTGTCGATGGCGATCACGGTCTGGTGCGTTTTTACCTGCCTCCGGAAGCTCGCTGGAGTTTCATCAGCGGCCGTGAAGATGATGATAGGCTTGATAGCACGGGGCAGAATACCCGCCTGAGAGACATCGGGGAGCGTCTGACGAAGGCGGTGCGTGAATCGGTGCGTTACAATCCGTCTCTCGCGGGTGTTATCGATCTGGTGGATTTTGCATCCGAGCGCAACGGCGAGCGCGATATCAATCCGGCCAAGCTCAGACAGGTCGTAGAAACGTTTTCCGATTCCCGGTATCGGCTGGGCCTTGCAGACGTGCAGCCTGATTTCCTCGGGCGGGCCTACGAATATCTCCTACGTAAATTTGCGGAAGGTTCCGGTCAGAGCGCGGGAGAGTTTTTCACGCCGACCGAGGTGGGCTTCCTGATGGCGCATATCTTGCGTCCCAGGCCTGGCGAGCGTTGTCACGACTACGCCTGCGGGTCTGCAGGGCTACTGGTCAAACTCCAGTTGGTCGCCCGCGAACTTGATCCGACCAGTCGCGTGCCGCTCAATTTATATGGACAGGAACTGCAAGCCGAGAGTTACGCTGTTGCCCACATGAACGCGATCATTCACGATATGGATGTGAAGATTGCTCGCGGCGACACCATGATCAACCCCAAATTCAAGATGTCTTCCGGGCAGATCGACACTTACCACATTGTGGTCGCCAATCCCATGTGGAACCAGCCGTTCGACTCGGATTTCTTCGCCAACGATCCGTTTGATCGCTTCCGTACCTCAGGCGGCGCAACGACCGGGAAGGGGGACTGGGCCTGGCTTCAGCACACCTTTGCGTGTATGAACGAGCGCGGGCGGGCTGCCGTGGTGCTCGACACCGGCGCGGTGACGCGCGGCTCGGGCAGCAAGCATGAGGACAGGGAGCGCAACATTCGCAAATGGTTCGTCGATCACGATCTGATCGACGGCGTGATCCTGTTGCCGGACAATCTCTTCTATAATACGACTGCCGCCGGCGTGATTGTGGTGTTGTCGAAGCACAAGCCGGAAACGCGAAAGGGCAAGATCGTGCTGCTTAACGCGAGCCGGCGTGTGAAGAAAGGGCGGCCCAAGAACTACATACCCGAGGAGGACATTCGTCCGCTTGCAGCGGCGTTCGTGAAGGGCGAACCGGTGGAAGGCGAGATTGCTGTTATTGCTCAGGAACAGGCGCGAGAGGCGGATTACAATTTGAGTCCGAGTCGATGGGTGGGGCGGGTTAGCTCAGTCGAGGTGGGTTCAGTCAGTGGGCTACTTAGTGATCTTCTTTCACTTGACGACGAGAGCCGGGAGCTTTCTGCGTCCTTGTCAAAGCTTCTTGCGAGGGTTGATGATGGGCCTGCTTGATACAAAACTCCCTGAAGGTCGCCATTGGCTGTGCGTGGGCGATGCCTATGAGGTTACGAAGAAACCCTATGGGCTTGATATGTCCTCACTACCGACAGTTCCATTCGCACCAATGGCTTCCATTCCGTACGGAGGTGCGTATACGCCCGAGTACATTCTGAAAACGCCAAACGAAATTCGTGGCGGAACTTACTTCGAGCGAGGGGACATTCTTGTTGCAAAGATCACGCCCTCATTCGAAAACGGAAAGCAAGCGCTCGCGACTGAGCTACCAACACCTTTCGGTTTCGCCACTACGGAGATCATTCCTCTTCGACCGCGCAAGGAGGGGCATGATAGGCGATTACTGTTCTTTTACTTGCTGCACCCTGACATTCGTCATCACATCGCCGAGCGTATGGAAGGTACAACTGCACGCCAGAGAGTCCCGACGGATGCACTTCTGACTCTGCCGTTTCCAAAGTTCAGTCGAGAAGAAGAAACTGCTATCGCAGATTCATTGGAGATGATTCAAGAGCTAATGGCTGTTGAAGTGCGGTTAATCCAAGTAGCGAAGGCTCTCAAACGTGCCGCGATGCAGACCCTGTTCACATGCGGTCTGCGTGGCGAAGCACAGAAGGAAACCGAGATTGGGCTGGCGCCGGAGAGTTGGGAGGTGATGCCCTTGGGAGCGCTTTGCGTCCGCACCGATTCAGTGGATATTCGATCCGAGGGTAACCGGGTAATCAATTATGTGGATGTCTCATCCATTTCCCGTAATTATCTGCGTATCGAAGCGACATCCCCATACATTCTTAAAGAAGCTCCTGGTCGTGCAAGAAAGCGCATTTTGACTGATGATGTTATACTTGCGACCGTGCGGCCTACGCTCTTGCGTGTTGCCGTCGTTCCTAAGGAATTAGATAATCAGGTTTCCTCCACTGCGTTCTGTGTTCTGCGCCGGGATAGCAAGATGACTACCCGCAATTTTATCTATTACGTGGTGCAGCGTAACCAGTTTGTCCAGCAACTTGCGGAGATACAAACAGGTGCCAGCTATCCGGCTGTAACAGACCGGATGGTCAAGGAGCGGGTAATTCCGATACCGAGCTTGGAGGAACAGCGAGAGATCGTTGCCATCCTTGAGGCCATTGACCGGAAGATCGATCTGCACCGCAGGAAGCGTGCGGTGTTCGACGATTTGTTCAAGGCGCTGCTGCACAAGCTGATGACGGGGGGAATTCGGGTCGCCGATCTCGACCTGTCGATACTTTCAGAAGGAGATTCGAATTGGTAATCTTCAGTAAACAGAATGTGAACGAATCCAAAGTGTATCTATGAAATTACAAACAGTCAAAATAAAGGATTTCAGGCGTTTTAGCGACCTTACAGTTCAGGGTATTCCCCGAACGGCGCGACTAATTATCCTGGCCGGGCCAAACGGATGCGGAAAATCCTCATTCTTTGATGCCCTCTACACTTGGCACAAGTGGACATCAAACAAGAGTAGATCATGGGATAGTGACTATCACGTTAAGGCTGGCTCACCCCAACGCGATCGTTGGAGAAACGATGTTACATTGGAATTTCACGACCCTATACATGGGAATTCGAAGAAAGTTCTTTATGCAAGATCGGCATACAGAAACGACCCCGAATTCCAGATAACAGAACTTCGTCGGCTTCAAGCCCCCCTGGATCAGGTCCCGTTCAGTCGTATGATAGATAATGACGCTGCGGTCAGTAGGAATTACCAGAGACTGGCATGCCAAGTCTTTGATGTTTTCGACGTGCAACCAATGATGACGGATAAGTTTACGGAGTCGATCATCGGTCCAATTCGAGGCCCCATTAGTAGGTTATTCCCAGATCTGAAGATCAATGATCTCGTCGATCCTCTGCAGGATGGTACCTTTCGATTCACAAAGGGAACGAGCGAGGGGTTCTCATTCAAAAATCTATCTGGAGGCGAAAAGGCTGCGTTCGATCTGATTCTTGATTTGGTTGTCGCACGGCGCGATTACGACAACACTCTATTTTGCATCGACGAACCCGAGTCGCATATGAACGCACGCCTACAGGCAGAGCTTCTATCCGTACTCTACGATCTTATCCCCGAGAACTGCCAACTGATGCTGGCGACCCATTCCATTGGGATGATGCGGCGAGCCCAGGACATCGAGACTGAGAATCCCCGAAGTGTGGTATTCCTGGATTTCGGAGATCGCGATTTTGACCAGGCGCAAATTATTGAACCGACAAAACCGGATCGAACATTTTGGAAGAAAGCCTACGATGTTGCCCTTGACGATTTGGCTGCCTTGGTGGCGCCCAAGCGGGTTGTGATCTGTGAGGGCGAACCAAGGAACAGGAACAACGGACAGAACTACTCTCACGATGCCCGTTGCTATGAACAAATTTTCAAGGACGAGTTCCCAGAAACTCAATTTGTTCCGGGCGGAAACGCTGGAGAAGTTACCGAAGACAGACGTGGTATTGCATATGTACTCGGTATATTGATCCAGGGCACGGAAGTCGTCAGGTTGATTGACCGAGACGCCCAATCACCTGAAGAGATCGCCGACCTGATCAATAACGGAATACGTATTTTGTCAAAGCGCAACTTGGAGTCGTATCTGTTCAGCGATGAAGCGCTGGAGGCGCTTGCCGGGAGTGCTGGTAAATCAGATAAAGCAAGAGAACTACTTGATAAGAAGGCGGAAATCGTTGACGCCAAGGCCGATGATGCTCCCGATGACCTAAAGCCAGCCAGCGGTGAGATTTACGTTGCATGTAAGCGGATTCTTGACCTTGCTGCTCCTGGAAACAACGCGAAGACCTTCATGCGCGATACGCTTGCCCCGCTCATCAAGCCAGGAATGGCTGTGTACGAAGAGATTAAGCATGACATCTTTGGTTCGCAGTTGGAGTCTTGCCTTGTTACCAGGCGCACGACTAACCATTCCAATTAGAAGTGGAATAGCAAGCGAGGGATGCAAAGGATAGGATTCTAAGTATTGATTACCATCTTGACACTATGAAAAAGACTAACGATCAGGCCCCACTTGGGCGCAACATACCCAATCCCAGAGACTGGATGCGTATTCGCCATCCAGATCTTTTCTCTGACACGCGGACCGATGATGTCCCTCGGCTGTCGAAAGCAGCCTTTGAATACCATTTGGATACGCTGACCAATCGAAAACAGGAATTCCAATTTGAGTACTTCTGCCGCAAACTGGCAGAAAGAGAGATCTGTCCAAATCTTCGAATCCAGACTGGGCCCACAGGAGGCGGCGACAGTAAGGTTGACACCGAAACCTATCCAGTTGCCGAGGAGATCGCTGAGCGATGGTGGATCGGTTCGCCATCGTCTGGAACGGAGCGGTGGGCTTTTGCCTTTAGTGCCAAGAAGGATTGGAAGCCCAAGTTGAGAGCTGATGTAAATAATATTCTATCCACTGGCCGTGATTACAAACTAATCTACTTTTTTACTAATCAATTTGTCAGTGATAGGAAAAGGTCAGAGAATGAAGACATGCTTTCTAAGGAGGCCGGAATTCCCGTACATATTATCGACCGCGCTTGGATTGTGGAGAAAGTTTACGGGGTGGGCCATCAGCAGATAGATTCTTACTTTGCTGCATTGGGTATTGAAAACATACAGATAGAACAGATAACTCAAACAGGTCCTCGTGACACTGTTAGACTCGAAGAACTTAAAAAATTAGATCAACAGATTGCCGACCCATCACGCTATGAAAGTGCTCGCTATCAGTTGGTTGAAGACTGTCTTCGGAGTGCAATCTTAGCTAGAAGTCTCGAACGACCGCGCAGTGAAGTGGAGAGTCGTTTTATACAAGCTGATCGATTGGCTCAAGACTTAGACTATAACCAGCAGCAATTACGCATTGCTTATAATCGTGCTTGGACAGCATTTTGGTGGTATGAAGACTATAACGAATTTGGCCAATTTTACAACAATGTTGAAGAATGTGCCCAAAAATCAATTCAAGCTCAAGATATTGATCTTCTTGTGAATCTATGGATGACTTTGTGTTCTTTTGTGATTGCGGATAGGATGAAATCTCAAGATGCCAAGCTTGAATTACGCTTGCAGTGCTTGACCACGATGCTGGGGGCTATGGCGGATGATTCTACACGACCTAACAATGCTCTTCAGGCACGCACAAGCCTGGTACTAATTCGAACTATTCGAGCCTATCAATCACGTAGCCGCAATGAAATGGAAAATGGTTGGCAAGAGCTAACAGAAATAGTTGACAAATCAGACAGATTTGGTATGTATTCGATAGAACCCCTATTCGATATCATTATGGAACTTGGTAAATATAAGCATGTTGACAGTCCTGCATTTGACATACTCTATGATAAGTTGGCAAATGCCATCAGAAAACGCTGCAGTGACGGTGAAGCGGGTGTAGCCTATCTAAATCGAGCTAAACAGAAGCTGGAACAAGAGAAACCATATGAATCAATTCGGCGGTTTGGTCGAGCTGAGGATCTATTAATTAAAAAAGAATATTATCAAGAGATTATAATAACGCTTCTTGGTATTAGCTGTGCATTTGAAAGAGTGGGGCTTCTGTGGGCTGCTAGGAATAAGGCATTGGCAGCTGCTGAGCGAGCTTTTGTGGTGTTTTCCGATGAGGGAAAAATAATCCCTGAAGCAATGATTGCTCTGAATCGCCTTGTATGGATTGAATTGAGACTGGGACGTATTCCTCATACCTTAAGCGCGATAATCCTTGCCAATTCTGTTGCTTCACACCTGAGTTTAACAGAGGATATGCAAAAGGCCTATGGGGAAGAACTACAGATCCAGGAGGGGGTGCTTGGTATTCATTTTCTAAACCTTCCGTTAGAGGCACTTTCAAGCATAACACGCTTGCCTAGCACGTTAAAACGGCTAGGACTTGACTACGCCCGGATGGCATTGCTGTTCGTCCTTGGCCATGAACAGGCCTTGCGTGAAGAAGGGTATATCCCGGCGGACGAAGATGCAGAGGCCGTACAAACCTTTTTTGAGCAGTGGCAAGATCAACCTGCAGTTAAAGATATTACTCCCCGACCAGTATTGGTAGATGGAAAAACCAGCCTTATGAAGTCAACTATCCTCGGATCGGAACTCGTTTTCGAGACGCCCAATAACATGACTTCTTTCGGTGTTGCCGAATCCCTTCTCGGTGCGTTGGAGGCATTTATATCCACAAGTGATGAGGAGTACGTGTGTCCATATCATGAGCGCATGACTATTGTCATTATCGCGTCTGATGAACTTGAGGGAAATCCACAGATCAAATTTTCTGATAATGATAGCACCAGAGTCGAGATTGTGCATCCGGTGGATATTAATTTTGCGACCCTTACTGATAGGCAGAGTTATATGAGCTGGCTTCAAGACAGTCTTGTGCAAATCGTGTGTAGGTTTCTGGTAATACGAGATACGGATGCTTGGCTTGAACAGATAGCCGGTCAGAAACAAGGGTTCTCACGTGCGTTGGCTCTTGGTGATGCCCTAACACTATACAAAAACGTTTTCGGTGAGACACCTCAGATACGTTTAACGGATTGGCTGGATCCAGATGCCGAGAGTTATGATGTACTTCGTGATGAAATGTGGAGGGTGAAAAAAGCTACTGGGATAGGTGACTCAATGGAATCCCCGAAATTTGAAAGCGGCTCACCACCTATCGATCTGGTTGACAAGGAACAACTAAAACATACAGACCGTCACGTCTTGTCACCGATAGACACTCCTTTGTGGAATCGTGCGCAATGGCGAGCAACCGTTTTTGTTTTGCAAGCTGGTAAATCACCAATACTTGCTCTAGGATTTGAAGACGGGGAGGCAGGCAAAGCAATCTTTCGTGCATGGAAGGATCGCTGGGGAGATATAGATGAAGAAGATGCGCTTAGGGTGGCAATTATCACTGGAATTTCTAAACATAATCCTGCCGAGTATGCAGTTGTTATAGGACCGAATCTTCGGCATGCGGTGAAAGGAAAAAAGAAACTCCTTGCGTTCGTATCTAGAATACAGCGAATGATGCCACAGACTTCGACAAACTTGGACAATTTTCTCATAGCATATAAAAAGACGGGGAACTTCTTTCTTGCGCCAACTTGGGTTAACGCAAGTGGGGTAGTGTTGGAGATTCCATCCCCTCAATATGCTATCGCCAAGCGGCAACTAGACATCCGTGAAGCATGGGAGATAGGCGAGAACGATCCTGACATCGTTGCTTTACAAGAAAATGACGACCCCATCGTTCCAGCCGGAGTGAATGACCCGCCTGTCAATAAGGCCCTGATGAAAAAAAGGTCCTTCGGACAGACGAAAAATCGCTAAAACTCATAGGCTATTTCGTCGACAATGCCCCCATGATCTTTGATCAAATCATAGCACTGGCCGCCTCCGGCGAATCCGAGACCCTCGAATTCAAACAAACGACAGGGACTCGCCGCGAAGCAACCCGAACCGTATGCGCCATGCTCAACCATCGTGGCGGGCGGGTGCTGTTTGGCGTGACGCCTGAAGGCAAGGTGGCGGGTCAACAGGTGAGCGAGCGCACCATTGAAGAGTTGAGCGAAGAATTTCGGAGAATTGAACCGCAGGCATTTCTTGTGATCGAACGGGTTCGTGTGAATGGCGACCGCGAAGTGCTGGTGGTTGAAGTGGAGGCAGGGCCGTCGCAGCCGTATATGTATCGTGGAAAGTCGTATCGCCGGGTAGGCAACACGACCGTAGCCATGTCCACCCATGAGTACCGTCGTATGCTTCTGGAACAAGTGCACGGCGAACAGCGATGGGAAACCCAGCCTGCCGAAGGATGGTCAATCGACGATCTCGACGCCGCCCGGATTCGTCGTACTGTCGCGGAAGCAGTCCGGCTCGGGCAACTGGATGAACCATTGACCCGGGATACCACCGATTTGCTCCGCGGACTTGGACTTCTGCGCGACGGCGTGCTCTTGCGGGCGGCCGCCGTGCTATTCGGAAACACGGAGCGCCTGCTGTCTGATATGCCCCAGTGCCTGCTCCGGGTCGCCCGTTTCCGGGGCATCGACAAGATGGATTTCCTGGATAATCGGCAGTTCAACGGCAATGCCTTCTCTTTGCTCGCGAGCGCCGAGCGGTTCCTGCGAGATAGCATTCCTGTCGCCGGGCGGTTCGAATCGGACCGCTTCGAGCGGATCGACGAACCGCTCTATCCGCCTCTGGCGACGAGGGAAGCGCTGGCGAACGCGCTATGCCATCGCGACTATTCGATACATGGAGGATCGATAGGGGTGGCGATCTACGCCGACCGCCTGGAAATAACCTCTGCAGGTTCGTTGCATTTCGGTCTGACGCCGGAGAACTTGTTTGTTTCGCACGAGTCGCGCCCTTGGAATCCGTTAATTGCACAAACTTTTCATCGCTGCGGGATCATTGAAGAGTGGGGGACCGGTACGCTCAAGATGGTGGATTGGACAACCTCGGCGGGCCTTCCGATCCCGGAAATCGAGGATGCCAACGACTGCGTGACCGTGTGTTTCCGGCACGGCCAATTTGTTCCGGAACAGTACAAAGGGGATCGGCCTGCAGAACGCCAGAGGGCAATCCTTGCCCTCTTGGACCATACGGTCGACGGTCTGGCATTGCGTGAAATCCGAGTTCGGTTAGGACCTCAGACCAACGAGAGGCGCTTGCGAGAAGATCTTGCTACGCTCAGGGAGCAAGGTTTGATTGTAGCTCTTGGGCACGGTCGGGGTGCACGCTGGAAACGCTCTGGAGGATGATTGTCTATGTCGAACCGATATCGAGAAGGCCATTGGGGCGCTATTCCGGCTTATTCCGGCTTATTCCGGCTTATTCCGGCTTATTCCGGCTTATTCCCATATGTTTTCCATCGTAGCAATGCAAAGAAACGCAGCCTTTGTCCAGTGTTCAAAGAACATTGGGTAACAGCAGCCTGACATGACCGATCTGCAAATCACCGAGTCCGCTGCTGTCCAGTTCCCCATGGTTCGCCATGCAGAGACTATCGGCTGGATACCCGTCCCGCCCGATATTGCTTTGCAGAAGCGGGGCGGCGAGGCCGGGATGCTGTTCCGGGACGAGATTGAAGGAGCGCTGAGGCGTTTCAATGCCTGGATGACGGACGATGTTATCCGCTCGGTTATCGACCGGTTCGAAGCGATACCTCCGACAATTGAAGGGAACCGGGAGATACTTTCATGGCTGCGGGGCGAACGGCAATGGTACGACGAGAACGAGCAGCGTCACCGGCGGGTCCGGTTTATCGATTTCGAGCATCCGGACGATAATGCATTACACGTTACGTGGGAGTGGAAAATCAAACCCCCGGCCCGCAAGGGCAATCGGGCGGACGTTATGTTCGTAGTCAATGGGATACCGACCGCTATTGTCGAACACAAGAACCCCACGGACGCCGACGCCATCGAACGCGGGATTACCCAACTGTGGCGCTACGAGAAGGAAACGCCCGAACTGATGGGTGCGGCACAACTCTTCAACGTTACGCATCTCCTCGAGTACTGGTACGGCGTTACCTGGAATGTTTCGCATCGTTTTATGGCCCGCTGGAAGGAGCGCCCGGAAGACACCTACCGGTTCGCCGTCCAGTCGTTCTTCGAACCGACCGATTTCTTGCGCACGTTGCGAGACTGGATCCTCTTCTACGTTGAGGATGGTGAAACGAAGAAGTCCGTGCTTCGTCAGCATCAGCGCCGTGCTGCCGACCGCATTGTCGAGCGCTGCTCCAGCCGGGAAAAGCGGCGCGGGCTTATCTGGCACACGCAAGGCTCCGGCAAGACCTTCACGCTGCTCACTGCCGCCCGGCTTATCCTCGAACGAGAGGACCGGTTTCATACGCCGACGGTAGTCGTAGTCGTGGACCGGACGGAACTCGAAGGGCAGCTCAAAGGCTGGGTAGAGCGTTTGCTCGGAGAAATGCAGCAGCAGGCTATAGCCATCTCGCGCGCGAACTCCAAAGACGATCTCCGGGAACTGTTTAGGGCAGACCAGCGCGGGTTGATTCTGTCCATGATTCACAAGTTTGAGGGCATCGAGAAGAACGCCAACACCCGTGACAACATATACGTGTTCATCGATGAGGCGCATCGCTCCGTGGCGAGAGACTTGGGCACGTACCTGATGGCCGCGCTGCCCAATGCTACGATTATCGGATTTACGGGTACTCCGATTGCCCGGACGCACCAGGGCGAAGGAACGTTCAAAATATTCGGTGCAGAGGACGAGCGGGGCTACCTTGACAAGTACACGATTGCCGAGTCCATCGAAGACGAGACGACGCTGCCGATTCGCCATACGATGGCGCCCAGCGAGATGACGGTGCCGGCGGAGCGGCTCGATCGGGAGTTTTTCTCCCTTGCCGAAAGCGAAGCAGTCACCGATGTGGACGAACTCAATAAAGTGCTCGAAAGAGCCGTCGGTCTGCGCACATTTCTGACCGCCGACGACCGTATTGAGAAAGTTGCTGCCTTTGTCGCCGACCACTTCAGGGAAAATGTGAGGCCGCTCGGTTACAAAGCGTTTCTTGTTGCCGTGAACCGGGAAGCTTGCGCCGGATACAAGCGCGCGCTCGATAAACACCTTCCGAGCGAATGGAGCGCCACAGTCTATACCGAGAACCCTGAAGATATTGTTCACCGTCCGCTGGTCGCCGAATTGCAACTGTCGCCGGAGCGCGAAGAGGATGTCCGCCTCATGTTCAAGAAAGCAGGCGAGAATCCGCAGATTCTCATTGTCACCGACAAGTTACTGACGGGCTACGATGCGAAGATTCTTTACTGCATGTATCTCGACAAACCGATGCGCGACCATGTGCTTTTGCAGGCCATTGCGCGCGTGAATCGGCCTTGCGGAGACGGAAACGCCAGCCGAAAGCACGTCGGCCTTGTCGTTGACTTTGTGGGCGTTTTGGGCGAACTGAAGAAAGCGTTGCGATTCGATTCGGAGGATGTGAGCGGAGTCATTGAGGGACTTGACCTACTCAGGGAGGACTTCCTTGAAAAAATCGAGAAGGTAAAGGTGGAGTATCTGCTGGGCGAAAGCGAAATGGACACGGATGAGCACATTGAACGGATCGTGTACGGGCGCTTTCTGGATCCCGAATCGCGTAAGGAATTTTTTGCGGCCTATAAGGAGATCGAGATCCTTTGGGAAATCCTGTCGCCTTCGCCGGAACTTCGCGATTATATAGAGGCCTTTGGACAACTTGCCCGCCTCTACGATACGGTTCGAAACGCATATGCGAAGACCGTCCGTTACCAAACGGATCTGGCGCAAAAAACGCGCCGCATGGTACAGGAGAGTGCAGGCCAGTATAGCCTTGGCAATTTTACGAAAACAGTGACGTTCGATGCGGGCATGCTTGCAACGCTTCAGGGTGAGCCGGGTCCCAAAGAAGCCAAGGTGTTCAATCTTGTGCGGGGGCTCCGCCGGGAAATCGAGAACCAACCCGAGATGGAGGCCATCCTGATACCTCTGAGAGAGCGGGCGGAAGGGATTTTACAGGATATGGAGCGTCGCCGTACGGACGGGATGGCAGCTATGGATTTGTTGGCGGACCTGGTTCGTAAAAAGGAGGCTGCGGCCGAGGAATTGAAAAACAGCGGGCTTGCGCCGCGCGCTTTTGGCGTCTATTGGACGCTGAAGAACGACGAGATATTGCGAGCCGCCGGGATTGATTCTATGGAATTGGCCCGGGATACCGAAGCGCTCCTTGATCGGTTTCCCCATGCGGCGGTTAATTCCGAGGAGAGACGCCGGTTGCGGGCAGACCTCTATAAACCGCTTCTGACACTGGCGGAAGAAGAGCGTCGCAGTATTGTAGCGCGAATTCTCGTAACGCTTTTGGGGGCGAATGCCGATGCAGACACATGAGGAGCGGCGCGAGGCAATTTGCAGCCGCGTCGAATACTGGGCAGGGCGCTTGAATGTGCAACCCCGGCAAATACGGGTTCAGTGCATGACCCGCAAATGGGGTTCCTGCTCCATGTCCGGGATTATCACGCTGGCCAACGATCTGGCTGGCCAAGAGGACGGATTTCAGGATTTTGTGATTGCTCACGAATTGCTGCATCTGCGCGTCCCCAATCACGGACGACTATTTAAGGCGTTAATGACAGCCTATGTGCCCGATTGGAAGCAATATGATGTGAGGAGGTAGGCAGCTTCCGCCACTTGCTCCCAAATCAGGAAGTTGGCAGCCATTCGTATCGCTGGAATACCACTTCTTCAGCTCGATTCAGGACGATCTGTATAACTTCGTTTTCGGGTTCCTTGTCTCCCAATTGATCCAGTGCATACAGGAACAGGCGTCTTTGTATATCCAGATTGATGCGACCTGGCGCGGAAATACAGATCAGGACCGGGTGTTGATCCTGCTCCTTGACGAGCCTCAGGAAGTCTCGCGTATTATTTGGTGACAATAATGTAGTTCTCCGTGACAGCTCGGCGCACGATGGCCTCGTCCGGCGCCGACCTGAGATCAAGTCCGTTAACGTGTATCGATTCGGAAAACCCTTTGCTTCGGGCGATTTCGGCAAGTTGTGTACTTAAACACTCATCAATTAAAAATTTCATGGGATATCGGGTAATTCATGCAAATTAATTTTAGTGGAGGAAAGCAGTTTCTTCTTTTCCCAACCGGATACCTTGCGCGGACGGCCGCGGCGAGGATAGGCTGAGGCATAGATGGTAGCACTCTCTATTTTCTCTTTCGTCAAAGCCGGATATGCTTCCAGCAGGTCGGGAATCGCATCTCCGTTAGCGACCATATCCGCGATATCGTGCACAGGTATCCGCGTTCCCTTGAAACAAGGTGTCCCGTCAAGGATGTCATCGTTTGTGGCGACCGTCTTTTTGGCCTTTTCAAGCGCTGTCAATCCTTTTCGCACAACCCTTTTCATAGGACGAATATCCACCGAAACGATCTCTGCGCGGATGATATTCGCATCGGGGCGCTCAAGGAGGCAGCGAATCATTCCCTTTCGTCCCTTGGGGGTAAGGAGTCTGGTTGTCTCATAGGCCAACTTTACGCCGACGAGCGCCGCTTCTCCTCTCACAATCGTACGGGCGCCCTTACGCCTTTTAACTGCATTTCCCAGCAGACGCGCATCAATGATGCGGTTCACCTGCTTGAGAGGAACGCCAGTGATGTACGCTGCCTCGTTGGCGGACAGGCTCTTTATTTCATACCTTGTCGGCATAAAATTCCTTTTATATGGAATATTTCCTTAAAACTGGAATAAATATAATTAATCAAACCGCCAGGATCAATAGAAGGTTCCGGAAAAACCCATCCCTGGAACCCCTTCCCCCCCGGATCGTGCACGAGGCACGCCGGCTCTTGCATTACAACCCGTTTCCACGCCATGCCCCCCTCTCACCTGAATCCCGACGACGCATATCTTCTCGAGTCTCTGTTGGCGGAGGAAGACCGCCTGATCATGGAATCGGCCCGGGAGTATGCGCAGTCCCGGCTGGAGCCGCGCGCCCTCGAAGGTAATCAGGACGAAGTATTCCATGAGGAAATCGCCCGCGAGATGGGGGAACTCGGCCTCCTCGGCGCTACCATCTCGGAGGAATATGGCGGCGCCGGCGCGAGCCATACGGCGTACGGCCTCATTGCGCGCGAACTCGAACGGGTGGATTCGGCCTACCGGTCGTTCGCGTCGGTGCAGAGTTCACTCGTCATGCACCCCATCTGCCTTTTCGGTACGGAGGAGCAGCGGCAACGACTCCTGCCGCTCTTGGCGTCCGGCGAGTACGTCGGCTGCTTCGGATTGACCGAGCCGGACCATGGGTCGGACCCCGGCTCGATGGAGGCGTCGGCGCTCAGGACCAGCGGGGGCTGGATTCTGAATGGCGCCAAATCGTGGATCACGAATGCCTCCATTGCAGATGTCGCAGTGGTCTGGGCGAAAGCCCGCGCAAACAAGGGGGAGCAGGGGCGTATCCGGGGATTTCTGCTCGAACGCGGCATGGAGGGGTTTTCCACGCCGAAAACGCACCACAAGATGTCGCTGCGCGCCTCCATAACGGGGGAAATTGTCATGGAAGACGTGTTTGTCCCCGACGAGAACGCGTTCCCGGATATCGAGGGACTACGCGGGCCGTTCGAATGCCTGAACAGCGCCCGGTTCGGCATCGTGTTCGGAGCGCTGGGCGCTGCCGAAGATTGTTTCCGGCGCGCGCGCCGCTACGTGAGCGAACGGCGGCAATTCGGCCATTCGCTTGCTTCCATGCAGCTTGTTCAGACGAAACTGGCGCACATGCTGACGGAAATCACCCAGATGCAATTGCTGGCCTGGCGGCTGGGGGCGCTCAAGGACGAGGGGCGGCTGGCGCCGCCCATGATTTCGCTGGCCAAGCGAAACAATTGCGGCAAGGCCCTCGAGATCGCCCGGATGGCGCGCGACATGCTCGGAGGCAATGGCATTTCGGGAGAATACCGCGTGATTCACCACATGGTGAACCTCGAGAGCGTCAACACCTACGAAGGCACGTACGACATCCACGGCCTCATTCTGGGCCGGGAATTGACCGGCGTCCAGGCCTTCGTGCCCCGGGGTAACGAGGGGTAGCGATCCTCTGCTGTTTTTCGCGTACGCTTCCTTGGCTCTTATGCCTCGTTCAGCGCTTCCTGCGCCGCCGCAAGGCGGGCGATGGGTACGCGGAAGGGCGAGCAGGAGACATAGTCGAGGCCGATTCGGTAGCAGAATCCGATCGAGGAAGGCTCTCCGCCGTGTTCGCCGCAGATGCCGACCTTGAGATCGCTGCGCGTGGCCCGCCCGCGTTCGGTGCCGATCTGCACGAGCTGCCCGATACCCTTCTGGTCCAGTGACTGAAAGGGATCGTCCGGGAGGATCTTATAATCGACATAGTAGGGCAGGAATTTCCCGGCGTCGTCCCGGCTGTACCCGAAGCCCATCTGGGTCAGGTCGTTCGTGCCGAAGGAGAAAAAATCCGCCTCCCGGGCGATCTCGTCGGCGACCAGCGCGGCGCGCGGCACCTCGATCATAGTACCTACCAGGTAATCGACGGAAGTGCCCTTTGCAGCGAAGACATCCGCCGCCGCCCGGTCGATCACGGCCTTCTGGTTTGCAAACTCCTCAAGCGTGCCGATGAGAGGCACCATGATTTCGGGAAGCACTTCAATGCCTTCTTCCGAGAGTTCGACCGCCGCCTCGAGAATGGCGCGGGTTTGCATCTCCGTAATTTCCGGGTAGGTGATGCCCAGGCGGCAGCCCCGGTGTCCCAGCATCGGATTGAACTCGTGCAGAAACGCCACCTTCGCCTTTACGTCATCGAGGCTGATGCCGAGGGAATCCGCCATCTCTTTCTGCCCGGTTTCGTCGTGCGGCAGGAATTCGTGCAGGGGCGGGTCCAGCAGGCGCACCGTCACCGGCTTGCCGGCCATGGCCCGAAAGATGCCCAGGAAATCTTCTTTCTGATAGGGGAGCAGCTTGGCCAGGGCCTTGCGCCGGTCCTCTTCGGATTCGGCCAGGATCATTTCCCGGACGGCCTGAATGCGTCCTCCTTCGAAGAACATATGCTCGGTACGGCACAGGCCGATGCCCTCGGCGCCGAACTCGACCGCCTTGGCGGCGTCCGCGGGCGCGTCGGCGTTCGTACGCACCTTCATAGTGCGGAATTCGTCGGCCCATTCCATGAACTGTCCGAAGGCGCCGCCCATCTTGGGTTCCACAAGCGGCTGCTTCCCGGAGATCACTTCCCCTGTGGCGCCGTTGATGGAGAGCCAGTCGCCTTCCTGGAAAGTGGCCTTGCCGTTCGTGAAGGATTTCTCCCGGTAGTTGATCACAATCTCGTTACAGCCCGCCACACAGGGTTTCCCCCAGCCCCGGGCCACGACGGCGGCGTGCGAGGTCATACCGCCCCGCGACGTCAGGATGCCCTCGGCGGCGTCCATGCCTCCCACATCTTCCGGGCTGGTCTCGATACGCACCAGGATGACCTGTTTGCCGTCCGCTTTCCAGGCTTCGGCCTCGTCGGCGGAAAAAACGACCTGTCCGACGGCGGCGCCCGGCGATGCCGGCAGCCCCTGTCCGATCACATCGCTCTTGTAGGCGTCCATGTCCTTGAATTGCGGATGCAGCACCTGATTCAGCTGATTCGGCTCCACAAGGTCCCGCACCGCCGTTTTCTTGTCTACCAGTCCTTCCCGCACCATATCCACCGCAATGGTCATCGCAGCCGTGCCGGTGCGTTTTCCGTTGCGTGTTTGCAGGATGAAGAGCCGGTTATCCTGTACCGTGAACTCGATATCCTGCATGTTCTGATAATGTTTTTCGAGGCCGTCGGTGACCTCGAGCAGTTCCTTATAGGCGTCGGGAAAATGATCCGCCATCCGGCTAATGTCTTCGGGCGTGCGGATACCGGCTACGACATCTTCTCCCTGTGCATTCACCAGGAATTCGCCGTAGAGGGCGTGCTCTCCGGTGGAGGGGTTGCGCGTAAAGCAAACGCCTGTTCCGCTGCTCCGGCCCATGTTGCCGTAGACCATGGCCTGCACGTTTACCGCGGTACCCAGCAATCCCGAGATTTTGTTGATGCGTCGGTATTTAACGGCTCGTTCCGCATCCCAGGAAGAAAAGACGGCGTTAACGGCAAAGCGAAGCTGTTCCCGCGGGTCCTCGGGGAACATGTGGCTGGTGTTCTGCCGGTAGATCGCCTTGTAGCGTTCCACCAACACCTTAAGGTCGTCGCCCGAGAGGTCCACATCGTTCTCGACGCCCCGCTCTTTCTTGAGCGCTTCGATCGCTTCCTCGAAATGTTCGTGAGGGACGCCCACCACGACATCCCCGAACATGTCGATGAACCGGCGGTAGGCGTCATAGGCGAAGCGCACGTTGCCGGTGCGGCGGGCCAGCCCTTCCGCAACCTCGTCGTTCATGCCCAGATTCAGCACGGTATCCATCATGCCCGGCATCGAGATCGCCGCGCCGCTGCGCACGGAAACAAGCAGCGGATTATCCGGATCGCCCAGCTCGGCCTGCATGTCGGCCTCGAGACGGGCAATAGCTTCTTCGATTTGTTCTTTCAATCCGGCAGGCCAGGTGTGTCCCTCCGAGGAATAATACTGGCAAGCCTCGGTGGAGATGGTGCATCCCGGCGGCACAGGCAAGCCAATGGCGCTCATCTCAGCCAGATTGGCCCCCTTGCCACCCAGCAGGGATTTCATGCTTCGGTCGCCTTCCGCACGGCCTCCCCCGAAACTGTATACATATTTGATTGCTCGTGCTGTATCGGTTTGTGCGTGCGTTTTCATGGGCAGAGGGCTGGTTGCAATTCAAGCGTTCCGGGCGAGTATCGACGACCCGCTCAGGGTTTGTGTACGGGCGCTGCAGGAGTATCCTTGACGCCAAGCCGAAAAAAGGCCTATCCTCACAAACTACGAAACATCTTGAAAACAGTCGAGCAGTAATGTTTCCGTCCATTTGTTCGTTTCCTGCATCCGGGAACGATGCAAGGGGGATAGCGTGAGAGGGGCCGCATCCCATAGAAGTTTACGAACGCATAACGTTCTCTACGAATGAAGCGACTGGTTGTCGTCGAATCTCCCACCAAGGCCCGGACGATCCGGAATTTTCTGCCCGCGGATTGCCAGGTGGAGGCAAGCATGGGGCACATACGCGATCTGCCCCAGTCCGCCTCCGAAATACCGAAGGCCCGCCGGGAGCAATTATGGAAGCACTATGGCGTGGATGTAACCAAAGGGTTTGCTCCCGAATATGTTATTTCTCCCGAGAAAAAAAAGGTCGTGGAGCGGCTGCGCAAGGCGATCAAGTCGGCCGATGAACTGTATATCGCCACGGACGAAGACCGCGAGGGCGAATCTATAGGATGGCATCTCGTCGAGGTGCTGGCGCCCAGGATTCCGGTGCGGCGCATGGTGTTTCACGAAATCACGCGGGATGCTATCCGGCGCGCGCTGCAAGAAACGAGAAGCATCGACCGAAGTCTTGTGGATGCGCAAGAGACGCGCCGCATTCTCGACCGTCTTGTCGGGTACAGCATTTCTCCGCTGCTTTGGCGAAAAATTGCCCGGGGTCTGTCGGCGGGGCGCGTGCAGAGCGTGGCTACCCGATTGCTCGTACATCGGGAGAAAGAGCGAATGGCTTTTGTGCCGGCGGCCTGGCTCGACCTGAAGGCCCTTCTCGCGATACGCGGGGAGACGTTCAAGGCGGAGATGACGCATTACGGAGGGGTGCGGCTCGCCGTGGGCAAGGATTTCGACGATCACACCGGGCAACTCAAGGAGGGCCTCGTTCCTGGCAAGGATCTGTTTCTGTTGGGGGAAGAGCAGGCCGGGGCGCTGGCTGCTGCGTTGCCGAAGCGGTCATGGCGCGTTGTCGGGGTAGAGGACCGGTTAACTTCCCAATCTCCCTATCCGCCTTTTATCACGTCTACCCTGCAACAGGAAGGAAGCCGCAAACTGGGGCTTTCTGCGCGCCGGACCATGCAAATAGCGCAGCGCCTCTACGAGCAGGGACTGATCACCTATATGCGGACCGACTCGACCCAGCTTTCGGACGAGGCCATACGCGGAAGCCGGAAAGCGGTCGAAAGGCGGTACGGCAAAGAATACCTGAGTCCGAAACCCAGACGCTACCGGGGTAAGGTTGCGAACGCTCAGGAGGCGCACGAGGCGATCCGGCCTGCGGGCAGCGCCATGAAAACGAAGGACGAACTGGGCTTGACCGGCGCCGAGGGCGCCTTGTACGATCTTATCTGGAAGCGTACGGTGGCTGGCCAGATGGCCGATGCGCGGGTGCGCCGGGTGACGGCCCGCATCGAAGCCGGCGAAGGGGAAGAAGCGGCCCGGTTCCGCGCATCGGGAAAGCGGGTCGAATTTCCCGGGTTCTACCGTGCCTATGTGGAAGGGTCCGACGATCCGGAAGCCGCGCTGGAGGATCGTGACAATCCATTGCCGCAGATGGCTGAAGGCGCCGAGCCGGATTGCCGCAAGGTGGAAACCGTGGCGCACGAGACGAAGCCCCCTGCTCGCTACACGGAGGCCACACTGGTCCGCATGCTTGAGAAAGAGGGTATCGGACGACCCAGTACCTATGCTTCGATTATAGAAACGATCGTCCGCCGGGACTATGTGCGCCGCAACGGCTCGCAACTGGCGCCCACGTTTACGGCGTTTGCGGCTGTCCAGTTACTCGAAGACCAGTTTGAGCAACTGGTCGATGTGCGGTTTACTGCGGGCATGGAACAGATTCTGGACGACATTGCGACAGGAGATCGTGCATCGGCGGGTTGGCTGGAGGATTTTTATTTCGGCGATGGGGGACTCGTACAACAGGTGCAGGACGGACAGGAAGGCATTGACCCCCGAAAAATATCGACGATCGATTCGCCGAAATGGGATGATATGGTTGTGCGTGTCGGAAAGTACGGTCCGTATGTAGAAGGGAAACTGGACGGTGCATCCGTCCGGGCTTCCATTCCGAAGGAACTACCGCCCGCCGACATCTCCGCAGAAGATCTGCAGGCTCTGCTTAAAACGTCCTCCGAGGGAAACGAAGAGCGCACAGTCTGTACGCATCCGGGCGAAGGGCTGGACGTACTGGTTCGCAATGGGCCCTATGGCCCCTATGTACAACTGGGCCGGGCAGAGGACACGAAAGGCAAGCCCAAGCGTGTTTCGTTGCCTAAAGGTACGCCCATGGACGCCGTGGATCCGGAGATGGCGCTTTCGCTTCTGGAGTTGCCGCGGGCGCTGGGCAAGCATCCCGAAACGGGCAAACCGATTCTCGCAAATATCGGTCGTTACGGTCCTTATGTGCAGCACGAACGCGCCTTCGTTTCGCTCACGGAAGCGGACGATGTGCTGTTTGTTAAACTGGACCGCGCCCTTTCTCTTCTGGCGCAATCCAGGAAGGCGGCGGGCCCGCTCCGTGTACTGGGGAATCATCCGGAGAGCGGCGATCCGGTCGATGTGCGGGAGGGCCGGTACGGTCCCTATGTGAAGCACGGGAAAATCAATGCCTCGCTTCCGAAAGACCTGTCTCCGGAGGAAATTACGCTGGAAAAGGCGCTAGACCTGTTGGCTGCGAAGGCCGGCGCCAAAAAAAGCGCGCGCGGAGGATCGCGCAAAAAGCGGGCGGCAAAGAAGTAAGTGTGCGGCCCTTGTCGCTTAGCGTCCCACGTCCTTGTCTCCGAGACGGATAGCGTCGAGGATATTCATGTAACTCTGGTAGCGCTGCTCGGAAATACCGCCTTCCTTCACACCTTGCTTGACCGCGCAATCCGGTTCGTGATCGTGGGTACAAGTGGGAAATCGGCATCCCTCGATGTACGATTTGAACTCGATAAAATAGTGCGACAACTCCCAGGGGTCTATATACAGGACGCCGAACTCGCGGACCCCCGGTGTGTCGACGATGCGGCCGCCGCTTGTCAGGGAGAAGAGCGTTGCGCAGGCGGTCGTGTGTCGCCCTCTGCGCGTTTTTGTGCTCACATGCGACGTCCGGATTTCGAGGTTGGGTTCGAGCACATTGATCAGCGATGATTTTCCAACCCCCGACGGTCCGGTGAATACGCTTGTTTTTCCAGCGAGATGCTCCCTGAGAGTATCCATGCCTTCCCCGGTTTTGGCGCTAACCGTCAGGACGGGATACCCGATGTGCGCGTAGTTATTACGCAGTTCCGCAATGGTCCCGGTGTGTTTCCCCCGTATCAGATCCGACTTGTTGAGCACAATACCCGCCGGAATTTCGCTTGCTTCCGCAGTGACCAGCACCCGATCGACAAAACCCGCATTTGGGCGGGGTAACCTGATCGATTGCACAATCCATACGCAATCGATATTTGCTACCAGAATATGCTCGCGCCCCACACGCCGTCCGGCGCCGCGCCGTCCGAGCTGATTCTTTCGGTCGTCAATATGGGTGATGATCCCGGTGGCGTCCGCATTTCGTTTCACCATGACCCGGTCTCCGACAGCGATCGGGCTGGTGGCGCCGTGTTCTCCGAGTTGAAACCGTCCCCGTACTCTTGCAGGGATCGTTTCCTCGTCGGTGCGTACATCGCACCAGCTACCTGTCGATCGAATAACCGTCCCCGCCACAAGGTCGATGGGGGGAATATCCGAAGTGCGATCCGTTTCAGGCGAAGAAGTCATGGGCGCCAGGTATAGGAGGGTGCTGTGAAACCTGTGCGTATATTTTCCGTCTACAAAGGTCGGGTAGATCCATCGTATAACGGTATTGCAATACACATATCCTGAAAAAGGTCATGAGCGATAACGGCAAAGAGAACGGGAACGAAGAGTATCAACGCATTCGCTCCGATTTCGATGCGCTTTCTCCTCAAGAAAAGGTTGTTTTTCTTGCGGAGGCTGCGTCGGCTACGGTAGTTCGAGGCTTCCAGCAATTCGGGCAGGCGCTTTCGCACGAAATCGATGATATGCTCAGCAAGCGTTCGAGAGAGGGGGAAGAACGGCGAAACGAAGACGGTCCGGAAGCGGATGAGGAGGATGTTTCGCCGGTGGATGCGGCGGTTGCAGTAGTGCGCAGTCTTCAGCGCTTTGGGCAAGCTCTTTCGCACGAAGTCGAGGATATGCTCGGCAAGCATTCAAGAGCAAGCGATTCTTCCAGGGAAGAGAGTTCGGAAGTGGACAAGGAGCAGGTCGTCGATGCAGGCGATTCGGAAGCCCCCGGAGATGCCAACCATCCATCGTCATGAACGAGTCGGAAGTAAATCGGGAAGAGCGTCTGGTCGAGTTCGAGCGGCTCAATATGCTCGGTAGACTGGTATGCCTTGGTGGCCTTGCCGCTCGGTTTACCACCGGTGCGATCCACGCTGCGGCCCGGCGGGCTACCGACATCTACACGGATGCCGAAAAAGCCTTTAAGGAGGGCCGGGATCCGAATGTCGAGGACGCCCGGATACTCGATGAGGAATAACAGGACGTTTTTCGTAAAGGACCCTGCCTGAACGGGTATGGTGCTCCGTTACGCAATCTCGACATCCACATCCACTACTGTCGAGCCATTGGCGTCCTGTGCAAGCGGCTTCCCTGTACGCTTTTCCTCGGGAGAGACGCAGAACATCTTCTGTATATCCGTTGCCGGCTCTTCCTCCAGCACCTGATCGAGGACATCCTCTACGCGGTGTGCAAAAAGGATTTCCAGATCGTCCAGTGCATCGTCGGTAATTTCCTTGATGTCCTTTTCGTTTTTCTCCGGAAGCACCACGGTTCGGATGCCTGCCCGCCTCGCGGCCAATACTTTCTCCTTGATACCTCCAACCGGCAGGATCAGTCCTCGCAGCGTGATTTCACCCGTCATGGCCACATCATGCCGGATGCGTCGCTGCGTATAGATAGATACCAGCGCGCTCAGCATGGCGGCGCCGGCAGAGGGTCCGTCTTTCGACACCGCTCCTGCAGGCACATGTACGTGTACGTCCCAGTGCCGAAACGCATCTCCCGGGATACCGAGGGCGTCTGCGCGTGATTTGACGTACGAAAGAGCTGCCTGGGCCGATTCTTTCATTACTTCACCCAGTTTCCCCGTCAGGATGTGTCTTCCGGTCCCTCTTGATACGGATGCTTCTATAAAAAGAATGTCCCCGCCCACCGGGGTCCAGGCCAGACCCGTTGCGACGCCGGGGACCTCGGTGCGTTGGGAAACCTCTGGAAAATGCTTACGCCCGCCCAGATAATTTTCAAGATCTTGCGCCCGGATCGTTGCGGAGTCGGCTTCGCCCGTGGCTATCTGTTTGGCGACTCCCCGCGCCACAGCTCCTATCGTGCGTTCCAGCTTGCGCACGCCTGATTCGCGAGTGTATCCATCGATGATGGTGCCGATAGCTTCGTCTTCAAGGATCATTTGTTCTGGCGTAAGGCCGTTATGCTCCAATTGACGGGGCGCGAGGTATTGTTTCGCGATCCGGAGTTTCTCCTCCTGTGTGTATCCGGTGATTTCGATACTCTCCATACGATCTTGCAAAGGTCCGGGAATCATTCCCGGAAAATTCGCCGTCGCGATGAAGAAGACCTTCGACAGATCGTAGTCGAGTTCTACATAGTGGTCGTTGAAATTGTCGTTTTGCTCCGGATCCAACACTTCAAGCAGGGCACTTGACGGATCCCCTCGAAAATCCGCCCCGATTTTGTCTACTTCGTCCAGCATGAAGACAGGGTTATTGACCCCCGCTTTTTTGATTCCCTGGATGATTCGCCCCGGAAGGGCCGCCACATAGGTGCGACGGTGGCCGCGAATTTCCGCCTCGTCCCGGATGCCTCCCAGACTCATCCGGACGAATTCCCGCCCGATGGCGCGAGCAATACTTTTACCCAGGCTCGTTTTTCCAACGCCCGGGGGGCCGTGCAGGCAAAGGATGGGCGCTTTCATGTCCCCCTTCAGATGCAGGACAGCGAGGTATTCCAGGATGCGCTTCTTAACCTGGTCCAGCCCGTAGTGATCTTCGTCGAGCACCTCGGCGGCACGCGCAATATCCAGGTCGTCTTCCGAATATTCGAGCCAGGGCAATTCCAGCAACCAGTCTACGTAGTTGCGTGTGACGGCATAATCCGGCGAGGCGGGGTTAGAGCGCGCCAGACGTGCTATTTCCTTGTCCAGCGTTTCCCGCACATGGTCCGGGAGTTCTTTCTTTTCGGCCCGGTTTCGAAGTTCCTGCACATCGTTGCCGCCGCTGTCGCTTTCGCCCAATTCGTCCTGGATGATTTTCATCTGCTGGCGCAGCAGGTATTCGCGCTGCTGCTTGTCCACGTCCGTCCGTACGCGGCTGCGGATGTCTTCGGAAACCTGCAGCACCTGGATCTCGCGATTCAGGTACTCCATTAGCTTGTCGGCTCGCCGGGTCAGTTCGTTGAGTTCGAGGAGCGCCTGTTTTTCCTCGACACTGATCTGAAGATTAGAGGCGATAAAATGGATAAGCAATGGCGGCGAGTCGATCTGCTGAATGGCAAGAGCGGCTTCACCGGGCAGGTGAGGCGACAAATTGATGAACTGGATCGCCAGTTCCTTGACCGATCGGATACGAGCTTTCAGTTCCACCTCGTCCGTAGCCCAGTCCTCCGCTACGGGGGACACCCTTGCCTTGAAATACGGCTCGGTTTGTATGTACTCCCTGATCTCGAACCGGCGCTTCCCCTGGATAATCATGGAGTTGGGGCCACCCGGAATTTTGATCAACTTGAGAATGTCGGCCACCGTGCCGAGGCGATACAAGTCTTCTATACCGGGGGTTTCGACCTCGCTCCTTTTCTGTGCAACGGCTCCGATGATGCGTTTTCCGGCAAAAGCATCTCTCACAAGTTGCATGGAAGTATCCCGTCCGAGCGTAATAGGCAGTACCACGCCCGGGTACAACACCGTATTGCGGAGGGCCAGCACGGGCAATTCTTCCGGTATATCCGACATGCCCATTTGCTTTTCTTCGTCGGGCGTCGGGAATGGAATGGATTGCTCGGCGTCATCGACGTCGTGGACGCTATAGCTGTTTGTATACGGATATGTGTCCCGCGGGGGCATAAAAGGTGTTCCGGTGTGCGAGGAGGCAGGCGAAGCAGGTTAGCAGGCGCCCGCGAGCCCTGGTCGGTGCATGGAGAAAATACGACGTGTTAGGCGTATGTATGCAATCATACCGTAGCGCGCAAAAAACGGGCGGGAAAACACGGTATCATCAAAAACCGGGCCAACAACATTGTCTGTCAATATGCGGGTATTTTTCAGGGCTATTCCGGTTTTGGCGCAATACCGTCGTTTTTTTCTGTCCGGTTTCTCGTTACAAGAATTTTACAATCGGGCACGGGCGCGAGGCGAGCAAAACGTAATCTGATGCGTACCACATGCGCAAGACAATACAATCGGAAAGCGGCATTATGTGGCACGACAATATCATTGGTACCATAGGCAAGACCCCTCTCGTACGGCTTCGCAGGATTACGGCGGACTGGCCCTGTACGGTGCTGGCCAAACTGGAGTATTTCAATCCGGGCGGGTCTGTCAAGGATCGCATCGGTATGGCTATGATCGAAGAGGCCGAAAAAAACGGTTTGTTGGGGCCGGGAGGGACCATTGTCGAGGGTACGAGCGGGAATACAGGCGCAGCGCTGGCAATGGCGGCCGTGACGCGTGGATACCGGTGTGTTTTTACGACCACCGACAAGCAGAGCCAGGAAAAACTGGATGTTTTGCGGGCCTTGGGGGCCGAGGTGATCGTATGTCCGACCAACGTAGCCCCTGAGGATCCGAGGTCCTATTACTCCGTGGCGCAGCGTTTTGCCGAAGAAATCCCCGGTGCGGTATACCTGAACCAGTACGACAACCCGGCAAATCAGGCAGCTCATTACGAAACGACCGGGCCCGAGATATGGGCGGACACCGATGGACGGATCACCCATTATGTGGTGGGTGCGGGCACGGGCGGAACGCTTTCCGGCGTATCGCGCTATCTCAAAGAGCAGAACCCGGACGTGCAGATTATCGGCGTCGATCCTTGCGGCTCGATCTATCACGGATATTTCCATACCGGGCAGGTTGCCCCGGGCGACATTTACCCCTACCTGACGGAAGGGGTCGGCGAGGACTTGCTGGCTGCAAATATGGATTTCGATTTGCCGGACGATTTCGTGCAGGTAACGGATCGGGAGGCGATGCGGATGACGCGCCGACTTGCCGCGGAAGAAGGCCTGTTTTGCGGGCAATCTTCCGGCATGGCGCTTGCAGGGGCGCTGTCGTGGATGGAGGCACACGCCGAAGAGCTTTCCAGCGACGATGTGTTCGTGTTGCTTTTGCCCGATTCGGGATTCCGGTATCTTTCGAAGACGTACAATGACAATTGGATGCGTAATCACGGTTTTATGTCGAGCATGCCGGAGGTTACGGTGGACCGGGTTCTGGGTGCTAGGGATGACAACGAGCAGCTGGCATATGCTACGCCCGAAGACACGCTTGGCTCGGTAATCGGAGTCATGGCCGAGCGCGGCATCTCGCAGATGCCCGTGATGCGAAACGATGAGCTTGTCGGAAGCCTTACGGAAAGTGTGATTATGGACCGCCTCGTCAAAGACCCGGAAACGCGAGACCAGCCTGTGGAAGACATCATGGATGCGCCTTTTCCGGTGGTTCCACGTACACTTGGCCTTGAGCATCTTTCCATGTACCTTGAGCAGGGAGGCGGGGCCGTGCTTGT
>LXNJ01000281.1_pt1 | contig 36758 bp, 28 predicted proteins | sample 809081 | NCBI WGS metagenome assembly LXNJ01 (sample SAMN04870510, study PRJNA318959) | sponge metagenome | biome: sponge; feature: marine sponge reef; material: water | host: Petrosia ficiformis | place: Greece: Milos, Mediterranean Sea | collected 2013-05-29 | depth 5-7 m | reverse complement strand
AGCGTCGTCTTCCCGTGGTCCACGTGACCGATCGTTCCCACGTTCACGTGAGGCTTCGTTCGCTCGAACTTTTCCTTCGCCATCGCCCCTCGTTCTCCTCTCGGATTTCGGGTTCGGCGGAGTGGCCCGCGACGGGCGCCTCTCCTGCTCGTCCTGCTCGCGCGCGGGCTACGCCCTTTGTTTCGTCAGTGGTCTCGTGAAGGTGGTGGGGGGAGGATTCGAACCTCCGAAGGCATAAGCCAGCAGATTTACAGTCTGCCCCGTTTGGCCGCTTCGGTACCCCACCGCCGGTACCTGGCGCCCGATCGACGCCCGATCGATGAGTTCCAGGGTGCGCCGCTTCGGGGCGGCTGTTCGTCCGACTCGACCGAGCTGGCGGTGGGACTCGAACCCACAACCTCCGGATTACAAATCCGACGCTCTACCGGTTGAGCTACGCCAGCGACCCTTCCGCACAATAGTCTTCTAACATATGGGCATGCGTGACCCACCGTCAAGGTGTTTTCGAGCATCCGATTCGGGCGCCGTTCGCGGGCGCCCGCGCGTCATCTTGCCGCCCCGAGCGGACGCGGCACCTGGACCGTGCGACCCCCCATCCGAAGGCGCGTGAACTCCGCCAGATCCTCCACGATCACCCCACGGGCCTCGAGTTCGGCGCGAATCGCGTCGGCGCGCGCGAAGTCCCGGTTCGCCCGGGCGCGCTCACGTTCCCCGACGCGCGCCGTGGCCCAGGCGACGAGCTCGTCGTCGTCACCGGATGACTCCCGGTCCCGCACGGCCAGCACGCCGAAGACGCGATCGAATGCGTCGATCACGTCGAGGGCGGCCTCGGTGCCCGACGGGGCCAGGGGACGGGCGCCGTCGAGCAGGTGATTCGCTTCCCGGACGAGCCCGAACACGGCCGAAAGCGCTTCACTCACGTTCAGGTCGTCATCCATCGCCGCCTCGAATGCAGCGCGCGCGCGCGCCGCGACCTTGCCGAGATCGGTCGACGCATCCGTCTCCGCCTCGCCGGCCTCGCGCGCGCGGTTCCTGAACTCGTAGAGGCGGGTCACGGCCTTCGCCGCGGCCTCCAGGCCGTCGAACGTGAAGTTCAGCTGGGCCCGGTAGTGTCCGCTGAGCAGCAGATACCGGATCGCGGAGGGCGCGTGTCCGCGTTCGATCAGTTCCGGGATCGTGAAGCAGTTGCCGAGCGACTTCGACATCTTCCGGCCTTCCACGAGCAGGTGCTCGGCATGGAGCCAGAACTCCGAGAACTGCTTCCCCGTCGCCCCTTCCGACTGAGCGATTTCGTTGGTGTGATGCGGGAAGAGGTTGTCCACGCCTCCGGCATGGATGTCCAGCGTTTCACCCAGATGGTGCATCGCCATCGCCGAGCACTCGAGGTGCCAGCCCGGCCGGCCCGGCCCCCACGGAGAATCCCACGCCGCTACGGTTCCGTCGCCACCGCGGTCGCCGCCCTTCCAGAGGACGAAATCTCTCGGGTCGTCCTTGTCGTACTCCTCATCCCCGGCGGCCCTGCCGGCCGCCTCGAGTTCCCTGGAGTCGATGCCCGCCAGCCGCCCGTATTCGGGGGAACGCCCGATCGCGAAGTACACGGAACCGTCGCTCTCGTACGTGAGTCCCCGCTCGGAGAGGGCCTCGACCAGCCGGATCATCCCTTCGATGTAACGGGTCGCCCGCGGTCGATGCTCGGGTTCCTCGAGCCCCAGCGTGTCCCAGTCCTCGAGGAACATCTCGATGACGGGATCCGTGACCTCGGCCAGCGGCACGCCCCGGGCGGAGGCCGCCGCGATCGTCCGATCATCGACGTCCGTCAGGTTCATGACCTGGCAGACTTCGTATCCCCTGAACCGGAGGTAGCGACGCAGCAGGTCTTCCCACGTAAAGGCGCGGAAGTTCCCGATATGCGCGCGGTCGTACACCGTCGGCCCGCAGGTGTACATCCGCACCCGGCCCGGTTCGACGGGCTTGAACGGGCGGAGCCGCCGCGTCAGGGAGTCGTAGAGTCGGAGGCTCATCGCCCGCCCGGGGGAAGGTAGTGTTCCGTTCTCCAGATGCGGTAGGCGGCGATTTCCTCCGCACGACGCGCGCGGGAAATCTGCAGACAACCACCCAACTGGCGGTCCGACCGGTCGAGGATGAGTCCCGCGAGGACGCCGGCCTCGCGCGCGAACGCGAGTTCGTCCAGCGGCTCGTACGCGGGACCGCCGAAGAGGAGTCGCGCCGCGATCCACCCGTCGACGAACCCGTCGACCGCCTCGACTTCCCGGGAGACGAGCACGTCGCAGGCCACATCGGGATCCTGACGCACGGCGTGCATTCGCAGGACCGCGTAACTCTCGTAGGCCCGGCCGGCCTCCCGCAGATTTCCCGGCATCACGAGCGCGGCGCTCGAATCCGTCACGACCTCGACCGCGTTCCACGGCCACGCGTCCCGCGCCTCGGACTCGTCGAGGTCGCGGCCGAACGACCGGAAGTAGAGCACGAGAGGGTCCTCCACGAGATCGGTCATGAGGGAGTCGGAACGATCCCGGAAGCGGAGGAGGAGGTCGGCCTCGAACTCCGCGACACTGCCCGAGGGGGCCGTCAGGCGATACTGGGCGTCGACCGACTCCGCACCGACGAACCCGGCGAGCACGACCAGCGCCGCAGCGACCCGCAGTCGGCGGCTCCGGCTACCGGCCGTCCGCCGCGAGGACGAGTTGGGGGCGTTCCGCTTCGGAGTCCGACCGCCGGTCGAGGAGGCCGGCGAATTCGAGAACGTCATCGCCCGCCCCGCCGAGCAGTTCGCGCTCGCGGGCGAGCAGATTGTTCGAGACTTCGAGCGCCGAGCGCTCGCCGGTCCAGTGCTCCTCCACCACATCCCAGCCAAGCTCCTCTCCGATCCGATGCGTCACATACGCACAACAGAAAACATCATCCAGAAAACCGTACGGCCCGACCTCATCTTCCGGGATCACATCGTCCGGGCTCACGAGGTAGGCGATGGCCGCATCCACCAGAATCCTCTGCTGCCGAGTCAGGCGCGGGTCCTTCATGAGGGTGAACATCAACAAACCGTAGACGGGCGCGAGGATGACGACGTCACGCAGGGTGCCGGCGTATCGTGCAACCTGATCCTTCAGACCCTGGAGGTAGGCGCTGCTTGGCATCCCCTTCCAATCCCGATCCCGGTGGATCGCGCTACCGGGCGGCCAGCCTGACGGGTACGACCCGGCGGCGGGCGCGACGCCCGGAACATACAACCGGCTCTTTCCCCCTGTAACCCCTTCACTCCGCGCGGTGGCGGGCTCCGGGCGTGCGACGGACTACTCGACCGTCACGGTCTTCGCGAGGTTCCGGGGACGATCCACGTCGCAGCCCCGCAGGACCGCGATATGATAGGCGAGAAGCTGGAGCGGAACGACGTTGACGATCGGTTGCAGGAGAGGCAGCGTCGCGGGCACCGGGATCAGGTGATCCACCTTCCGGGCAAGTTCGGTCTCCCGGCGGGTCACGAGCGCGATCACGCGGCCGCCGCGCGTCTTAACCTCCTCGATGTTCACGAGCACCTTCGAGTAGACGGCGCCGCGCGGAGCCATGAAGACGACGGGCATGTCCTCGTCGATGAGCGCGATCGGGCCGTGCTTCATCTCGGCCGCCGGGTATCCCTCGGCATGGATGTAGGAGATCTCCTTCAGCTTGAGCGCCCCCTCGAGGGCGATCGGGAAATTCGGGCCCCGCCCCAGGTAGAGGAAGTTGCGAGCAGGGGCGAACTCCTCCGCCACCCGCCGGATGTGGTCCTCCGTCGCCAGAACTTCTTCGATGAGGGCGGGAAGCCCGTCGAGGGCGCGCACGAAGGCGCGGCCCTCCTCGCGGCTCATCCCGCGCCGCCTCGCCATCATGAGGCCGAGGAGCGCGAGGGAGACAACCTGCGCCACGAAGGCCTTCGTGGACGCGACGCCGATTTCCGGACCGGCGTGCGTGTAGATTCCGGCGCGCGTCTCCCGCGCGATCGTCGAGCCCACCACGTTGACGACGCCGAAGGTGGGGGCCCCCAGCCGTCCGGCTTCCCGCACGGCCGCGAGCGTATCCGCCGTCTCTCCGGACTGCGAGATGCCGCCCACCAGCGTCCTCGGGGCGATGATCGGGTTCCGGTACCGGAACTCGGAGGCGTACTCCACCTCGACCGGAAGGCGCGCGAGTGCCTCGATGAGGTATTCTCCGACGAGCGCGGCATGCCAACTCGTTCCGCACCCGGTGAGGACGATGCGCTCGGCCCCGTCGAGGTCCGGGCGGAACTCGTCGAGCCCGCCCAGCCGAGCCGTGCCTTCCTTCGCCAGCAGCCGCCCCCGCATCGCATCGCGCACGGTGTGCGGCTGTTCATGAATCTCGCGGAGCATGAAGTGGGGGTATCCCGCCTTTTCGATCCTCTCCAGGTCCCAGTCGACGCGGCTGACTTCCTTCGGGACGGGCTCCCAGCCGACGCGGCCGCGGTTTTTCCCGACATCGATGGTCTGGTGCCCCGACGACGTGAGGACGGCCATTTCGTCGTCCTCCAGATACACGATGTTGCGGGTGTGCTCGAGAACCGCCGCCACGTCCGAAGCCACCCAGGTCGCTTCTTCGTCCGTCTCTCCGATCCCGAGCAGCAGGGGGGCGCCGCGGCGGGCGACGACGATGCGCGCGGGGTCGTGCACGCTCATGACCGCAAGCCCCAGCGTGCCCTCCACCTGGGTCAGTGCGGCGGCGACGGCGCGTTCCAGGTTCCCCTCGAACGCTTCCTCGATCAGGTGCGCGACGACCTCGGTATCGGTCTCCGACGTGAAGCGGTGGCCGAGTTCCGAGAGCTTCGTTCGCAGTGCGTCGCAGTTCTCGATCACACCGTTGTGGACCAGCGCCACGTCGCCGCGGCAGTCCGTCAACGGGTGGGCATTGGCGCGGGTGGGCGCGCCGTGCGTCGCCCAGCGAGTGTGAGCGATTCCGGCCTTTCCGGAAGGCGGGACTTCGGCGAGCCGCTCCGCCAGGTCGTCGACGCGGCCCGCGCACTTGTGAAGATCGAGCCCCGAACCGGTGTGGACGGCGAGGCCCGCCGAGTCGTACCCGCGGTATTCGAGGCGGCGGAGTCCGTTCAGAAGAAGGGGGGCCGCCTCCCCTGCACCGACGTATCCTATGATGCCGCACATTCGCCGATCAGACCCCGCGTCGTACCAGGGCGTCGATCCAGTCCGCGCGTTCGCCCGCCAGTTCCTCTCCGCGCGCCTCCGCCATGATGCGGAAGATCGGCTCGGTCCCGGACGGTCTGGCGTGGATCCACGATCCATCCGGCCACTCGAGCCGGATCCCGTCCTGCCGGTCCATCTCCGCTTCGGACGGGGCCGCGGCCGCGATCGCGGCGAGCGACTCCTCCATGCCCAGTCCTTCCCGGGAGATCGTGCGCTTCACGATCCGGTACGAGGCACGCTCGCCGACGACGGCGCCGAGAGTGGAACGGCTCTCCGCGAGGAACTGCAGGATCAGGGCGGCGGCCAGCGGGGCGTCCCGCGTGAGGTGGAGTCCCCCGTAGATGACGCCCCCGTTTCCCTCTCCCCCGATCGAACTCCCCACCTCGAGCATGCGGGCGACGACGTTGGCCTCCGCTACCGGCGTGCGGATCAGCGGTACGCCGACGCGATCCGCCGCGTCCTGTATCAGGCGGCTCGCGGAGAGGTTCGTCACGACGGGCGCGGGCTCGCGGGCCGCGACGAGTTCGACGGCCAGCGCCAGCGTCCAGTCTTCACCCACGGGACGCCCGTTCTCATCCACGAGGGCAAGCCGGTCGACGTCGGGGTCCACGGCGAAACCGATGTCCGCGCGCACCTCCGTGACACATTCGGAGAGCTTTCCGAGGTTCTCCACAAGAGGCTCGGGAGGGCGGGGGAAGCGGCCGTCCGGTTCGAGATCGAGCCCGCTCACCCGGCAGCCGAGACGCTCGAGCAGCGGGAGCATGATCGGCCCCCCGGCGCCGCGCACACAGTCGAGTGCGACGTGGAACGCGTGCGACGCGATGAGTTCGCGGTCGATGATCGGCAGCGACAGAATCCGCTCGACGTGGGCGCGGCCGGCGCCTTCCCGCGCGCTTCGGTCTCCCATGCGCGCGGACGCTGCGTATTCGATGGACTCGATCTCTCCCTCGAACCTTCGCTGGACATCCCGCCCGGCCGCCGGCGAGAGAAACCGCCCCTCGCGCGCCACCAGCTTGAGCCCGTTCCACGGCGCGGGGTTATGCGAGGCCGTGACGAGGAGTCCGCCCACCGCTGCCTCGTCCTCCTCCACGGCGAGGAGACCTGTGGGCGTCGCCACGATCCCGAGGTCGCACACATCCAGCCCGGCGGCCCGGACCCCCGCCGCCACGGCGTCGAGCAGCACCGGTCCGGAGACGCGGCTGTCGCGGCCGATCAGGACATGCCCCCGGCCGGGAGCCCCGGCGGCGATGTGGGTGGCGAAGGCCGCGCCGTAGCGGGCGGCGATGTCGGGGGTGAGCCCTCGTCCCACGATGCCGCGAATGCCTGAGGCAGAAACGATGAGCGACCTTGACACGCTGCGTTCTCCAAGTTTTCCGGCGGGATCGAATCTGCCGACCGTGAGACGGACGCGGGATCTTAATGGTTGCGCGTCCGCGCGGCTTGCGGCGGCCTCTCCGGTCGCCCTCGCCTCACGGCGGGAATACCTTGCGCGCTCGACCGCGATGCGTCGTGCCACGCGTCGTCTGCCTCTACCCGAGCCGGAGATGAAGACGTGGACCCAGCCGCCCGACGGTTCGGAACCCGGGCCATTCACGCCGGGCAGCGCCCCGATCCCACGACCGGGGCGATCATGATGCCGATCTTCCAGACATCGACCTACGTCCAGGACGCCGTCGGTTCGCCGCGCGGCGGTTACGACTACGCGCGGGTCAGGAACCCCACGCGCGACGCCCTCCAGGCGAATCTGGCCGCTCTCGAGAACGGGCGGTACGGCGCGGCGTTCTCCTCGGGTCTCGCGGCGACCGAGGCCATCGTCAAGACGGTGCTCAACGCGGGCGACCACCTCATCTGCGGCGCGGACGTCTACGGGGGCGTCGATCGCATGCTGCGCCATGTGTGGGAGCGGTTCGGGGTCGACTTCGATTTCGTGAACACGGGGGATCTCGATCAGGTTCGCGCCGCGATCCGCCCGGAGACGCGTCTCATCCACGTCGAGACGCCGAGCAATCCGACGATGACGATCACGGATATCGCGGCGTGCGCCGCGATCGCTCACGAGGCGGGGGCCGTATTGTCCGTCGACAACACGTTTGCGACGCCTTTTCTCCAGCGTCCGCTCGACGATGGCGCGGATGTCGTGATGCACTCGACGACGAAGTTCCTCAACGGTCACAGCGACATGATCGGCGGCGCGCTGCTCACGAACTCCGGGGAACTCGCCGAGGGTTTTCACTTTCAACAGAAGACGAGCGGAGCCATCCCGGGCCCCTTCGACTGCTGGCTCGTCCTGCGCGGCACGAAGACGCTGCACCTGCGCATGCCGGCCCACTGCCGCAACGCGCAGCGGGTCGTCGATGTCCTGCAGGGGCACGACGAAGTCGAATCCGTGCGCTATCCCGGGCTCGAGAGCCATCCGCAGCACGCCCTGGCCAGGCGCCAGATGCGCGACTTCGGCTCGATGGTGAGCTTCGACCTGGGCACGGAGGAACGGGCCAACCGCTTCGCCGGACTCACAGAGGTGTTCCAACTGGCCGAGAGTCTGGGCGGGGTCGAGAGTCTCGTATCCATTCCCTTTTCGATGACCCACGCTTCGGTACCTGACAAGAAGAAGCGGGAGATCGGGCTGGGGCCGGGACTCGTCCGACTGTCGGTGGGCGTGGAAGACGCTGACGATCTTGCGGAAGACATCGAGCAGGCCCTCGCCCGTCTCTGAGCGGCGGGGAGCGCGGTGCCGCAGTCTCGACCGTCGAAACAGGGAGTTGAAACAGGGAATCGGGGCCGGACGTAAAGCCGGGAGCGCGGAAGCCGGTCCCGCGAATCGGCCGGCTCACATGAGCGCGACTTGACGCGCAGGGGGGGATTGATGGCGGCAGGCGACGAACACCAGAGACGGATCCTTACACAGATCGCCGCGGTCTCGTGGGAACACCCGGCGGACCGGGCGGCACTGAATGCGCTCCGCAGGATTCCGGGGTTCGACCTCGCCCTGCGAAAGATCCTCGCGCTGTTCGGGGAGCGCGCGCTCCGGCTGGCCTTCAAGGCGAACGCGGTGCGCACGTCGGAGACGCAGTACGCCTGGGTTCACGCGCGTCTCGCCCGCGTCTGTGAAGTGCTCGACGTGGAGAAGCCGCCGGAATGCTACATCTCGCAGACGCCGATCGTGAACGCGGGGGCGGTCGGCTTCGGCGAACCGTTCATCGTCCTCAATTCCTCGATGCTCGAGATTCTCTCCGAGGATGAGGTCGAGAGCGTGCTCGGTCACGAGGTCGGACACATCCTGTCCGGTCATGTGCTCTACCGGACCCTGCTGATCCTGATTCTCAACCTGGTGATTCTCCGATACACGCTCGCGGGGTTGGCGCTACGGCCGATTCTCATGGCCCTCATGGAGTGGTACCGGAAGAGCGAACTCTCGTCGGACCGGGCCGGGCTCCTCGCGGTGCAGAATCCGCGGGTCGCGATGTCCGCGCTGATGCAGCTTGCGGGCGGCGGGCGGGGCGTCACCCTCAACCTGGACGAGTTCATCGCGCAGTCCGACGAATACCGGGCCGGCGGCGATCTCCTCGACGCCGTCTACAAGGTGCTCAACGTGCTCGGGCAGACCCATCCGTTCGCCGTGATCCGCGTGGCCGAACTGCGCGACTGGATCGAGAGCGGCGAGTACGACCGCATTCTGGCGGGCGAATACCAGCACCGGGACGAGAACGACGACCGCCCGTATCGCGAGGATCTTCGCGACGCGGCGAAGGGCTATCAGGACGGCGCGCGCGAACTCTTCGACGAGGTCGACGCCGCGGTGGATCGATTGCGGGATCGACTGACCGGCGCCTTCAAGGGACGCTCGGAAGACTAGGAGCCCGCCGCAAAAGCCGTTGCCGGAGCGCGGCCGGCACGTCATCCTCCCGCCATGAAACTCCTCATCATCGGCAGCGGCGGCCGGGAGCACGCCTTCACGGACTGCCTACGCCGCGACGCACCGGACGCCAGGATCTACGCGGCCCCCGGCAACCCGGGCATGCTCGGCACGGCGGAACTCGTCGACATCGAGGCCGGAGACATCGGAGGCCTGCTCGACTTCGCGGCGGGGCGGGGCATCGACCTCACCGTCGTCGGCCCCGAGGCCCCTCTCGCGGCGGGCATCGCAGACCGCTTCGCCGAGGCCGGCCTGCCCGTCTTCGGGCCCGACCGGGCGGGAGCCCGCCTCGAGGCCTCCAAGGCGTTCGCCAAGCGACTGATGCGCGACTGCGGCGTGCCGACGGCGGACCACGAGACGTTCGACGATGCCGCGGCGGCGTTGGACTACGTCGCGGGCCACGAGGAACCGCTCGTGGTCAAGGCTTCCGGCCTCGCGGCCGGCAAGGGCGCCATCGTCTGCGAAACGCGCGGGGAAGCCCGGACGGCGATCGGAGAGATGATGGTCGACCGCAGATTCGGGGACGCCGGCGGGCGGGTCGTGATCGAGGAGTTCATGCGCGGCGTGGAGCTGTCCGTGTTCTTCGTGGCGGACGGCGAGCGCGCCGTGCCGCTGCTCACGTCCCGGGATTACAAGCGGGTCGGGGAGGGCGACCGCGGCCTGAACACCGGCGGCATGGGAGCGTACTCCCCCGCGGCCCCGGCGGATCCGGACTTCATTGACGAAGTGCGCCGCGAGATCGCGCAACCGGTGCTCGACTCGATGGCGGAGTCCGGCGCCCCCTATCGCGGTTTCCTGTACGCCGGGCTCATGCTGACCGCCGACGGGCCGCGCGTCGTCGAGTTCAACTGCCGGATGGGAGACCCGGAGACGCAGGTCGTACTGCCGCTCACGAGGTCGAACCTGCTCGAGCCAATGCTGCGGGTCGCGCACGGCGAATCGCTCGCGGGCTGGCGCCCCGAAGCCACTCCCGGACACGCCCTCGTCACGGTCATGGCGAGCGCGGGGTATCCGGAGAGTTCGGATCCCGGGCGGCCGATCGGGATTCCGGCCTTCGACCCCGGCAAGGTGAGGGTGTTTCACGCCGGGACCGCCATGAAGAAGGGGCGGCTGGTCACTGCCGGAGGGCGGGTGCTCGGGGTCACCGGGTTCGGCGGGACGCTCGAGGAAGCGGCGCGGCGCAGCCGCGCGGCCGTGGACCGGATCCGATTCGATGGCGCCCATTCGCGATCCGACATCGGGTGGCACGAACTGGATTCCGGCCGGCTCGGTCCGGACGAAGCGGCGCGAATGCATCCTTCGGGAACCGCCACGGACGGTTAGCGGCTCATCGTGCCGGAACTCCCCGAAGTCGAGACGATGCGCCGGGACCTCGCCCCGCTGCTCCGAGGCCGGCGGATCCGCCGCGTCCGCGTCCATCACGACGACCTGATCCTCGGAGGGCTTTCGGCGCGGTCGTTTTCCCGCGCCGTGCTCGGGCGCGCCTTCGGAGACGCGGACCGCCGGGCCAAGTACCTGCTCTTCCCGCTCCACGCGGCGGAGGGGATCGACGGTCCGGTGGAGCGATTGATGCGCGTCCAGGTCCGCATGACCGGCCGTTTCGCGCTCGCCTCGGAACGTCCCGACTCCCCGGAGTTCCGGCATCCGGGCCTCGACCTCGAACTCGACGATGGCCGGACGCTGTTCTACGACGACGTCCGACGTCTCGGCGGCTTCGACCTGCTGACGCCCGAGGCATGGAAGGCCCGCGCGGACGCGCTCGGACCGGAACCCCTCGGCCGAACGTTCACCGCCGCGCGGCTGGCTCGGATCGTCGCGCCGCTGCGGGCCCCGATCAAGAACACGCTGCTGGACCAGCGGCGGGTCGCGGGTGTGGGGAACATCTACGCCAGCGAGGCATTGTACCGCGCGGGGATCGACCCGCGCCGACCCGCCGGCTCGCTCGACACGGAAGAGGTGCGCCGCCTGCATCGGGCGGTCAGGGCGGTCTTGCGCGAGGCGCTCGAGAGCGCGGGGACGACGCTCAGGGACTATCGCGCCGTGAACGGCCGCTCGGGCTCCTTTCAGACGCGGCTGGCCGTCTACCAGCGCGAAGGAGTCGGGTGCCCGGGTTGCGCCCGGCCGATCAGTCGGATCGTGCAAGCCGGACGGAGTTCGTTCTTCTGTGCCGGCTGCCAGAGCTAGCGTCGCCCCCCCGGTGACCGGATCGGCGCATGCCGACGACGGCCTTCGGTGCGCATATTGGTCGCGGAACGGTGTAGGGTGGGTCGAAACCCGGCACGCCATGTCGGCGGCGGCGATCCGGCCGCTGCCGGCGCGCCGCCGCGACCCGGAGGGACAGGATCGAGTGAGCTACTCGGATCACAGCGAGCAGACGCTGGTGGAGATGTGTCTCCGCGGCGACGAGCGGGCCGCACGCGAGATCGTGCTTCGGTTCGAACGTCCGGTCTTCTCTCTCATCTTCCGAATGGTGCGGGACCGTGAACTGGCGGAGGACCTGGCCCAGGAAACGTTCGTCCGCACGCTGAACAATCTCCGCAGGTACGATCCCTCCTACAAGTTTTCCTCCTGGCTCTTCAAGATCGGCTACAACCTGACGATAGATCATCTGCGCAAGAAGGAACTCGATGTCGTTTCCATGCACGGGGCGCCGGACGCCGTGACCCCGGATCGCCAGGCCGCAACGGAAATCACGCTCGTCTCGGGCGACGAACGACCGGATGAACTTCTCGAGGCCCGTGAACTCGGATCCGAGATCGAAGCGGCCATCGGACAACTGCGACCCGAATACCGAACCGCGATCCTCCTGCGGCACATCGAGGGCTACGCGTACGACGAAATCGCGCAGGTGATGGAGATCCCGCTCGGGACGGTGAAGACCTATATCCACCGCGCGAGAAACGAATTGAAGGCCGCTCTCGTACATCTGACGGAGCCGTAGCAAGCCCGCGGGGGCTTCTTCCGCGGGTTGCCGACGCCTCCAGGGAGAACAGGAGTGAACTTGTCGCACCTTACACCTGAGGAAATCGAGCGATTCGCCAGCCGGAGGTCGGCGGCGTCCCCGCACGGGACGACGGCCGCGCATCTGGTCGCGTGCGCCCGGTGCCGGAAGGAAGTGGAGGCGCTGCGGGACGTCGTCGCGTTTCTCGAAGGCCTGACCCCGCATCGGCCGACCGACGGATTTGAGGAGAGGGTCGCACGGCGGATCGACTTCGCGGGCGCCGCGCTCGACCGCCGGTTGGCACAGTTGCCCGAGTGGTCGCCTGCGCCTGCCTTCGCGAGCGATGTCCTGGCGCAGGTCGACCTGCCTCACCCGGCGCTCGACCGCGCGCTCTCCGGGCTCCGCACCTGGTCCCCCGCCCCGGCGTTCGCCTCGGCCGTCATGGCCCGCGTGCGATTGCCGGTCCCGTGGCCCGAGCGCCTCCTCCGCTTCGCGCGGCGGCGCCGGGCGGCGCTGGCCACAGCGGGTGCGGCCACGCTGACCGTGTCGGGAGGCGCCGCGGCCTGGCTGTTCGGCGCGCAGGGCCTGGCCCCCGGTCAGCTTCTCGCAGTCGCCTTCAGCGGTGCGCGGACCGTGCTTGTCGACGCCATGCTCGCGGCGGGCCGCCTGGCGTACCGTTTCGGCCTCGTGGACGCGGGCGGATCGATTGCCGACCGGATCAACCCGACCGCGGCGCTCGGCAGCCTGGCGCTGTCGAGTCTCGTCGGGCTCGCCTCTCTCTGGTACATGGCCAGACTGTTCCGGCAGCCGCTCCCACGACGCGTTCGCATCGAGAGGGCCGCATGACCCGGGGGCTGGCGTTCCTGGCCTGTCTCGCGGTCGCGCTTCCCGTCAGCGCGCAGGAGGCCGGCATCGCCGACGCCGCGATCACGCTCTCGGCCAGCGGCCGCGCCGAGCTGTGGTTCGAACTGGAGAGCGGAACAGAGCATCGACTTCGTTTCGAGGGCGAGACCGTCGAGGTCGACGGAATCGAGGTCGGATCCTATGCGGAGCGCGACGGCCTGGAGAGCGCCTGGCGTGAGTTCCTCCGCGAACACGCGGGAGAGGATGCTTCCGCGGTGCGCGGCGGCCTGGTCGATTTCCGGCGGTTCCTGGAGGAGTGGAGATCGTCGGAGGAGGCCACCGACCGGGACGCGGCCCTGGCCCTCGCCGGTCGGATCGACGCGATTCTCGGGCTCGCCGCGCCGTCGCCGACCGGCGCGGCGCCCGCCCTTCCGACGGGCGAGGCGGCGCCGGAGGTGTCCGGTCGATCCGGGCCCATGCAGATCGTTCCCGGCGGACTGGGTTTCGACGTCACCGGCGAGCTGGATCGCCTGCGCGACGCGCTCGACCGGCTCGGCGACTCCGGCGAGTCCATCGAGGATGGGCTGGCCATGATCGTCCACGGCGACCATGAGGTCCTCGCCGAGGCCACGATCCCCGGAGATGTCGCCATTCTCGACGGAACACTGAGACTCGCCGGGGGCGTCGAGGGCGACATCCTCGTGCTGGACGGCACGCTCGTGCTGGACGGCAGCGCCCGCGTGCGAGGCGACGTGCTTCAGGTGGGAGGCGACGTCGACTTCAGCGCCGATGCGTCGAGCGTCGAAGGGGAGATCCTCTCCGACATCCGGCTGGCCCCTTCGGAACCCTCCGCGAGGTCGGCACCGGACGCTCCCTCCGTTCAGCGGGTCGAGTCGTTCGAAGCCCCGATGCGGATGCGGCCGGCGCAGCCGGGCCTCGGGTCGCGTCTCGCACGCAACTTCGGCCGGGCTGCCGAGGGCGTGGTCGCCGCGGGGTGCGCGTTCATCGTCCTCGCCGCCCTCGGCTTGCTGCTCGTGTATTTCGGGCGCCGCCGACTGGAAACCGTCTCGGATACGGTTCGGCTGGAGTTCGCCCGTTCGTTTGCCATGGGCCTCGCCGGGGAGGTGCTGTTCCTTCCCGTGCTTCTCGTCCTCACGGTGCTGGTCATCACGATCCCGGTCGCACTCTTCCTCATTCCCGCAGTGGGGTTCGCCCAAGTCGCCGGATATCTTGCGGCGGCGCACGCCGGCGGCGAGATCTTCGCCCGACGCCGCTTCCGCTCCGAATGGCTGGAGAGACTCCGCCGCTCGAACTCCTATTACTACGTCGTCAGCGGACTCGCGCTTCTGATGCTCCCCTTCGCCGCCGGCGCCGTCCTGTGGGTGTTCGGCGGCGCGGCGGACTTCGTACGCGGCCTGATCCTTTTCGTGGCCATCGTCGGCACATGGGTCGTCGTCACGGCCGGTTTCGGGGGCGTCCTGCTCACGCGGGCCGGCGGAAGGAGCGTCGTGATCGACTGGTCCGCGGACAGCGCCCCCGATGGCGGTGCGTCGCCGGGGGCCGGGGCCGATACGCCATCCAACACCGTAGATGATGCCTGATGCTCCGCTGGCCCGCGCGGCGGCGCGGATGCTGCCGGTCGTGCTCGTTTCGCTGTCGCTCGGCGGAGCGCTGACGCCGGGCGCCGCGCAGGAGTGGCGGGACTTCCGGACGGCGCGGCAACTGGGCGACCTGGAAGCGCTGAAGATCGAACTGATGTACGCGGGCGGGCGACTCGACGTATCCCCGTCGGACACACAACTGCTTTACGACGTGCGGCTCCGTTACGACGCCGAACGTTCCCTGCCCCGTCGCGAATGGCGCCGAGTCGGTCGAACGGGGCACTTTCGGCTGGCCACGGCTTCGTCTTCCGAGGACCGGCGCGATGCCGACGAAGCGATGCGGTCCGGCGAGCTGGAGCTCGAGCTCGAGGATCTCCCTCGCGATGCGGACGCGGCGGGAAGGCTGGACCTGTCGCTGAACTCCTCGGTGCCCACGGATCTGCGGCTGGGGATCGGTGCCGGACGAGCGCGCCTCGACCTCGGCGGCGCCCAGCTTACGGCGCTTGAGATCATCACCGGAGCCGGCGACGTGGAGGTCGGTTTCGCCCGCGAGAACCGCGCGGCAATGGAGTTGCTGTCCATCAAGTCGGGCGCGACGGCCTTCACGGCCGAGAACCTCGGCAACGCCCGGTTCCGGCGCCTGGAGTTCTACGGTTTCGTCGGCGACGTGGTCCTGGACTTCTCGGGATCCTGGCGATCGAGCGCCGAGGCCGAGATCAGGATGGGGCTGGGCGAACTCCTGATGCGGGTTCCGGCGCATATCGGCGTCCGCGTTCGGCGTAGCGGACTCGCCTCACTGAACGTGGCGGATTTCAAGAAGGTGGGAGATTACTGGTTGAGCCCGAACTGGGAGACGGCACGCGTGCGGCTGGAGATCACGCTGGTCGCCGGGCTCGGCTCCGTCATCGTGGAGCACGGCTAGCCGCCGGCCGCCTCCTGGCGTGTGGCCTCCACCGCCTCCAGGCGGGCGACGGCCTCGGACGCGATCCCTGCGAAAGCCCGGGATTCCGGTGCGTCCGGTCTTCCGATCGACGTCGGGACCCCTCGATCGCTCTCCTCGCGAACCGCCACGCCAAGCGGCACGGCGCCCAGGAAGGGCACGTCGATCGAACCGGCGAGTCGCTCACCGCCGCCGGCGCCGAAGATGTCGTGCGTCTCGCCACACCCGGGACACGCGAAACCGCGCATGTTCTCGACGATGCCGAGGACCGGCACCTCGAGCTTCTCGAACATCCGGATACCGCGCAGCACGCCACCGACCGCCACATCCTGGGGGGTGGTCACCATTACCGCTCCGTCCACGCGCACGAGTTGACACAGCGACAACTGGGCGTCGCCCGTCCCCGGCGGCAGATCGATCACGAGGTAGTCGAGTTCCCCCCATGCGACCTGCTGGAGGAACTGGCGGATGACCCCCATGATGATGGGTCCGCGCCAGATCGCCGGGGCGTCCTCTTCGATGAGGAAGCCGATGCTCATGAGCTTCACCCCGTGCGCCACCAGGGGCACGACCTCTTCGCGGTCGATCCGGGGCTTCTCCTGGATACCGAACATCGTCGGGATGTCCGGGCCGTAGATGTCGGCGTCGAGCAGGCCGACGCGATGGCCCTGCCGGGTCCAGGTGGCGGCAAGATTCGTCGAGATCGTGGATTTTCCGACGCCGCCCTTACCCGAACTCACCGCGACGACGCGACCCACGCCCGGCATGGGCGGCGCCTGCGAGGGATGCCGACGCGCCTCTTCGCGGGGGCCCTCCTTCGGCGGCGGCCCCTGGCCCCCGGGCGGGGGGTCCATGATCGGAAGCGGCCGGGGGCCGCGGGTCGGTGTGTCGGACACGGGTCGGCGCTCGACTACGCGACGGCCTCCACGGAATGGACTATTGGAAGCGCATGGCAGAGGTGCTGTTCGATCCCGGCACGAAGCGTGGCGGTCGACATGGGACAGTCGTAACAGGCGCCGACGAGCCGGACCGCGACGCGTCCGCTTTCCGCGTCGAACGAAACGAGTTGAATGTCCCCTCCATCCGCGCGCACCGCAGGACGGATGTCGTCGAGGAATCTCTCGATCTCATCGAGTGTGCTCTCAACGGCGGCGATGCTCAAATCGTTTGGATCCTGGCGCGGGTCGGGGAGCGCTTCCGTGCCCTGCCGACACCTCGAAGTCGACGTTCCAGCGGGCTTGAGAAAGGTAGGATTCCGCCGTCCGGCGGTCAACGAGAGCCGGGCAGAAATCGGAGCTCGCTTTCCACCGTTGCGGACGGCCGGCCCGGGCGGAGTTCGATGAGCGGACTCTCGGTCCACACGGCGCCCATGTCTCGATAGTGTGGGTCGAGCGGGTTCCCGGCCTGGCCCGTGGGCAGCAGGAAGTAGCCCGCCATGTCCGCGGGCGCGGCGCGGGCGACGAATCTCGCGCTGGGGCCGTATTCGCTCACGACCGGGGACCGCCACGCCGTGGAGTCGAGACGCGATCTCAGAGACGGGGCGTCGGGGCGAACCGTGTGGGGCCCGCCACGCGACGGATAGGGTCCGACGTGGAAACCGAACAGGCGGTCGAGCCACGCCACGGTTCCGAGCGGGTGGGTCGACCGCTCGCGGTGGATTTCTCCCCACGAGTTCGCGGGTACGCCCGCCGCGGTGCGGGCCGCCTCTTCCTCCAGCGTCTCGAGGCGCTCGACCTCCGGCGTGCGCGCATCGTCGATCCAGGCGCTGTCGCCGGTCTCGACGATCTCCATGAACGCGAGATCGGGGAACCACCCGTCTCCGTCCTCGAACTCGTCGGCGACGATGAGTTCGCGCAGGCGGTAGAGCCAGGTGAAGAAGGGGACGGCGCCGCGACTTTCCGTTTCGGTGCGCAGGTCCCAGCGTTCGAGCTGAAGCGCGAGCGAATCGAGGCCCGCGCGGCGCGCGGCGCGGACGGCGCGTGGCCGGTAGCGCTCGGCCCAGAGGCTGTGGCTGTCCAGCTGCGTCTCGCGCATCTCCTCCACCGTCCAGTCCGACGCGCGAGACACGAGGTCATCGATGCGCCGGGCCCGGAACGGCGCCGGATAGTACGCGCCCACCCGTCCGAACAGGGGCCGTGCCTGGAGGTTGTTCGCGCTCACGAGATATCCCCGTTCCGGATCTCGCAGCGCCGGCATCGCCTCCGGCGGCCAGAAGCCCGGCCAGCCCGCGGGCAGGCGCTCGAAGGAGATCGGGGAGGCGCCCTCTCCCGCCGGACGCAGGGGCACGGACCCCGCCATGCGGTAGCCGATCTCTCCGCTCGACGCCGCATAGATCACGTTCTGATGAGGCGAACGAAAGTGCGCGACCGCCTCCACGAACGCGTCCGCGTCGGAGGCCCGGTTCATCCGGAGGAGCGCCGTAAAGGGACCCCCGGGCTCGAGGCCCGTCCACAGCAGCGACAGCGTGAGTCCTCCGGCCGGGACGACGTCCGTGATCACCGGGCCGCGCGCCGTCGAACGTACGACCCAGGTCTCCGGCTCGTCGCGACCCCGCACGTGGATCTCCTCCGTACGGGTTTCGAAGGGTCGCCAGTCATCGGCGTCGCGATACATGGACCCGTCGAGGTTGATGCTTTCGACGATGAAGTCCGCGTCGTCCGCCTCCGCGTTCGTGAACGACCACGCGACACCCCGGTTGAGCCCGACGATGACGCCGGGAGCTCCCGGGATGGAGAGGCCCGCCACGGCCAGATCCGAATCCTCGGCCGCGATGGAGTTGAGGTACCAGGTGGACGGCGCGCGGAGGGCGAGGTGCATGTCGTTTGCGAGCAGTGGAACGCCATCCGCGGTGCGCGAGCCCGCCAGAGCCCACGAGTTCGAGGCGTGGAAGCCGAAGCGGGAGAGATAGGTCAAAGGGTCGGGGGATGAAGCCGCGGCGCCCGGGTCCGGAGGCATCGGGGTCTCCGCGAAGGCGATACGCGGCGGCGCGGTGTCGGAGGGGAGCGTGTCCTGGAGGATGGTGGGCCCCCACGCGGGGTATCCGGCCCCCAGCGCCCGACGGTGATCCGCGTCGAGCGTCGCGAGCGCCGTGATCCGGTCCAGTTCCTCCCGCCACTCGGAGAGATCCAGCGACATGATGCGCCCGATCGAAAGGGACGCCTGCGGACTCCAGCGCTGCGGCTCGATGCCGAGGATAAGGAATTCGGGGGGCCACGGCCCTCGCCAGCTCGCAATGCGGGCGTTGACGCCCTCCGCGTAGGCTTCGAGCAGGGCCTGCTCCGATTCCGCCATGTCGTCGAGTTCGCGGCCCGCCGCCGACCACAGGTCCAGCGTGCGCGCAAGGCGGTCCGCGTCCAGGGCGATCGGACCGAAGAGTTCGGCCAGGCGTCCGCGCGCGACCCGCTGGAAGAGTTCCATCTGCCACAACCGGTCCGAGGCGTGCATGAACCCCTGGACGCGCATGACGTCGAGTTCGGTCCCGGCGGCGATGGAGGGAACCGCCCACTCGTCGAACGTGACGACGGCCGGCTCCGCCAGACCCGGGAGGACGTGCCGGCCGGATCGCGGCTGCATGGATCGTTGCAGATGGAACCACGCAAACGTCGTGAGAACCCCCACGATCACAAAGCCGGCCGCCAGCACGACTCCCGCTCGGCGCCGAAGGCTCATGGGTCCCCGCCGTCCGTCGGAGCGGGAGACTGCGGCTCCGCATCGAGCAGGGCGTGGCGTAGCGACACATACCGCTCGCCGTCACGAATGACGAGCGCCCGGGCGACAAGGTCATCGAGCAGCCCGCGTACCCGGTCGAGAGGAAGTTCGAGCCGGTCGGCGAGCGGAGACGCGCCGGTCCGGCCGAGACTCCATATCTCGCGCCACACCGCGGAGGCGCCGGGATCGAGCGCGCCCATCAGCAACGGCTCCCCGTCGGTACTCTCGGCAGCGGCCGCGAGCCCCCGGTGCCGCAGGACCGAGTCGATCGGTCCGAGGTGGTGCTCCGCGATCCCGCGAAAGAGGATGAAGGACCGGCGCGGCGAGGCGTCCGAACCGAGCAGGACCAGCTTCGCGACGATTTCGTCCGCGCAGGAGAAATCGATCACGGGGACGTGGCGCAGGTCGAGGACCGCGAGGACGGTGCGGTCGGCATCGGCGATCTGGCGTTCGACCGTCGCCCGCACCGTCCGTCCGGTCGGACGCGTGACGAGGTAGCTGAACAGCGTCGTGTGGGCGACCGCCGGTCTCACGCGATCATGTCCTTTCTCTCTCGACCCGCTCCGGCAGGACAATCAGCACCTGAGCGCCGGGAAAACGGGGCAGACCCGTGCTGAGCGGCTCGCCTTCGTCCCAGTCCGGCACCCTTGCGATGCTCGCATCGCCGCTTCTGATGCGGATGGCGCCGTTCCACTTGATGATCTGGCTTCGGATCGCCTGCAGGCCCTGGCCGCGACCGGGATCCGCGAAGCGCGACTCGCCGCGCAGAAAGGCCGCCTCCAGCGCGGCTGCCGCCGACCACCGCTCTCCATGGCGGCGCGCATGCTCGGCGCCCAGGGAGCCCTCGAAGCCCACGCCCACATCCATCACGGCGAGCACGACGACGTCGCGGCCCAGACGTCGCTGCCACCGGTACCGCTGCGCACACACCCAGCCGATCGAGTTGGCGTGTTCGAGGATGTTCTGGCACACCTCCGACAGCATGACGGAGAAGTGGATCACGGCGGGGCGGGGGTAGCCGAGCCGGTCGTGCAGGATGCGCTGCGCCCGGTCCCGCACACCCTCCACGACCGAATGGACGTCCTCGTGCGAGCGGATCGTCGTGACTTCGATGAGGGCGTCGGAGATCTCAAGGGACGGCTTCGGCAGCTGCTTCAGGTCGAACACCTGTGCCGCGGCGGGCCAGAAGCGCATGCGGTTGATGTAGGAACGGACCTCGGAATCTCGCGGAGGCTCGATCAGTGGAGGCAGCCCGGTGCGAAGGCGGGCCTCCTGACCGACCGCCAGCAGGCCAATGAGCCCGTACGGCGACACCCAGCCGACGGAGCGGGCATCGAGCAGGAGACGGGCCGTCGGATTGCCCTCCGAGCGGGCGCGCCGGACCAGCGTCTCGAAGGAGGCCTCGTCCAGGCGTTGGGGGACGCGGACGACCCGGCTCACGCGGAACCCGCCGCCGGACATCCGGCCCTGCCGGTCAGGACGCCCGTCTCGGAGCGCAGGTACTCGCCGAGCCCGGATGCGCCGCGGAATCCGGCGTTCCGTTGCGCCGCCCGCGTACCCGCCCTGACGGATGATTCGAGATCTTCGCCGCTCAGCATCGTGACGAAGCAGGTCGCCCCCCACACGTCTCCGCAGCCGGTCGGGTCGCCCCCGGATACCGACGCCTCGGGCTCCACCTTCCCGCTCACGAGCGCTTCCGCGGGCGCAACGGCACCGGGCGGCGGGGGCGGATCGGCCGGCGCCCGCCAGAAGCTGCGGGTCGCGACCCAGGCGGCGCCCCGCTCCCCGAGCGTGACGAGGAGGCCGCGCGTGACCGGACCCACCACGTCCGCGGCGAGCGCCCATGGATCTTCCCAGCCCGCCGCCAGCGTGCCGAGTTCGTCCTCGTTCAGCTGCACGACATCGAAGCAGGAGAGCCAGGCGCGCCAGTCGTCGAGCGGACGCGGAGATCGCACTCCGTCCGTCCCCACGCCGAGCATCAACGAGTGCAGATCCGCATAGACCGGACCCCCCGTCGCCGCCCGCAGCGCCGCGGCGGCGGGGAGGTCCACCTCCCAGCCAGCGATGAAATTCACGTAGATCGCGTCGCACGAGCGTGCGAGGGGCACGAGTTCCTCCCGGGTCCAGCCCGGCACTCCGCCCGTGAGCTTCTCTGAGCGCCGCGCGTCATCGAGGTAAACGAGTTCGACCCGGTTGTTCGGTTCCGGCACTGTCCACACGCCATCGAAGGAGTCGACCCGCTCGAGTCCCCCGAGGAAGAGGTCCGCCGCCTCGCGCATGTCCCGTCCGATCTTGAGAATGGGAAACAGCGTCCAGCCTTCCCCGGCCTCCGCCACGGCGGCGTCGGCCGCAGCGAGCGCATACGCGATCCCTCCCCATTCCTCCACCGGGCCCTCCCGGCCGATGTCCCGGGCGCGGATCGTGTCCCAGACCATCGTCCCCACAACCCCGAGTCGCGGCATGACTCAGAGGGGTCCGAGCCGCGCGACGCGGAAAACGGCGGCGGCCCCGATGACTCCCGCCATGCCCCCGAGTTCGGTGCGCACGATCCGGCACGCCTCGGCCGCCGGCCGGAACGCCCGCTTTCTGACCTCACGGCGCAGGGGATCGAAGAGGTGCTTGCCCGCCCGCGTCACCCCCCCGGAAACCACGATCATCTCCGGGTTGAGAATGTTGATGAGGTTCGCCAGGCCGGTCCCGAGATATCCCGCCGTCTCGCGCATCACGTCGGCGGCATACTGGTCGCCCGCCACGATGGCATCGGATACGGCTTCGGCCGTGATCGCCCGCAGGTCGCCGCCCACGAGATCCGGAAGCATGCTCTCGGCGCCTGCCTTCAGTCCTTCCACCGCGCGCGCCGCGATCGCGGGCCCGGAGGCGTAGGCCTCCAGGCAACCGTAGCTGCCGCACGCACACTTCCGGCCCGTGGAATCGATCGTCATGTGTCCGATCTCCGCGGCCGCGTCCGAGGCTCCGTGGTAGAGTTCGCCGTCGAGCACGATGCCGCCGCCGATCCCCGTCCCCAGAGTGATGCCCACGAGGTTGTCGACCCCCCGCCCCGCGCCGCGCCACCACTCCCCGAGCGTGGCGGCGTTCGCGTCGTTGTCGAGTTCGGCTTCGAGTCCGGTTCCCTTCACGATCAGGTCGCGGAGAGGGAAGTTCCGCCACCCGAGATTCGGCGTCTCGATCACGGTGCCCGTGTCGCGGTCCAGCGGCCCGGGCGCCCCCGTTCCGACGCCGACGATCGCGTCCTCGTCGAATCCGCCCTCGCGCGCGGCATCGCGCTTGACGTCGCGGATCATCGACACGATACGGTCCACGACGAATTTCGCGCCGATGTGGGCGTCCGTGGGCAGCGAATGCATGCCGAGCACGGTGCCGCCGTCCACCGGAACGGCGCCGACGTTGATCGTGGTTCCCCCAAGATCGACGCCGATGATGTGGTTTCTTCCGCTCACGCCCCTACCCGCCTCCCGCTGGTGGGACACCCCGCCGCCCGGCACGCTTCGGAGAATCATAGACCGGTGAGCCGAACCGCTCCAGCCGCCCGAGCGCCGGTGACCCTGGCAGTCCGTGGCTGCTAGTCGCTCTCGACCTGCAGGACGGCGAGAAAGGCCTCCTGGGGGATCTCGACGCTCCCGACCTGCTTCATGCGCCGCTTCCCCTCCCTCTGTTTCTCGAGAAGCTTCCGCTTTCGCGTGATGTCGCCTCCGTAACACTTGGCGGTCACATTCTTGCGCAGCGCCTTCACCGTCGTCCTCGCGATCACGTCCCGTCCGATCGCCGCCTGGATCGCCACGTCGAAGAGCTGCCGCGGGATAAGCTCCTTGAGCTTGCGGGCCATCTTCTGCCCGAAGTCGTAGGCCCGGCTCCGGTGCACGATAACGCTCAGTGCGTCCACGGAAGCCCCGTTGAGGAGGATATCCAGCTTCACCAGGTCCGAACGCTCGTGGCCCGTCACCTCGTAGTCGAGCGAAGCGTATCCGCGCGAGACGGACTTCAGCTTGTCGTAGAAGTCGAGCACGATCTCGCCCAGGGGCATCGAATAGGAGATCTCGACCCGGGTGGGATCCAGATACTGGAGGTCGACGTACTTCCCGCGCCGATCATGGCAAATCTTCTGGATCGCGCCGATGTACTCGGCCGGCGACACGACGCGAACCCGGACGAAGGGCTCCCGCACTTCGCTGATGTGGACGCGGTCCGGCATCTTCGACGGGTTTTCGAGCTGGATCTCGTCGTCGTTCGTGAGCGTCACCTGGTACTCCACGCTGGGCAGCGTCGTGATGAGGTCGACGCCGAACTCCCGGTCCAGCCGCTCCTGTACGATCTCCAGGTGGAGGAGCCCCAGGAAGCCGCACCGGAACCCGAAGCCGAGCGCGCCCGATGTCTCCGGCTCGTAGTTGAGGCTGGCGTCGTTCAACTGGAGCTTTTCGAGCGCCTCGCGGAGTTCCTCGAACTGGTCGGAGTCCGTCGGATAGACGCCGGCGAAGACCATCGGCTTCGCTTCCCGGTAGCCGGGGAGGACCTCCGCAGCGCGATCTCCGGCGTCCAGCACCGTGTCGCCGACCCGCGTATGGCCCACGTTCTTGATCTGGGCCGTGAGATACCCGACCTCCCCGCAGCGGAGGGCGCCGGCGCGCTCGAACCCGAGTCGCATGAAGCCGACCTCGTCGACCTCGTAGACCGCCTCGTGGCGTCCGAAGCCGATGCGCATGCCCTCGCGCAGTTCGCCATCCACGACGCGCAGCATGGGCATCGCCCCGCGATAGCGGTCGTACTGCGAGTCGAAGATCAGCGCCCGCAGCGGCGCCCCGGGGTCTCCGTCCGGGGCCGGGATGCGCTCGACGATGGCGTCGAGGACCGCGTCGATCCCCGTCCCTTCCTTCGCGGAGACCTGGATCGTCGAGGCGGGATCCACGCCGATCAACTCCGATATCTCCGCCGCGGCACGTTCCGGGTCGGCCGCGGGGAGGTCGATCTTGTTGATCACGGGGACGACCTCGAGATCCGCCTCGAGCGCGAGGAAGAGGTTCGCGAGCGTCTGCGCCTCGATGCCCTGGGTCGCGTCGACGACGAGGAGGGCCCCCTCGCACGCGGCGAGGCTCCGGCTCACCTCGTAGGCGAAGTCGACGTGCCCCGGCGTGTCGATGAGGTTGAGCTGATACTCGACCCCGTCCCGGTACCCGTAGGCCATGCGAATCGCGTTGAGCTTGATCGTGATCCCGCGTTCGCGCTCGAGTTCCATCGAGTCGAGGACCTGCTTCCGCATCCGTCGCGCGTCCACCGTGCCGGTACGCTCGAGCAGCCGGTCGGCCAGCGTCGACTTCCCGTGGTCGATGTGCGCGATGATGGAGAAATTCCGGATGCGCTCCGTGCTCCGGGGCGCGGTCACAGTTCCACCACCAGTCCGTCGTACGCCGGCGTGACGCCGGCCGGGAGGCGCTGTTCGATTTCCTCGTGTCTCGTCCTGTGCGCGATGTGCGTGATGTACGTGCGTCGGGCTCCGAGTCGATGCGCCGTCTCCGCAGCCTCCTCCATCGAGAAGTGTCCGGGATGCGGGTCGCCGAACCAGAGCGCGTTCGTCACGAGGACGTCGACGCCCGCGAACACCTCCATGGCATCCTCGGGTACGGACTTCGCATCGATCAGGACTCCGAGACCGCCGACGCGGAATCCGTAGCTGCGGTACGCCCCGTGCGGAAGCGCAACGACCTGCAGCGGGAGCCCGCCGGGCTCGATGACGTCGCGGTCGTCGAAAAGCGTCAGATCGAGTCGGGGCACCGCGGATCCGGGCTGGGAAGGGGCGTCTCCCCAGATATACGAGAAGCGGCTCCGGATGCCGGCGTCGAACTCGCGCGCCACGTAGAACGGGATGGGCCGCCGCTCCCGAAGAGAGAAGATCCGCAGATCGTCGATCCCGTGCGTATGGTCCGCGTGCTCGTGCGAGAGAAAGACGGCGTCCAGCCGCTCGACGCCCGCCCGGAGCAACTGAAGCCGAAGTTCCGGAGGCGTGTCCACGAGAAGACGGGCCCCTCCGGCTTCGATGAGGAGTCCGTGGCGCGTGCGTCGGTCCCTGGGGTCCGACGAGCGGCACGTCGCACAGTCGCAGCCGATCACCGGAACCCCGAAGGAAGTACCGGTACCGAGAAAACGGACTCTCACGGGCCGGGCGTCAGTGGCGGAAGAGGCGGATCACAACTCTTCGACGCGCATCATGTTGGTCGTGCCGGGGACGTGGAAGGGGACTCCGGCCGTCACCACGAAACGCTGCCCCGCCTCGCCCATGCCCAGCTCGAGGGCCACATCCCGGGCCTTGTCGAGCATGCTCGAATAGCTGATTCCGCCGTGGAAGAGGATCGGCTGCACGCCCCACACGAGCGCCAGCTGGTTGTACGTCCTCCACTGGTCCGTGATCGCCAGGATCGGGACCGAGGGACGCTGCGCCGACACGATGCGGGCCGTGTAGCCGCTCTGCGTGAACGTCACGATGAACGGCGAGCCCACGCGCTCGACCGCGATCAGCGACGACGCCGCGATCGCGCCCGATGTCGTCTGCTGGATCTTCGAGAAGCCCTCCACCTGCTTGCCGGCCCGCCCGGTGCGTCCCAGCCGCTCGTGCTCGATCCGACGGATGATCCGGTCCATCGTAAGGACGGCCTGCACCGGATACCCGCCCGCGGCGGTCTCGGCCGAGAGCATCACCGCATCGGTGCCGTCGAGCAGTGCGTTCGCGACGTCCGATACTTCCGCCCGCGTCGGCTGCGGGCTCTCGATCATCGACTCCAGCATCTGCGTCGCCGTGATCACCGGCCGCGCCCGTTCCTGCGCCAACCCGATGATCCGCTTCTGGATCATCGGCACTTCCTCGTACGGCAGCTCCACGCCAAGGTCGCCCCGCGCGACCATGACGGCGTCGCTCAGAGGCAGGATCTCCGCCAGGTTCTCCAGCGCCTGGGACTTCTCGATCTTCGCGATGAGCAGGCACCCCCGGTCCATTTTCCGGCGGGTCGTTTCGAGGTCGGCCGGTTGCCGCACGAAGCTCAGCGCCAGGTAGTCGATGACCTGTTCGACGGAGAACTCGATGTCCGCGATGTCCTTCTCGGTCAGCGCCGGCGCGCCGACCCGCACGCCCGGGAGATTGATCCCCTTCTGGGATTTGAGGACGCCGGCACTGAAGGCCACCGCCGAAACCCACGGCGGGTCATCGGAGACTTCGCGGACCGCGAACTCGAAGTGCCCATCGTCCAGAAGGATCCGGGTTCCGGGCTCGACCTCCTCGGCCAACTCCGGATACGTGGTCGGAATCCGTCCGCGCGGCGTGCTGCCCGCGGGGGGATCTTCGCCTTCGGGAAAGAACCAGTACGTGCCTTCAGGCTCGATATCGAGCTGGTCGCCCGGCAGATCCCCGACCCGGATCTTCGGTCCCCCGAGATCGCCGACGATCGCCACCGGCCGGCCGACCTCGCGGGCCACGTCGGAGATCTTCCGTACCATGCCGGCGGCGCGATCCGTCGACGTATGAGTGAAGTTGATGCGAACCGCGTCGGTGCCGGCCTCAATCAGGTCGTGCAGCACGTCCCGGTCCCAGGAGGCGGGGCCGATCGTGCTGACGATCTTCGCTCTGCGGAAACCTGCGCTCATCCGTGGCCCAAATGGCGTGGGAGGCCACGGTTCCTATCCAGGCAGCCGGCCAGCCTCCGAGAGATCGGGTCGGTGGGCTACGATCCACTCGTGCATGTGCTGCAACTGGCCGAGCGGGAGCCCCTCGAGGGATTTTACCTGCAAGCCCGGGATGATACAGGCGGCGGCGCGGCGGAGAAAGTAAGCGCGCTGGCGGCGGCGCTGTTCCGGGTTGAGGCTCGTCCCGCCGGGGATGTCCGGGATCGGCTCCATGAGGCGGCGGTAACTGTAGACTTCGCGGGCGGAAAACTCTGCGGGGATCAGATAGGCGTGGCCTTCGAGTTCGAGGGTGCCGTCCGATGAGATGGCAACGGGACCTGCCATGTCCAGCCTCCTTACGCCTTACGTAGCTGCCAGAGACGCAAAAGACCGTGCCGCCGGAAGGTCGGACAATCTCCTCGATTCCCCTTCATCCCAGCCACACGGTCCTCGGGCTTCCAAGACCTACTATAGGCTTGAACGTGCCCTCGATGCAAACTTCCCGTCCCCGTTTCGCCTGGTTCCGCGCCGTGTGCGGACCCGGGACGCCGCCCGGGAGAGGATCGGGCCGTGACCGGGCGTGGGCGGGATATTTGACGCGCCGCCGCGGCGGCCGCTAAACTTCGACCCTGTTGCGCCTACGGGCCGTCAGAATTGCCCTGTCAGGGAGGCTTACACTTGCAGTACACGCTACGCGACAACGAAGAACTCGACCGCGCGCTGCGGAAATTCCGCCGCAAGGTCCAGCGAGCCGGGATCTTCCGGGATATCAAGAAGCACCGGTTCTACGAGAAGCCGAGCGAAGCGCGCCGTCGCAAGATGAAGGCGGCGGAACGGCGTCGGCGTCGGCGTCGGCGTCGCCAGAAGGCCCGCCGCTAGCCGGCAGTTCTCCCCGCAGTCTCGAGCTTCAGGAAAAAGTCTCGAGCTTCAGGAAAAGCGGCGTTCGACGTACCCGTCGAGAATCTGCAGGAACTCCTCCACGATCCCATCGCCGCGCAGCGTCGAGTGGTGTTCGCCATCGACGTAGACGGGCGCGGTCGGCGCCTCGGCGACCCCCGGCAGCGAGATACCGAGGTCCGCATGCTTCGACTCGCCGGGCCCGTTGACCACGCACCCCATCACGGCCACGGAGAGGTCCTCGACGCCGGGATAATGCTCCCGCCAAGCCGCAAGACGATCCGCGATATGGCTTTCGACGTCGAGCGCCAGCTGCTGGAAGAAGGTGCTCGTCGTCCTTCCGCAGCCGGGGCACGCCGTCACCTGAGGCTTGAAGCTCCGCAACTCGAGCGACTGCAGCAGCTGCTGCGCGATCCGGACCTCCTCGGTCCGGTCGGCGCCGGGCTCCGGCGTCAACGATACGCGGATCGTGTCGCCGATCCCCTCCGAGAGCAGGATGGCGAGGGCGGCCGAGGACGCGACCGTGCCCTTCCGCCCCATCCCCGCTTCCGTGAGTCCGAGGTGTAACGGGTAGTCGCAGCGGGACGCGAGTTCGCGGTACACGGTCACGAGATCCGGCACGCGCGACACCTTCGCGCTGAGCACGATCCGGTCGGGCTCGAGACCGAGGCTTTCCGCGGTTTCGGCGGAGGCCAGCGCGCTCTCCACGATCGCGTCGAGGGTCACCCGGTGCGCATCCAGCGGCTCCGTGCGGCGCGCGTTCTCATCCATGAGCCGGGTCAGGAGCATCTGGTCCAGCGAACCCCAGTTGACGCCGATGCGGACGGCCTTGTCGTGCTCGATCGCGGAGCGGATGATCGTCGCGAACTGCTCGTCGCGCCGCTTTCGGCCGACATTGCCCGGGTTGATGCGAAACTTGGAGAGGGCGGCGGCGCAGTCGGGATGGCCGGGCAGGAGGATGTGCCCGTTGAAGTGGAAGTCCCCGACGAGGGGGACCTCGATGCCCAGGCCGGAAAGACGTTCCGCGATCCGCGGCACCGCCCGGGCGGCACGTGACGTATTCACGGTGATGCGGACGATTTCCGAACCCGCCTCGTAGAGGGCCCGGATCTGGTCCGCCGTGGCCGCCACATCCGCCGTATCGGTGTTGGTCATCGACTGGACGACGATCGGATGGGCGCTGCCCACCCGAACGCCTCCGATGTCGACGGATCTCGTCGAGCGCCGTGAAGAAGAGGGAGTGTTCAAGGGCTTACTGCTGTGGGTGAACCGGTGGCGTCAACCGCACTCGCTGTAGCCGCAAGCGTAGCACTTCGCGCAGCCTTCCTCAAAGGCGAGGCTGCTGCCGCACTCCGAGCACGCTCCGAGGAAGAGCCGGGCCGCCGACTCCTGGTAACGTTCGATCACGGGGCGTTGCGCCGACCGGGCGCCCCCGTTCGTGTTCTTGCTCCGAGCGGTTTCGACATCCTCGATGGGAAGCGTCTGCTGAATTCCCTCCTTCTCCTCGAGGTAGCGTTCGATGACCTGAGCGATCGCGTCGGGGCCGGACAGCACCTTGCTCGCCCCGAGTCCGACGGCCCGGTCGGAAGAAATCCCGCGCAACTGCTTGTGCACATCGCGCAGCGAGATCCCCGAGCGCAGGGCGAGCGAACACAGCCGTCCGATGGCTTCGGCATCCGCCATCGCCGCTCCCCCCGTCTTGCCGAGGGCGACGAAAACCTCGAACGGGCGACCCTGATCATCCTCGTTGATCGTCACGTACATCGTACCCAGCGGCGACTCGATCTGCCGGGTGTGGCCTCGCAGGACCTTGGGCCGCTGCCGCCTCTCGACGCGGCGCATTCTGGAACCTTCGAGTTCGGTGATCCGCCGCTGATTCTTCTCGACGGCATTCTCTAGCTTCCGGTTGTGCGCGCGCAGTTCGCCGTTCTGCGTCTCCGCGGCGGCGAGCCGGGCCAGCGTGTCCGCGAGATCTCCGGCAAGTTCGGGCTCCACGTCGACCGCTTCGAGCCGGACTCCGTCCGCGGCAACGGCCGAGCCGCTCTCGCTCGTCTGACGCTGGACATCCTTCGCCGTCGAGCCTGTCGACAGCACCTGCTCGTCACGCGACCCATCGCGGTAGACGGTGACCCCCTTGCACCGCAACTCGTACGCCATCTCGTAGATCTTGCGCACGTCCTCCTCCGTGGCGGTCGTCGCAAAATTGCACGTCTTCGAGATGGCGGAGTCGCAGTGCGCCTGAAACGCCGCCTGCATGCGGATGTGCTGCTCGGGCGGAACATCGTGCGCCGTGACGAAGATCCCCTGGACATCCCCCGGCACTTCATCGAAGTGGATGTGGCCCTCGTCGGCGATGCGCTGCATCAGCTCCTCGGAGTACCAACCCCCTTCCTTCGCACGGCGCACGAAGTCCGGATTCACATCCGGCATCAGCACGCCTGCCTGATTCCTCATGAATGCGACCGCGAACAACGGCTCGATCCCACTTGAACACCCCGCAATGATCGAGATGGTCCCTGTCGGGGCGACCGTCGTCAGGTTGCAGTTGCGGAGCCGGCGTTCCGGGCGGATCCGGTGGCCGTCGGCGTCCCGCGCGCACGTCTCATCAGGACCCCAGATCGATCGCTCCCACTCGGGGAAGACGCCGCGCTCGGCGGCCAGCCGTTCGGACTCGACCTTGGACTCCTCGTCGACGAACTCCATCAACTCGCGCGCGAGTTCGACGGCGCGCTCGGAGCCGTAGGGTTCGCCGATCCTTACGAGCATGTCGGCCCATCCCATGATTCCGAGACCGACGCGGCGGATCCGCTGCGACAGGTCTTCGATTTTCGGGAGCGGATAGCGGTTGGCATCGATGACGTTGTCGAGGAAACGAGTCGATGCGTGGACGGCCTTTCCGAGCCCGTCCCAGTCGATCCGACGCTGATCGTCGACGAAGTAGCCGACGTTGATCGAGCCGAGATTGCACACGTCGTAGGCGAGCAGCGGCTGTTCGCCGCAGGGATTCGTGGCTTCGTAGTCGCCGAGGTGCGGGACCGGGTTGTAGCGGTTCGCCTCGTCGATGAAGAAGACCCCGGGCTCGCCGTTTCGCCACGCGCTGGAGATGATGCTCGAGAACACCTCCTCGGCGTTCAGCTGATCCACGACATCGCCGGTCCGCGGGCTGATGAGATCGTAGTCCGAACCCGTCCTGACCGCCGCCATGAAGGCGTCGGTGACGCCGACGGAGATGTTGAAGTTCGTGATCCGCGTCTTGTCGGCCTTGCACCCGATGAAGTGGCGGATGTCCGGATGATCGACGCGCAGGATGCCCATGTTCGCACCCCGTCGCGTGCCGCCCTGCTTCACGGCCTCGGTCGAGGCGTCATAGACCTCCATGAAGCTGACCGGGCCGCTCGCCACGCCCATCGTCGACTTGACGACATCGCCGGAAGGACGAAGGCGACTGAAACCGAACCCGGTGCCGCCTCCGCTCTGATGGATGAGGGCCATGTCTCGCAGCGTCTCGTAGATGCCGTCGAGACTGTCCGGAACGGGGAGCACGAAGCACGCGGAGAGTTGCCCGAGCGGACGCCCGGCGTTCATGAGCGTGGGGCTGTTCGGCTCGAAGATGCCGTCGGCCATCAGGTGATAGAAGCGTTCCGTGCATTCGCGGATCGCCTCGTCCGTCGCCCCGTAGCGGCCGTCCTGCGATGCGACGACGTCGGCCACGCGCCAGAAGAGGTCGCGCGGCCCCTCGATGGGTTCGCCACGGTCGTTCTTCTTCAGATACCGGCGCGCCAGCACCGTCCGCGCGTTCTCGGCAAGTCCGGGCTCGGCGAGGTCGGCCGGCCTGGCATTGGATCCCATCCGCATTTCACCCCGCACCGGAGCGCTCGTCGACGCGCCCTCCCGCACCGCCACATCCGGTGGATTCATTGCCGCCCCGCCTTCCTGTTCACGACCGTCCACAACTCAGGTCAATCCGCGGAAAAAACCGGCTTCGGCCGGGACCCGACGACCGCGCGAGTCGAATGCCGGCCTAGGCCGGGAAGCCTGACGGGCGCGGAGATCAACTTACCCCGCGCCCATCGTTCTGGTTCTTCTTGGGCGACCGCTGTGGGCCGTCGTGCGGTTTTCCACGACTCCACAGCTTTTCCACACAAACCCCGTGTTTTTTCCACACGCACCGCTATATGTGGTGGCCTCCAGATGATAACTACACCATATGTTGTGGTCAAGCCGACGAACCGCGCCTCCCGGGCCTGCCGGCTAGACCGCCCGCCGGGTGCGCAGGATCCAGAGTCCGGCCCCGCCCAGAGCGGCCACGCCGGCGGAGAGCGCGCCGGTCCGCGGCTCGAGCAGCAGGAAGGCGCCGAGGGCGAACATCGCCCCGAACAGAAGCAGCGTGGCCCCGGCCGTCCGGAGCAGCGCCTCGCTGAGGGGAAGGTCGGGAGAAACGCCCGCGCGTTCGCGGATCGCGCCCCAGCCCGGTCCGGCGGGCCGCACCCGTCGACAGAACTCCACCAGGGTCGCCTCGTCCTCGGCGCGCGTGAGCCACATCACGGGAAGCCAGACCGCGGCCGACCCGAAGGCGGTCAGCGCGAGCCGCGTCCCGAATTCCATCGCGCCGAACGCCGGCAGATAGGAACAGAGCGCGATGGCGAAACCGGCGAGCATGGAGGCGAGTTCGGCCCAGGCGTTCACCCGCCACCAGAACCAGCGCAGGATGAGCACCGCCCCGGGCCCCGTGCCGATGGCGATCATGAACCGAAAGAGGGCCCCGATGTCGTTGGCGAAGAACGCTGCCGCCGTCGCGGCCGCCACGATGCCGACCGAGGCGAGCCGGCCCAGCAACACGAGTCTCGCGGCCGAGGCGTCCGGGTCGACGAAGCGGGCGTAGAGGTCGTTCACGAGATAGCTCGCGCCCCAGTTGATCTGTGTCGACACGGTCGACATGAAGGCGGCGAAGAACGACGCGACGACGAGGCCCAGGAGACCGGCGGGCAGGTAGCGCAGCATGAGCATCGGGTATCCCAGATCGGGATCGGCCAAGTCCGGAAAAACGACGACGGCCACGAGTCCGACGAGCACCCAGGGCCACGCGCGGACCACGTAGTGAAGCCACACGAACCACCATGCGGCGCGCTCGGCGTCCGCCTCGGAGCGGCAGGCGAGGAGGCGCTGCACGAACTCGCCCCCGCCATCGGAGCGGCGGAACGCCCACCACTGTATGCCGAGGTAGGCGAGGAAGGTCCCGAACGGGAGGGCTTCGGACCCCGGCCGGGGGACCATCTCCAGCACATCGCTCCGCCCCGCCGCCGCGAGTTGGGCCTTGAGTTCCGCGATCCCCCCGATTTCCGCCAGCGCGAAGGCGGCCACGAGAATGGCCCCGAAGAGCGCGAGAAAGAACTGGAAGAAGTCCGTCGCGACGACCCCCCACAGCCCGGCGATGCTCGCGTAGGCGAGCACGAAGATGGAGAGAGCCACGACGGCCCACAGGCGCTCGTCTCCCGGCATCCAGCCGGACAGGTCGGGAAGGAGCCCGAGAGCCTCGACGACCTTGCGCATGGCCAGCATCACGAAGCCGATCGAGATGCAGTTGATCGGTACCGCGAACAGGAAGGCGCGCGTGGCCCTCAGGACGGCGGCGGGGCGGCCGCCGTAGCGAAGTTCCGTCAGTTCCACGTCCGTGACGATCCCGGCGCGGCGCCACAGGCGCGCGAAGAGGTAGATGAGGAGGAGATGGGAGAGGCCGAAGGACCACCATTCCCAGTTGCCGGCGATGCCCCGGCGCGCGATGAGGGCCGAGACATAGAGCGGAGTATCCACCGAGAAGGTGGTCGCGGCCATCGACGTGCCCGCAAGCCACCATGGCAGCGCGCGTCCCCCGACGAAGAAATCGACGATGCTCCCGCGCGCCCGTCGCGAGAGCCACAGTCCGACGCCGAACGTGAGCGCGAGGTAGATCGCGACGATCCACCAGTCGACGGGGCTCAACGGCCTGTCCCGCCGGGCCGCGTCCCCGCCGCCGCGCCGACCGCGGAGCGCAGCCAGTCCGCGGCGGCTCGCTCCATCACCGTCTCGGTGGACCACGCGCAGATGCCGGGGACGCCGAGCGCATCGAGCCAGCGGCGGTGACCGAGCAGGACGACGAGGCCGCGGCGTGCCGAGCGGATGAGGGCGCGCGTCTGCTCGACGACTTCGGCGGCGGGCGCGCCGCGGCCCTTCCAGCCGCGAGGCGTCGCGGCGAGCACCACGATGCACTGCCCGGAGTCGGCGTCGTCGGTGATCCGCCAGCCGGCCGCGCCCAGCTCGCCGGCGACGATCGTGCCCAACGCTCCCGCCCGGCCGGCCGGCGGCCCGACATCGGGATCGTCGGACACTCCGACGACCCGCGTTGGCGTCCGCGGCGTCCAGCCGCGCAGGACCTTCACGTCTCCCACGATGGTATCCCGGGCGAACGCGACCGGCTCGAACTCCGGCCGCGACGTTCGCGCGGAAGGCGGGCAGCCGCGGGCCGAGCGGGTCAGGGCTTCCTCGAGCCTGGCGGCAAAGAGCGCGTCGTCGGCGGCCCGCGCCAGCGCGGCGACCGTCGCACCGGCATCCGCCGGGTAGCAGATGAGGTCGCAGCCGGCGGCGACCGCCTCGACCGCGGCGCTCGCATCGTCGGGGCCGGCGCCCCCCATGATCATGGCGTCCGTCGTCACGACGCCTTCGAAGCCCAGCCGTCCGCGAAGGAGCCCCGAGACGATGTTCGGCTCCACCGTCGCCGCCCGCTCGCCGCCGAGCGCCGGGTAGGCGACGTGCGCCACCATCACGCTGGCGACCCGGTCCGCCGCGGCCGCGAAAGGCGCGAGATCTTCCTCGAGCAGTTCGGCGGGGGCATCGATGGAGGGAAGTCCGATATGCGAGTCCTCGGTCGTCCGGCCGTGGCCCGGAAAGTGCTTCGCGCACGCCGCGGCTCCGGCGGATTGGCAGGCGTCGACCCAACGGACGCCCAGCTCTCCGACGCGCCGTGGATCCGCGCCGAAACTGCGCGTGGCGATGATCGGGTTGTCGGGTTCCGCATCCAGATCGAGTACCGGCGCGATCACCCAGTTGATCCCGACGGACAGCGCTTCCCGAGCCGTGACGCGACCCGCCGCGGCGGCTGCGTCGCCGGGATCCGGATGCGCCGCGAGAGCCGCGGGCGGCGGCAATTCAATCAGACCCCGGATCTGCTGACCCGCTCCCCGCTCGAGGTCCGCCCCGATCCAGAGCGGCCGCGCCGCGTCGTCGCGGATCCGTTCGACCAGACGACCGGCTCGTTCCGCGTCGCCGCCGAACAGGATGAATCCGCCCACCCCGAGGGCGAGCGCCCGGTCCGCACGCCTCTCCACGTCATCGGGGGACCAGCGATCGAGCCGGAGCGCCTCGATGACGACCCGGGCCGGGCCTGCGTCGGATCCGGTCACGCGCCGGTCCGTACGCCCAGCAGGCGGGGACCGCGCGCACCCGTGGCCCATGGAGCGTTGGCCGGATAGCCGAGCACATGCTGTCTCGCCAGGAGTGCGAAGGCCACGGCCTCGCGGGCGTCCGCGTCGAGGCCGAGGACGGACAAGTCGCGGACGGGCACGGGATCCAGCAACTGCTCCAGTCGCGATGCGAGAACCGGGTTCCGGGCTCCGCCGCCGCAGAGGTAGCACGCCATCGGAGCCTCCTCGATCCACCGGTAGGCGTCCGCGATCGTGCGCGCCGTGAGTTCCGCCAGGGTCGCGACCGCGTCTTCGGGTGACAGCGCGGCGTGTCGCCGCAGCCAATCCAGCAGCCGATCCCGCGAGAAGCGCTCGCGTCCCGTCGACCGGGGCGGCGGCTGGCTGAAGAAGGGATCGCTCAGCCAATCGGAGAGAGCGTCTTCGCTCGCGACGCCGCGCCGCGCCATCTTCCCGTCGAGATCGAAGCGGGATCGCCCGTCCGTCAGGAACTCGACCGCGCCATCGATGAGCACGACCCCCGGGCCGGTGTCGTAGGCCTGCGGCGTCGCCCCGCCGGCTGCGGCGGGGAGCGCCGTCACGTTGCCTATTCCACCGATGTTCTGAATCGCGCGTGATTCCCGGGCGCGAAAGAGGAGCCAGTCGGTGTAGGCCGTGAGGGGCGCGCCTTCCCCGCCCGCCGCCACATCCCGCACGCGGAAGTCCGACACCACCGCGCACGACGTGCGTTCGGCGATGACCGCCGCCTGGCCGAGTTGCAGCGTCGCCCCTCCCCGGGCGTCCGCGGGAGGCTCGTGCCACACGGTCTGGCCGTGGCTGCCGATCGCTTGGATGTCCGCCGGCTGGAGCGAGGCGGAAGCCAGCGTCCGGTTCACCGCCGCGCCGATCCTCTCACCCAGCTCGAAGTCGAGCGCGCAGATCGCCGCGGCGCTCCCCGAAGTGATGGCCTTCGCGATCCTTCCGCGCGCCGCGCTGTCGTAGCTCTCCGTCTCGAAGGCGACGACGCGCCATTCCGCCGGGCGCTCGCCGTCGCCCGCCGTCTCGACGATGGCCACGTCGATGCCGTCCAGCGAAGTCCCCGACATCACGCCGATCCACAGAGTCACGCGTCCGCCTCGGTCAGCAATGCCGGGTGCACGCGCTCGCGCAGCCTCGTTTCGTGCGCGGCATCGTGCTGCGCGACGCCTCGCAGAAACTGATACAGCGTCAGTGTCTCGGAGCCGACGCGGGCGCGGCGAGAGAGGGCCTCCGCGACCCGCACCGGACCGTCGGCCACGGCCGCCACGGTGAGGGCCCTCTCCGCGGAGAACCCCGCCGTCTCGATCTCGAAGCCGCGTTCGGGCGGAGAGGCGTTCGCCGTCCAGTCCTCGAAAGTCGGGAGCGACCCCGTCGAGTCGGCGGCCGCGAGCCACCGCTCGACTCGCGGCCGCACGGCGCTCCGCTCGAAATCCGCCAGGTGCGCGGCGTGCTGGCCCGGCGTCCACGCGGTTCGGCGGGCGGCGATGCGCTGCCCCTTCGCTTCGGCCGCGGCGCCGGCCGCGCGCGCGGCGGCGAGACGGGCCGGCGTGGCGCTGAGCCGCGCGAGCAACGCC
>LXNJ01000280.1_pt1 | contig 36767 bp, 53 predicted proteins | sample 809081 | NCBI WGS metagenome assembly LXNJ01 (sample SAMN04870510, study PRJNA318959) | sponge metagenome | biome: sponge; feature: marine sponge reef; material: water | host: Petrosia ficiformis | place: Greece: Milos, Mediterranean Sea | collected 2013-05-29 | depth 5-7 m | reverse complement strand
CGGGGGCCGGCAGGGCCGGCGCGGGCGCCTGCGGGTCGCCCCCGGCCGCCCGGCGGGCCATATAGACCCGCCCGGCCTCGGCCATGGCGGCAACGATCTCGTTGCGGTGGCTGTCGACGGTCGCGGCGGCACGCTCGGCGGCGGCCATGGTGTGGGTGAGGAATTTCGGCATGGCCTGAAAGCCGCATTCGCGGATCGTCCGGAGCTCGCCCGTCGCCTGGTTGGTCTCGGCGTATTCGATCCAGGCCGGGCAGCCCTGCTCGTCGTTGCGCTCGGGGCATTTGCGGCAATTCCAGGCGTTGCGGTAGCGGGTCGCCAAGGGGTCAGTCCTTCGAGCAGATAATCACGTTGATGTAGGACGGCCGCCAGCTGCCGTCCGACTGGATGTCGTGGCTGTGCGCCTCTCCGCCGCCGGCCTCGGCGGTGCTGCCGGAAATGGCGTGGTTGTGTGAGCCGGAGTTGCCGGTTTGTGTGTTGACGGCCCCGCCGGCCGCGCCGATGCCCTCGTTGTTGCCGCTAGAATTGTAGCTTGTGTAGCTGTGGGAATGCGAGCCGCCTGCCGACGCCGCCAGCGTGCCGGAGCCGTGCCGATGCGCCGGCACCTGTTGCACCGTGAGTTCGTGGCCCTGGACCGTCAGCCCGGAGATATTCCAGGCGCCGCCGGTGGCGCCGCCCTGACCGGAGACGACCCGCAGGACCCGGTCGTCGACCGTCGTCACCTTGGTCCAGCCGGCCGGCGCCGCGGCCTGGTAGAACACCATGCGGGTGCCCGACGGGATCAGGGCGCGTAGCATGCCGAGGACGCCGGCCGGGGTCGCCGCCTCGTCGCCCGGCGGGGCGGCCTGGAGATGCTCGGCCGGGGTGGCGAGCGAAACGGCGTCGGGTAAACCGATTCCGTCGATCGCGCGCTTCACAAAGGCCGTGGTCGCAAAATCCAGCCCGTCGTCGCCGTCGTCGCGGGTCAGGCCGCGCGTCCGGCCGGTAAACAGCGCCCCGGCCGTCAGGTGCGCGCGTTCGGCGAGCAGCGCCAGGACCGCGTCGCGGAACTGCTCGGCATCGTCGGACGGCGCGAGACCCGCTTGCTCGATGACCGTGACGATCGCTTCGGTGGCCATATGGAACCAGTATGGACCGGGAACCGTCGCCGGAATGCCTTTCGCGGTATCGCCCTCGGTCGGGAAGCCCGCGCTAGTCGCTTGGGTCGCGGTGGGGGCGGCTGCCGCCGCACCGGCCTTGTAGGCCCGTCTCATCCGCTCGCCTCCACAATCTCGAATTCGAACATGCCGCTATCGCTGTCGCCCCCGGTGTCCTCGACCCCATAGGTAACGACCGGCGCTTCTGCCGCCGTGGGCGACCCGGAGATCTTCCGGGTGTCCGCGTCGAAGACGAGACCGGCGGGCAGGCCCGAAACGCTATAGGTGAGCGGGGTGTCGCCGCCGTATGCGGCGGGGAGCGTGATATCGATCGCCGTTCCGACGGTTCCGGACTGTGCCGGCAGCGGCGGCAGCATGGGGATACTGTTGTACCCGACGACCAGCTGGGTGTGCGCCGGCGCCGCTTTCTGCAGACGGCATTCCAGTTCGAGGTGGCGCTCGATGTCCAGAAGAGGCGTGTTCACGTCGGACAGCATGTCGAAATACTCGACGTCGGCCGTCGTCGGGACCGTGACCCACCAGACGAAGCGCCACTTTCCATCCGATGTGTCCCGCGTCGTGCTGGTGCCTGCTCTCTCTCGGTCCAGATCCTCGACCTCGATATCGACACCGAAATACCGCGCGATCCGCTTGTAGTCGCCGCTGTTGAGGGTGGGCTGGGCGACCAGCTTGACGAGCAGGGCGGCGCGGCGCGCCGCAAGCGTCGAGGCCAGGGGCGAGCACTCGTCGGGCAAACCGACAGCCCGCTCCCAATCCGGCAGCAGGGCCGTCGTCAGGTTCGGCAGGACGTCGCCGAGCAGTGCTGCGGCGCGGCGGTCCAGTTCGCCGAAGTGCCGGGCGGCCGTGTCGACCAGGCCGCCGAGCACCGTGCCGTCTTGCCGGGGCCATGCGCGCCCGGCCGGCAGCAGCGCACGGAGTTGCTGCCGGTAGGCGCGGGCGGCTACGACGTCGACCATGTGAAGATCCCCGGTACGGCGATCTCGCCGGCGTCGTGCGTCACGTCCGCTGTCGGGCTGGAGAGAGTGTGGTCCGTCTCCCCGGCGGCCGTCGAGATCGCCTCGCGAATATGGCTTAGTAGGATCGTGCCGCCCGGCGCGCTCTCGCGCAGGATCAGGTCCTCGATCTCGGCCTGAATGGCGGCCTGTACGGCCGCCGAATCGGGGGTCAAATCGGTAATGGCGATGTCGAGGGCGACCGCTGTCGGCGCGGCGACGGTGACCTCGGCGGTCACCGGGCGGCGCTCGTCGATGAAGGCCTGCACCGCACTCACAACTGCATCGGTCGGGGTTCCGTCGTCGGTCGCACCGTCCGTCATCAGATAGACGGTGACCGTGCCGAGGCCGGACGCAAGCGGCCGCACCCAGGCGCGCGTCACATCGGCGTGGCCCGACAAGGCCCACAGCAGGTAGTCGTCGGCGGTTCCGCCGCGCGGCGGGTTGCGCAACCTCAACAACAGACGCCTGCGCAGCGACCCGTCGGCTTCTGCATCGGCGCCGCCCGCGATCGCGCCGTTCGCCGCGGCTTCGGAGACGACGCCGGCGATCGGCGAAACCAGCCTCATTTTCGCGCCGTCTCCGGCGTTGCCGGCTGCGCCGGCGGCGGCGGCCCGGACCGGGACGGCGGCGGCCATGTCGGAGAGAGTCGCTTCCGCGGTGGATTCGTAGATCTGCCCGGCGTCGGAGCGCCAGACCGTCCCCGCCGGAACGACCGAATCGGTGGCGCCAGCAACGTCGATCGTGCCGGCGGCGGAAGCGGCGGCCACGCGCTCGACGCCCCATATGGCTGACCAGCGGACCAGTTCCGGCCCTTCGGCCGTGTCCGGGAAAGCCTGGCGCGCGATCCAGTCGAGGAAACCGTACATCTCATGCAAGCCGCCCGCGACGCCGCGCGTCATCGCGCCGAGATACGACCGCCGCAGGTTCGGGTCGGCGCCGGGCAGGCGCGTTCGGACGTCGGCCTGGAGATGGGCCTCGATATCGGCGAGGGCGGGGCGTTCGAACGGCATTAAGCCGTCCTCAAAACGTCGTGAAACTGGTATTCGCGGGCGGTGCGGTCCGGCAAGACGATCTGCACGCCGAGACGGAGTTCGCCGTGCGCGCCCCATTCGGCCGCCGCCGTTACGGTCTCGGCGACGCCGTCCTCGATCATCCAGGCCAGCGCCTCGCGGGCATACTGCTCGGCTACGCCCAACAGGCCCGCCTCGCGCTTGCGCCGGGCGAGCAGCCACAGCGCCGAGCCGAAGCGATCGCCGGGCGGGTTGAGGCCGTCGCCCCACCAGCCGCGCCGGTCGGTGTCGCCGGCCGGCAGCTCCTCCGGCTCGGCGCGCCGGTCGCTGAACAGCGAGACCAGCACGGCCGTGCGGATCCCGTCGTCGCCGGCGAGATCGGCGCCGGCCAGATACAAATCGCCTTCGCCCGCGGCGTTGTCCCAGGCGAGGATCGCGTCGGTCATCCTGCAAACACCGTTCCGGAGCCGGTCGAGGCGTGGCCGCAGCTCGCCGCATCGCCGGCGCGGCAGACCGCGATTCCGCCGGCGAACGCCGTGGCGCTCGATCCGGCCATCACCGGCCCGGCATGAGGACCGACGCCGTGCCCGGCGACCGCGTCGCCGAGCACGACGACAAGGGCGCCGTTCGCGTAGACCGTGCCCTGGCCGCCGCCGAGCTGCGTTCCGCCGGCACTGTCCGAACCGACCCTGGCGATGCCGGGCATCAGTTAAGGTCCACCCGCGCGCCGTCGATATCGACGCCGGCGGCATTGAGGACGACGGTCGAGCCGCCGGCGGCGAGCGCGATGCGGTCCGTCTCGACGACGATGCTGGAATCGCCGCATTCGATCCGGGCGACCCGGCCCCGCTCGAGGACGATCCGGTGCCGGTTGTCGGCCCGGTCTTCGCTCGTGTAGAGGCAGACCTCGCCCTCGGCAAGGCCGGTCGGCCGGAAGCGCCGGTCGTCGACCGCCGCGACGAGCGGGTGCTGGCGCATGCCGCCGGCCGCCAGGAGCAGGCACTCGGCGCCGGGATGCGGATGCGAGGTGAAGCCGTATTGCTGGAAGCGCTCGGCGCCGTCGATAACCTCGCCGGCCAGGCCCTCGACCTGGACGCTCTGCATGCGCCGCGCGTCGTCGACAAGGCGCAGCACGGCGCGGCCGACCATGAGCAGGACACGCCGGCGCAGGGTGCGCGACAATCGCTCGAATTCGGTCACCCCCACCATCCGGTCCGCTCCTGCGTTGCGGCCGGCGCTTCGGCCGGCGCCGGCGAAAAGGCGTCCTCCGGCATCAGCGTCATCCGGGTCAGCGTGCCGCCGTCGTCGATCGATTGTTCGGTCGAAACGACAAGGAGCTCGCGGTCGAGGCCGAGCCAGTCGTCTGTGACGCGGACCAGCCGGCCGGGCGCCCACAGGGGGCCGTTGGGCGTCTCGCGCCAGCCCTGGACCGTGACGGAGGCCCGCCGGGCGCGTGACGCGCGCACCGTCGCCTCCCATTCGATCCGTTCCTGCGCCTCTGCGGCGTCGAGGGCCTGCTCTCCGACCAGGGTGAGCGGGCGGTGGCGGGTGACGCCGGGGTCGCGGGCGCGTGCCGCCACATGGGCGGCGCGCTCGGCGCCGAGAAAATCCGAGCCCGGCTGCTGGCCGCGCAGGGTGTAATCCGAATAGCGATCAATCCAGCCGGTCTCGCCGGCAGCCGCCAGGATATTGTCGCCGCGCACCAGACGGCCCTCGGCGCGCGACCGGGCCGGCCGGCCGAGCGCGAGGCCGCCGGCGCCGTCGGACAACGGCAGCAGGCGGCGGAAGCGGCAGGCGCGCTCGATCGCCTCGAATACGGTCTCGCCCTCCTCGATCCGGAAACGCCGGAACGGCTCGCCGGTGTCGGCCTCGGCCCGGACCGGAATGCCGAACGGCCCGGCGAGCGCCGCGGCGATCGCCTCCAGGCGTTCGTTGTGCCATTCGCCGGGCTCGGCCGCGGCCGAGCAGTCGACCAGGTCGCCGGCGGCGTCGCGCCCGGCAACGTCGAGCCCGTGGCCGTCGGCGTCGTAGCCGACGCGGACCGCGTCGATATAGCCCCGGACGACCGGGTTGCCGTCAAGCGTCACGGCGCACGGATCGCCGGGCCGGACCGGGCGCGGCGCGGCCTCGCCGGGCGCCCGCTCGGTCAGGCCGAGCCGAAAGGCGCCGGCGACGGTCTCCAGGGACCGGACGACGCTGGCCGCGGTCCAGCCCTCGTGCCGGCGCCCCCCGACGGTGAGCGTGACCGTCACGCCGGCCTCACGACGCCAGCCGCTCGATCGGCCGGTTCGGCACGAAGCCGGGTCGCGCCAAGCGGTTGCGGGCGACGATCTCGCCGGCCCGGCCGATATCGTCATAGAAATCGTAGGCCAGGGCGAGCGACGGCCGCACCGCGCCGGGGCTGGCTGCGATGACGTCCGGCAGATCGCGCACCGCTTCGTCGATCTGGGCCGCCACCGCGGCACGCAGGCTGCGCAGCGCCCGGAAGGTCGCCGTGTCGGCCGTCGCGGCCAGCGCATCCAGGGCGTCGCCGGTGGCCTCCTGGGCGGCGCGGGCGCCGGTGCGGTCCTGCCAGGCGCGCGCGCCGGTCCGCTCGGCCAGGGTCACGGCGGCGAGGCCGCGCACCAGATCGACCAGCGCCGCGCCGTTGGCGGCCTGGATGCGCCGGTTGGCCGTCGTCTCCGGCGCCGCAGGCAGGGCGACGCCCTCGGCCGCCAGCGCGGGCAGGCGCTCGTCGTCGGCCTGGGCGACCGCCGTATCGAGGGTGGCGGCCAGCGCCGGCGGATCGAGCACCAGGGCCTCGGCCTCGGCCGCGGCGGCGCGCGCCGCCGGCGTGCCGATCTCGGCCCCGGCCAGGCGCACGGCCTCGATGGCGGCCTCGGCGACGTAGGACGGAACGGTCATTGGCCGCCCCCAGGCAGGCCGGTCAGGCCGAAGGAACGGGCGAAGCGTTGCGCCAGGGCATTGCGGGCACCGGCGGCGGCGTCGCCGGCCTGGCGGGCGGTGTCGGCCCGGCCGGCCGGATAGCGGTTCTGCCCGCTTTCGACGAATTGCAGAAAGACCCGGCACATGCGGCCCTCGGAGGTCCGCTCGGAGATCCGGCGCTCGGTGCAGGTCACGTCGAGGCGGCCGAGATAGGGATGGACGAGTTGGCCGGCGCCGGGCTTGTCGCAGGCTTCGATCAGGGCGTCGCGCCGGGCCATGTAATCGTCGCCGACGATGTAGCCCTCGACCTGGAACTCGTGCGCGCGCCTGCCGAGGTCCTCAGTGAAGGGCCGGTCGCGGCCGGGATATTCGTGGGTCTGGGCGCGCCGGCCGCCGCTGGCGTCGTGCGCCGCGATCTCGAATCCGGCGCCGCGGAAGGACGCTTCCAGCAGGCGGTCGCGCCAGGGCATCGCCGCCTCACCACGCCATGTTGTAGCCGGTCGTCACGTCGAGCGGCACGTCCGGGTTGTCGGAGCGGACGCGCTTGACCCGCGCGCGGCCCGATTCGTCTTCGATCCTGATGGCGACCTCGCCGCCGACGCGGGCGGCGGCGCCGCGGCCGGCGAGGCCGCGTGGCCGGCCGCCCGGGAACAGGCGCGGCGGCGCCTCCGACGGCGGCGAAACGCCGGCGGCGTCCTCAAGCCCGAACTGGCGGCCGATCCAGCCGCCCGGCAGCCAACTCTTGAGCTCGTCGACCTGGCGGCGAAGCCAGGCGACGATGTCGGTCCATTTCCGCTTCATACCGGCCCACAGGCCGTCGATCCATTGCTCGCCGACCCCGGTGAGGTCGAAGCCGAGCAGCTTCGCAATCAGGCCGGGGATGCCGAGCAGGAAGGTAGCCGCGAGCGCTTTCCAGTTTTCGGCGAACCACTCCGGCAGGCCGGCAAAGGCCGCCTTGACCGACTCCCAGATGCGCCCGAACCAGGCGGCGATATCGCCCCAGTTGTCGTAAATCTCCCATGCCGCGTAGGCCAGGGTCAGCACCAGGGAGACGATGGCCAGAATCGGGTTTGCCTTGAGCACCTTGTTGAAGGCCGCCATGACGGGCGTGCCGGCGCGCACGGCCCTGGTGAACGCGAGCACGGCGCCGGCGACGCCGGTAACGGCCATCGCGCCCATCTTCGCGGCGGCGAGCGCCACGGCGGCGGTCAGTTTCGCCAGCGGCCCGAACAGGGCGACAACGGCCTTGAGCAGGCCGGCGGAGAGCGTGAGCGCGACGGCGCCGAGGACGATCTTGATCCAGCCGGCCTCCTGCGCCCAGGCATAGATCGCGTCGGCGATCCGGCCGACGACCGGGTGGGCCTCGCGCACCGACTTGAGCCAGGCGCCGACGCCGGCCGCCATGCCGGCCAGGCCGTCGCGGATACTCCGGAGCTCGGCGCCGAACGCCTTGAAATTGCCGGACTCGCGCTGGAGGTTCTGGAGCCAGGCGATCAGGCTTTTCATGCCGGCCTTGACGCCGAGCGCTTCGTCGAGCCGATCGCCGATGGCCGCCAGGACGTTGAAGACGTTGTCCTTGAGGGTCGAGAAGACGCCGAACAGCGTCTCCGACTGCTTCGCCATCTGCTTGTGAAAAATGCCGCCCTTTTCAGTCAGCGATTCGAGCGCCTCGCGCAGATTCTCGAATTTGATCTCCCCGCGCTCCGCCGCCTTGTAAATATCCTCCTTAGAGATCGTGTTGCCGTATTTGGCGGCCAGATCGACCAGGGCCTGGACGATGGGGATGCCGCGTTCCGAGAGCTGGTTGAGCTCCTCGGTCTGGACCTTCCCCTTGGCCATCGCCTTGCCGTAAATCTGCACGATCTCGACCAGCCGGTTGCCGGAGCCGGCGGCGATATCGCCCAGGTTGCGCAGGGTCGGAATGATCTTCGCCGGCGTCTCGCCGAAGGCGAGCAGGGCCTTGGCCGATGCGCCGATGCCCTGGAGCTGGAACGGCGTCCGGGCCGCGAAGTCGGTCAGCCGCTTGACCATGTCGCGCGCCTTGCGGGCGCCGCCGAGCATGGATTCGAAGGCGACGCGCAGCTGCTCCATCTGGCCCGAGGCGCGCAGGGCGAAGCCGCCGAGCAGGCCGCCGATGGTGCCGGCGAAGGTCGCTATGCGCCGAATCGCCCCGCGCATTTCGCCGCCGACCCGGCCGAGCCGCCGGCCAACGGCGGCGGCCGAGGCCGCCACCCGGTCGAGCCCGGTCTGCCGGCTGACCCGCGCCGCCGTCTTGCCGATGGCGCGCAGCGGCTTGGTCGCCTTGTCGACCGCCTGGACGATCAGCGCAAGCTTGAGCTGGCCGGCCACGTCAGGTCTCTCCCCAGGCGCGGCGCTGGAGGCGCACGGCGGCGGCGTGCCAGCGCATGAGCTGGCGGGGCGTCAGCCGGTCGAGCTCCGAGGGCGGCCAGTGAAACACGAAAGCAATCTCCTCTACCCGCTCCCGCCAGTCGGGAGGGAAATGCCGAAAAAACCCGCGATGGCGTCCCTGGCGGCCAGGGCGTCCATGACGCTGATTTTCGCCGCCGACGAGGGCGGGATGCCGGCCATGCCGGCGACGATGCGGTGCAGGCAGCCCAGGTCGATTGTGACCCGGCCGGATTCGGTGAAGCCGAGATCGACGCCCTCCAGGTCGCCGAGCTTGAGGTCGCCCAGGGTGAGCTCGGTCAGCTTCTCGCCATGCGCCTCGATGGGCGTCGATAGCGGGATCGTCACGCCGGTTTTTTTCGCGGCCGCCATGCTAAATTTCCTCCGACGACTTGCCCTCGAAGCGGACCTGCACGTTGGCCTCCTCGGTGCCGACATTGCCGTCGGCCGCGTACCAGGAATTGCGCTGGACGATGGTCTTGCCGTTGGCGAGCTCCAACGTGATCGTCTCATCCTCGATTGCCATGAGCTCGGCCAGGGACAAGTCCTTTTCGTCGGTGATCTCGCCCTCGATGAACGGCACCTGCGGCATGCCCTTGTAGCCGTGGACCCGGTCCTGGCCGACCATGGCCTCGCGCTTCTCGAAGCCGAGGTTGTAAGTAAAACTGCCCTTGGCGTTGCGCTGCACCCCGGCGATCTTGATAAACAGGGTGCCGCTTACCCGGTTGTTCGGCATCGGGGCCTCCTATCAGAGAATGAAGGAAAGCTGCGCGCCGACGACGCGCAGCTGGTTGACCAGGTCCGGCGGCAGCAGGAAATCGAGCCGGTTCGGATCGTCGGCGTTGCGCTCGACGATCAGCCCCTCTTTGAAACCGTCGCCGTTTTCGACCAGGCCGCGCTCCTCCATGGCCCGGAACCAGGCGATGGCCTCGGCCCGGCCCTGGTTGGGCGTCATGACCGCCTGGCCGGGGCCGATCCGCGTGGCGTCGTCGGCCAGCTTGAAGCGGCCGTATTTGGTCTGCATGCGCGCCCGGAAATCGGCCCGCAGCCAGCTCAAGGTCAGCGGTGTGTTGAGATCGAGGAACGCCGCGTCCGGAACGCCGTTGATCTCCTGCCAGGTCGTGATCATGCGCTCGATCCGGACGACGCCCCCGGAGTCGACCGTATGGGTCGCGATGCCGTCGTGCAGCAGGCCGTTGCGCTCGGCGAAGCTGCGCCGGCCCTCGACCGGCGCCGGCAGGATGCCGGCGAGCGGCAGGGTCTGAAACGGCCGGGCCGGGTCGATAGAGGCCGAGAGCGCGACGGCGCCGGCGGCCGCGGCGGCCCATTCGTAGGCCGGGCTCGGGCTGTCGGCCATATCGAGCACCGAGGTGTAGGCCGAATTGCGCGCGTTGCCGTAGGTGGTGGCCGCGCCGACCGTGCCGCGGAAGGCGGCGATCGCGTTGCCGTCGAGCTGCTGGGCCGGCCCCCAGCGCTCGGCCAGGTCCTCCTCGATGGCCCGCATCGAGGCGACGGCGCTGTAGGGCGTGGCGATGATGCTGAATTTCTCGTCCGAGAGCGCGTCGAGCGCCGCCGTCACCTCCGGGTCGGTCGCGCCGTTGGCGCTGGCCGAAATGTCGAGCGCGACGCCGGCCGGCAGGGCCTCGCCCGGAAAATAGCTGTGCCGCACGTCGAGGTCGGTCGCCGCGCCGCCGTGGCGCGCCGTGATCGTCACCGTGGCGCCGGCGACGGCGCTGGTCGCGGGCAGCTCGGCCGCGACCGCTTGGATGGCGTTGTTGATCGCCGTGGCGACGGCGTCGGCCGCCGCCGCCCCGGCGATGCCGACGGCGATGCGCCGGCCGGCGATGTAGAGCGCGATCGTGCCGCCGGCGGTCGCCGCGGCCGTGACCTCGACCTCGACCGCGGCCTTGACCGCGTTGTTGGCGTCGTCCAGCGCGACCGCCCACAATTCGCCGAGTGGATTCTGGCGCCGGAAGGCGGCCGCCATGTGCTCCAGCATCGAGCCGGCGCCGAAGGCCCGGCGGGCGTCGGCGGCGGAATTGACCAGCACCGGCACGGCCGCGGCGGTTTCGCCGGCGTCCAGGCGCTGGCCGATCAGCAGCGACTTGAACTCGACTCCGGAGGCGCCGGCGCGGCTGGCGTCGATCTCGACATAGGTGAACGGGACCCGCGCGTTGGCCGGGACCTGGTTGAAGGAGATCGCCATCTAGCCCTCCTGTTTCGGCTTGCGCGGCCGCTCGGCCGGCAGCAGGTCGCCGACCGCAAGCCGGCGGCGGTAATACTTGGTCAGCGGCACCTCGGCGCCGTCGGCCGGGATGTGACCCTGGCGCGGGTCCTCGAAGCGGACCTTTTGACCGGGCGCCGGCTTGACCCGTTGAAGGCTGCTCATAGCCCTGTCTCCTGTCTTGCGGTTGCGGCGGCGGGCGGAACGGGGGGCGGCGGGCGCAGCTCGATCACGCCGGCGGCCTCGGCCTCGCCGTCGCCGGTCAGGTCCCAGGCGACGCCGGCGCGCAGCCAGTCGGCGAGCAGGCTTTCGCCGGTCTCGAAATCGAGCGGGATCGGGATCGACAGGCCGATGGCGAACAGGGCCAGGCCCCTGGCGTCCAGCTTGCCGTTCCAAAGGTTGCTGACCTCGGTGACGCTGACCACGCCGACATCCGGGATCGCCTGCCTGTGCAGCCAGGGCGCCAGCAGCTCGGCGGCGCTGTAGACGCCGCCCTCGCCGTCCCTGCCCCGGCGCCGGGAGCGCTCGTCGCCGCCGGCCCAGCCGGTCAGCAGATAGATCGCCCAGCGCGTGTCGAGGGTGAGCGCCGATTCCTCCCTGGCCGGGCTTTCCAGATAGGCGACGCGGATCGCCGGGGCCTGCCCGACGACGCGTTTGAGATAATCCTCGGACCATTGCCCCGGCCCGGATTCGATGGAACGGAAGGCGGGGCCGGCGACGCGCCGGATCTCCGCGAGCAGCCAGTCCTCGGCCTGCGCGATGCTCATTTCAGCACCTTCGCGGCGCGGGCGTTGACGATGCGCAGAATGGCCGCGGCGTCGCCTTGGGAGACGCCGAGGAACGGCCGCGCCGGAATCGTCGAGCCGGGATGGCGGACCGCGGCGACCGGGTGCTTCGCGCCCGGCCAGTACAGGGCCTTTTTCCGTTTCGGCCGGATCGTGCGCGGCGGCGTCTTGCCGCCGAATTGATGGATGCCGGCATAGACGACGTTCGTCCCGACCTCGACGGCGTCGCCGGCGACGTGGCGCGCAATCGACGCGCGCAGCCGGCCGGTCTCGGTCAGAGTCTGGCCCCTATCTCCATGTGGGGCCGACTTGCCCTGGCCGCCGGGGGCCGGCCCCCGGTCGTAGCTGGCGCGCGACGGCTTCCAGGGCTCGCCCGAGGGCGCGGTTTCGGTCTCGAAGCGGTTCTGCGTCGAGGCCTCCAGCCGGGCGCCGATCTCGTCGAGGGTCCCAGCGATATCGCCCTGGACCCAGCCCTGCATGCGGGCGAGCACGGCCTGGAGCTCGGCGTCGTCGATCCCGATGCGCAGGCCGGCGGTCACAGCAGCCCCGCCAGGTTTTCGCGGGTCATGACCGGCGCCGGCCCGGCGCGGGCGGCGACGTTGCGGCGGGCCACGATGTTGCCGGCGTCGTCGACCAGGTTGAGCTTGCCGTCGCGCAGACCCTCGAGCTGCTTCATCGCGGCTTCCCGCCGGGCCTTCGGCTCGTCGAGCGGCGCGTCGTCGTAGAGCTCGTCGCGGGCGAGATCGCAGGCGATGGCTGTCAGCACCGGATAGCTTCCGGCCGGCAGCGGCAGGGCATAGACAACCGCCAGCGCCGCATCGATCTCGGCCGCGGCGTCGGCCAGGGCCGCATCGAGCCGGGCATCGGCGGCGGCGGCAGGATCGTCCGGCACGGCGTCGCTTCCGGCGTCGATGGCGCGCGGCGCGGCCAGCAGGTCTTCGACCTCCTGGGCGCCGAAGCGGTCCTCCAGGTCCCGGCGGGTCGCGTAGGTCATCTTGCGGCGGACCGCCCGGCCGCCTTCACGGCCCACATGGCGGCACTCTCGATTTCGGTCTGGGCCACAGTCTTGAGCCGGACGATGTCGGGGTCGCCGGCAAGCCGGTCCCGGCCGTCCGGGATCGCGTCGACCGCATCGATCAGATCGGCGGCGCGGCGCTTGAGATCGTCGATCGCCGGGTCGCCGCTCGGGTTGAAATCGATGTCGACGCGGCGCTCGCCCAGGGTCGGGCTGCGCTCCGGGCCGCTCACGACGCCCCCTCCCGCCCGGCCGCGACGACGGCCCAGGCTTCGTCGCGCTGGGTGGCCGCGATATCGCGGCCGAGCGCCGCCTCGATCGCGTCGACCGCCGGCTTGCCGTCCTTGTTCCACAGGGCCTTGTCGTCCGGGTCGAGCGCCCGGATGGCGTCGGCGATCTCGTCGCCGGCGGCGTTCGGGTCGCCGGCCGGCGCGACCGTGCCGATCGCTTCGAGGCTTTCGGCGACATCGGGCGGCAGCGCGACAATCGCGCCGGGCTCGTGGAAGGCGCCGTCCCAGCCGAGCCGGGACAGCACCGTGCAGCGGACCGTGCAGCGGACCGGGCCGCCGGCGGCGGGGCGGTCAGCCGACGGCATTCTGGAAGAAATAGCCCACGTCCTGCCAGGACGAGAGCTCCTTGCACTCTTCGGAGACCTTGACGACGGTCGAGCCCGTGCCGACGCCGCGGCCGGGCGCGTCGTAGGTGCCGGTCATCATCGGCATGGCGTCGGCGGTGAAGCAGAAGGTCGGCCGCTGGTCGCCGGCGCCGCCAAGGCTCTTCTCGATGTGCAGCAACGCGGCATGCTTGCCCCACAGGCGGGCGTAGTCCGGCGCCTGCCCCTTCGCGGCCATGTTGGCCCAGGTCTCGCCGACCAGGATCTCGCCGATCTCGAACAGGTCGGCGACCGCCTGGCGGCCGACGACGCCGGACGCGGTGATGCCGCCCGCGCCCGTGGCCTTGACCGCCTCGACGATCTTCGGGTGGCGCCGCAGCTTCGTCCACACCGGGCGGCCCAGAACCAGCATGTTCGGCCGGACCAGGAAGCTGTCCATGGCGTCCATGATCGCCGCCAGCGGGTCGCTGTCCTTGTGGGACCATTGCATGTCGCCGGCCAGCGTCGCCTGCATGCCGGCAGCGTAGTTCGACGCGCCGAACACCAGGTCGACGACGCGCTTCTCGCGGCCGAGCTTGACCAGGGACGCCAACATCGTGGTGGCGTTCGCCAGCGGATCGAACGGCACCTGCTGCGCCCGCGCCTCCTCGATGTCGCGATGCGGCACAGGAGCGATCAGGCCGTAAGGCGCCGTCGAGTCCGTCTCGTCGGTGCCGCCGAACTCCGCCTCGTTCAGCTCGCCGGCCCGGCTCGCCCGGACGTCCGGAATCGTCAGCCGGTCCGCGGTCGTGTGCTTGAAATAGGTGAATTTGTAGGCCGTGCGGACGCGCGGGCAGACCATGTCGGCGATCATGCCCTCGACCGGTACGGCCATGGCGATCTGCGTCAGCCGCGTCTGGGTTTCGAACGGCCCGGAAGCGAGCGCGTGGTCGAGCGAAAAAGGCTGCATCGGGGGTCTCCTAAAGTACGCCCGGCGCGAGGAGCGCCTGGCCGATATCGCCGGCGGCGCCGCTGAACTCGGCCTGGCCGACGATGTGCTGCGGCCGGCGCCAGGCGACGATCAGGGTCTTGCCCGCCGTCGTCCCGGTCGCGCGGATGTTGCCGTCGGTATGGATGGCCGGCCCGGTCACGGCCGTCGCGTCCGTCGCCGAGACGCCGACCAGCTCGTCGTCGGCAAGGATGCCGTCGACGGCGATGTCGGTGTCGGCGGCCGCGCCGGCGACCGTGGCCTGGAAGATGGCGGGGCCTTCGACCGGCACGGCCTTGCCGTCGGCATCCGCGGTCAGCAGGTCGCCGCGGCCGACCGCCGCGCCGTATTCGACCTCGGCGACGCCGACGCGGGCGATCTCGACCCGCGCGCCGGCCTTGCCGCCGGCGCGGCCGAAAACGCCGATCAGCGGCGTGCGCGCACCGGCCGCCTGGACGACCTTGCCGTCCGCCGACCCCATGGCGGCGATCCGGTAGGGCGCGGCGTCGCCGCCGGCGTCCTGGGCCTGCCACATCAGAACTCGGGTCATCGTCTTGCCTCCTTGAAGCCGGCGGCCGCGCGGCGTGCGCGGCGCCCTAAACCGGCAGGCCGCGCTTGGCGCGGACCTGTGCGACCGCGTCCGCCGCGGTCAGCGTCGTGCCGGCGTCGCGGGCCTGGGCCAGCAGGATCTGGGCCTCGCCGGCGATCGCCTCGCTGTCCTCGATCCGGTCCTGCTCCGGCGCCGGGCCACCGGCCCGCGCAGCGTATTCGACCCGCCTGGGCAGGCCGGCCAGGAACGCCTCGAAGGCGGCGGCGGGCGTTTCGCGCACCTCGCCGTCGGCCGAGGCGAAGGAGATCGCCGCGTCGTCGCCCTGCGGCAGGGCGGTCAGCAGGGCCGCCAGGCGCGCCCGTTCGCCGGGCAGCACCCGGCCGGCCTCGACATGAGGCCCGATCGCCGCCTCGGCCGCTTGCAGGCGCTCGGCCGCCGCCAGCGCGGCCTCGCGGGCGGCCACTTCGGCCTCCCGTCCGTCGAGCTCTGTTCGCGCTGCCGCCAGATCGGCGGCTATGTCGTTTGCTCCGGACACGGGATCGTCCTCCTGTTGCGATGGCTCGGTATCGGTATCGGTTATGGGGTCGGCGGCGCCGGGCGCCGCGAAACGCGCGCCCTGGGCCGCTTCCTCGGCCTCGCGCGCGGCGCGCTCGATGCCGTCGATTTCGTATTCCGGGATCGCCCGGTCGGCCGCCTCGACGCCTTCGGCCTCGACGATGCGCTCGCGCAGGCCGCGCACGATGCCGAGGACCGAGCGCCAGCCGATCCAGTGCCAGGACACGCCGTCGGCAAGCGCGCCGCCGGCGTCGGTCGCGAAGGCGAACTGCTGGCCGGCGCCGTCGTCGGCGAACTGCGTCGGCGCCAGGCCGTCGACCGCCGGCGCGACGCCGCCCAGGAATCCGATATGGACCAGCCGGTCGCCGTTGAACTTGATCGAGCGGCCGGCATAGCGGCCGGCCTCGACCGCGCTGCGGAAGGCCGGCGCGAGATCGCGCAATCTGGCCTGGAGGCGGTCGCCGGCCCGGCGCAGGCCCTCGACCCAGCCATAGGCCGGCGCGTTCGTCTCGGGATGGCCGACGACGACCGGCGCGGGATCGCCCGCGGCATAGGCGGCGGCGATCCGGTCGAGCCGCGCGGCGTCGACGGCCACGGCTTCGCCGGCCATGGTGCGCCAGGTGCCGGTCCGGCACACGTCGATCCAGCCGTCGAGCGCGCTCACGGGCGGCTCCGGATCGGGGTCCGGGGCAGGCCCCGGCGCGGGCGTTTCATGGCCGACAGCGCAATCATCGCCGCCATGATGCGCCCCCGGCGCGGGCTTGTGCACCGAACCATGGTCCGGTGCAAAACGCGGCCGGGATGTGCTCCGATCGGGCCGCGAACGCCCCCGGAGGGCCGGCGCCGGGCATCGGTTCCGGGCCGGGCGGGGGCCGGGATGTTGACGCATCCCGAGCCGGGAGAGGGACCTCCCACGACCGCAGCCGGCCGCGCCGCGGCCGTCCCGCCACCCCGCACGGGGCGGGTGCATTATCGTGGGAGGGGGCCTGTGGAGTCGATTCGGTGCGGCGATTGTCGCGCGCTGCTGCTCAAGGCCGACGCCGTTGCCTTGCGCGGCCGGATCCAGATCAAGTGCCGGCGCTGCGGCGCCATCAATCATGTGAGGGCTTCGGGCTCCGGAACAGAGCGCCCCTGCGCGCCGGAGGAAGCGATGCCCCGTGGCAAGGAAACCGCCCCATCATCCGCCCGATCCGGGCCGCTACGGCCCGCCGGAAAGTGACACGCCCGGCTATATCGCCGGCGAGAAAGCCGTCGCCGGCTTCGGCGTGCGCCGCTTCTATGTCGCCGCGATTCCCTGCCGCCAGGCGCGGGCGATCATCCTGGCCGGCCACTACAGCCGGAGCATCGTCAACAATTCCTATGTCCACCTGGGCGTCTTTATCGACGGTGAATGCGTCGGGGCGCTGCAATTCGGCTATGCCCTCAACCCGCGCCGGGGCGACCGTGTCGTCGCCGGGACGGAGGTTCAGCAATATCTCGAATTGAACCGCATGTGGCTTGCCGACGCCGCGCCGCACAACAGCGAGAGCCGGGCGCTATCCTATGCCATCAAATACATCCGGGGCGTCATGCCCTGGGTGAACTGGATTCAGAGCTACGCCGACGAGCGCTGCGGCGGCTGCGGCATCGTTTACCAAGCCTGCGGATTTCTGTTCTTGGGCTGGCACAAGACGGAATTTCTCGAGATCGACGGCAAATGGTTCCACGAAATGCTGGTCACGACCCACGCCAGCCGGCCAACGAATCCCCGGAGCGGCTTTCTGGTCGCCAACCTGCACCGCGCCCGGCACCATGTTTTCCGCCAATTCCGATACTGGAGGCCGCTCAAGCCGCGCTGCCGGAAATATCTCCGTTTCGAGGTCCAGCCCTATCCCAAGCCGGACCGGCTCGAACCCCTCTAACGCGGCCCGTCGTTGCGACGCCGGCGGCACCCCCGCCCGTGAGCCAGGTTGAACCCCTGGGGGCCGCTCCATGACCGTCCCGCCACTCCAGCCCGTCGCTCCGGCCGTCCCCGTCGCGGGGTGGTTCGGCGGCTTCGATTTCGAGACGGTCGGCACGACCTACACGGCGAACGCGAAAGCGGCGCGGCGGGTGGGGGAGGTGTTGGTGAGTGGGTAAGCCTTCGAGCGCCGGCAGGATTCCAGGAACTATGCTGGGTTCGCAGGATTTGTTGCGGCAGCGCGGGCTTCGTCCAGCTTGCCCGGCAATGTGAACAGGTAGAGCAAGACCAGTTCAGTAAAGGTCTGAAGGCGCTCGGCGTCCTCTTTCGAGAACGGCTCTTCGTCATGGGCCGCATCATTTCCGTCTAGTCTTATTTGATGTGCCCATTCGGCCAAAGAGGGAGTCAATTTGTTTTGCCTTGCGGCCTCGTCAATGCGCTCGAAGAGAGTACCTTTTATATCCGGGAATTTTGCTTTCAGCCCTGTATCCAGCGCTTTACGAAACATGCTCCCTGCAGCATCCCACATACCAGTTAAGGCTCGCATTCCCTGGCTGTAAAAACTTGCCACGTTTTCTGGTGTATATTGAGGTGCGTCTGGGCTTGGAAGGGATGGAGAGACTGACTGAAGAGAAGCCATTCTCCAGCCAGAGGATTGCAAATATTCAGATGGTTTGCTGTGATCAGGTGTTCGGAAACTGGCGAGAATTCCTCGACCGCATTGCCCGCAAGTCGCAAGCGTGTCCCAAAAAAATCCATTCTCTTTCTCTACGTGGATTTGATGTTTGATTCGGAACGCAACCGAATTTGTCCCGCAATGCGGGCAATTACTTTGAAACACGCTCATTTGTTCCGCCTCCTCTCCTGCCAACGAATTAGGCGACGAGTTGCTTCAGGTAATCCACTCGGACTCGAAGTTCGATTCTTCCTGTCCCTCAACGACCGGCCGGAAGTGCGGGCAGTGCTCGCTGGCTTCAAATTCGAGGCTACTACGACGCGTTATTCAGCCAATGCCAAGGCGATGCGGCGGGTGGGGGAGGTGTTGGTGAACGGGTGAGATCGACACCCCTCGAATTATCGACCCGCAATTTTCGCAGCCTCTTCAATGTGTCGAGCGAGCGCTTTATGGTCAGTATAATTGTAAATTTTGAACTCATTTGCTTCTATCTGTGATGGAGCTTTTCCAATTCGATCATCTGGATATGCGCGATCAACTACGCCGTGAAGCTGAATTCCCAAGAGACCATTGCCGCGCGCCAATGATTTGTCGATTTCATAGTTTATCCATTTCCTTTGACTAATCCCATAAGTAATACAAACAACCGTCACTGACGTATTCTTTAGGGCTTCATCAATCCTTCTTTTTATCGTGGTTTCACTATTTTTGACGCTCTCCCAGAGAGAAGCGTCGGCAAATCCTGCGGAAGCGACGCCAGTAATATTTGGTATTAACCTGATCTGATTGACCCGGTAGACATGCTTATAGCGAAAGCTAAAGAAGACCCTGCGCGCCATGTAGTTTTTCTCCTATTTTGCGAGGATTGCCAAGAGCCCCAATACGACTACGAGAAGGGCACCATAGAAGTTACGCACCGACCAGGTCAACGCGACATTCCAGACCGAACCGGCACCGGCGGCGTGAGGGCGATAGTCCAGGTCGAACGGCTTGACCGCTCCATTCAAGATTACGGCCTCGTAGAGCGCCCTGTAACATTTTTCGAGATGAAGGTAACGGGCATCCATCCACCAGAATGCGATGACCGGGACGCAGGCGCCTGCGCCGATCAGCCAGTGTGGATCGTCCGATAGTCCGGAGAAGACGAAAGCCGCGGTAACCAGCGAGACCGCCCACGCCTTCATCTGCGCGCTGTTTCCGGCCATGCGAGTGATAACGCCCTGAATCATCTTCAGGTGCTCGATACGGTCCTGTGCTTCGGTAGTCATTGAACTAAACTAACGCCCTGCCGAGCGGCAGCAAGGGCGCCTATTGCGAGACAACCTCCAGAACCCGGAAGCGACAGCCGTCATTCTCGATCACGGCGAGAACCGAGCCGACGCTCATCCCGCCGAAACCGTTGCGCGCCCGGAATTTCATCCGCAGTCGATGCGTGCCTGCCTTCGAGACAGGCGCGATCCGCGTTTCGATGTGCTCGAAGCTGCCCATCTGCCGGGTACAGCGGTCGACGACGGCCTTGTGTTCCGCCGCGTAACGCCCCAAGGCCTTATATGCCTTGAGATCCAGATCGACGCAGCCCTTCACCATCGTCGCGCCGTACCGGCCCATCTGCTGCTCGCATCGGGCCATGATTTCGTCTAGGACACGGCTCCGCCCGCCTCTATCCGGTTTCCCGTCCGACATCCTCCGCCCCGACAGCCTGTCGTAGCAGGCGAGCCGCTGCCGGTCGTCCTGCATCGCGGCGCAGCGCGCCCAGGCGAATTCGGGGATCGGCGCCGCAGCGGCGGATGGTGCGAACATTGCTAGTGTGAATGTTAGGAAAACAACCACCTTGGCGATACAGATGTCGTGTAGTATCATGCTGATTTATATTAATCTAGAGTCAGTCTGTATCTAATTATGAGTAACAATGTTCCGCCTAGAAAAAGAACCAAAGAAGACATACTACAAATCAATGAAAAAAACGCCCTTCTGCTATATTTTTTGGACAATCTTTGAAACTCCCGAATTTTCTCTGACTCAGGGGCAAAAGTTATCAAGCAAATAAAGGCACAAGTCAATCCACACCAAAAGAAGTACGATGTACTGGTCAGTATGCTTGCGATTTTGTCATCATTTGAGCGAATAGAAAAAATCAATGCTGATGCCAGGCCGCTGCTGTTTAAAATTACCAATGATTTTATAAACAAAATAACTGAATCAATTTCTGCTCGATAATACGATGCTAAGAAAGTGCTGCTGTTCTTATTTTCCTGTTGTTTCGTTTTGATTTCGCTCTTCCTATTCATTGGACATCTGCCTCATACTACCACGACATTTTTCTCTGTTAGAGAAAATCAGCTCTACACCAGCGACCGCGCCGTCCAGACGACCTGGCCGACGGTCTCGGCGTCGCCGGGCCAGGGCGCCGGCTCCCAGGACGGGTGGTCGCTGCGCAGTTCCCAGCCGTCCTTCGTTTCGCCGGCGCGCTTGACGACCACCCCGTCTCCGGTCTGCACGACATAGACACGCCCGTCGACCGGCTTCTGGCGGCTGCGGTCGATCAGGATCGAGCAGCCGTCCGGCAGGGTCGGCTCCATCGATTCGCCGCGCACGGCGATCACCGCGCATTGCGTCGGATCGAGGCCGCGCCGGTCGAGCCAGTCGCGCCGGAACCAGACATGGCCGATGGCCTCGTCGCCCAGGCTCTCCGCGCCGCCGCCGGCGGCCGCCGGCAGCTCGACCACGCTGACCGGCCGGGCGTCCGGCGGCAGATTCTCGTTGCCCGTGCCCTCGATTGCCGCGCGGATCGCAGCCGCGGTGTCGGGCGATAGCCCCTGCTTGGGCGGCGGCCCCGCCCCTTCCAACGCCCGCTTTCGCATTTTATCGAGTTCGCGAGCCACTCCGCGCAATTGTTGGCGGATAGCATCTACGTTCTCCACGCCCCGCGGCGGGCCGATGTAGAATTCCAGGCTGAGGGCGTCCGCCAACCGCTCAATTGTATCGCTGCGGGTGATCCGCCCGTCCTTCACGCTGCGAACACGGCCAACGGGCACATCAATTGCTTTGGCAAAGGGTCGAAGCCCCTCGCGTTCTACCCGTTCCCGGACGGCCTCGCGCAGAAACGCCATTCCTGTCGGCGGTGTCATAAATAACACGATAAGTGAAATACCGCTTGCTGTCTCGTGTTATTTGTGACATAAACGTGCCATGGATAGCACAGCTTCGAATCTCCTACGGCTCTGCGACGACTACGCCCGCGCGACGAACCGGGCCGGTTCCACTATTTCCCGCCTAGCGACTGGCAGCGGCCAGACGTTTTTCCGTTTGCGGGCCGGTTGCTCGATCACAACGAGGCGCGCCGCCCGCGCCTTCCAATGGTTCTCCGACCATTGGCCCGCCGACCTGCCCTGGCCGGCGGACATCCTGCGGCCCGCGCCGAACCCCGACCGGGACGCCGCGTGATGGCGCCGGTCCGCCGCGCCTCCCGCCTCACCCTGCCAGCCCGAGCGGCGCTGCGCAGCGCCCTGGCCGAATGCAATCCGCAAGGGTGCGTCTATCTCTGGCGCCCGCTCTACGGCGCCGCCCGCGAGGCCCTGGTCGGCTATCTGTTTCGGCATGGCCTCGTGCGGTGCAATCCTGTCGGCCCGCCCGCGCGCCACGAGATCGGCCTCATTACAGAGCGCGGCCGCGCTGCGCTGCGCTCCGGCACGATCTGACCGCCCGATGCACGCCGCGCGCCTCGACACCTCGCCCCGCCTGCGCGCCGTGCACGCGCTGCTGGCGGACGGCGTCGAGCGCTCGACCAGGGAAATCATCGCCGACGCCGGGGTCTGCGCCGTCAATTCCTGCATCGCCGAATTGCGCGCCAACGGCGCCGTGATCGCCTGCCGCCGGGAGGACGACCGGGAAACCGGCAAGGTCCGGTTCCTCTACCGCATGACGAAACCCGTGCCGCCGCCGGCTCCTTCTGGCAAAGGCCCGCCCGGCGCCGCCCCGGCCCAAGAAACCAGAGGGGCGGCATGACGGCGCCGGCCGGCCTGCACGTTGCAGCCGCCGCGCGGAGCGCACCCGCTTATGCCTCGCGCGACGACTGGCTTGCCGGCGCCGGCGATTTCGTCCAGGACCGCTCGGCTGCCTCCTGGGCCTTCGCCGACTGGCTCGCCGCCGGCGTCGCCGCCTTTGGGCGCGAGGTCCTGCCCGCGGCGGCCGCGGCGACCGGCGCAAGCGCCGGAAAAATCAGTCACTATCTTGCGGTCGCAACGGCTTATCCCGAATTGCGGCGCCGCAAAAGCCTGACATTCTCCCATCATCTTGAGGTCGCGCGCCTGCCCGAGGCGGACGCCGACGCCATCCTCGACGCCGCTGCGACCGGCGGCTGGTCGCACCGCGAAACCCGGCGCGCCGCACGCGAGGCCTCGGTCGAGGGCGCGCTCGCCCGCGTCCGGGCCTCGGCCGCGGAATTGCAGCGCAAGCTGGAAGCTGCCCTGGGCGACCCGCGAGACACCGCGGCCCAGGCCCGCGCCCGGCTCGCCGCCGGCGGACGGCTGATCCGCGAGGAGGCCGCGCGCACCGCCGGCATCGTCGAGGAGCTGGCGCAGCCCGGCAGACTGGACGCGCTGCACGGCAACGCCCGGCGCGGCCTGGCCCGCGAGGCCCGGCGCTATGCCAACCGGCTGGCGACCGATGTCAACGCCACCATCGACCGGATCGAGGCGGCCGCCGCAGAGATCGAGGACGGGCCTGCCCCGGCCGGGGAGCCGGGGTCGTGAGCGCCCTGCGCCGCAGCCTGCCGAAATGCCGGCGCATCGCCGATGCACGGGCGATGCAGGCCGCCGATCCGGCCCCCGAATCGGCAGGGGCAACGGCCAGCCCCACCGCCGATCTCACTGCTGATCTCACTGCCGCTTGGGCGCGCGCCGCCGAGGCGGATCGCGACAAGGCCCGCGCCCGCCTCGCTGCCGTCCGGCACTCGGACGAGCTGGCCGCCATGGGCCTGTCGCGCACCGCGGCCGACAAGGCGGCCGCCGCGGCCTACGATTCCGGGGCCGGCGTCTCGACCGTGTCCCTGGGCGCTTGGCGCCGCAAGGTCCGGGGCCTGCCCGAAAGCGCCCGCGTCGCCGCCCTGCTCGACGCGCCGCGCGCCGGCCGGCCGTCGCAGATCGACGCGGCGATGGCCGAGACCCTCGCCGCCCTGGCCTTCCATGACGCGGAGCATCTGACCGCCGATTTCGCGTTGAGCGTGCTGGTCGCGCGCCACGACGCCGACGTATCGGTCCATGCCGTCCGGCGCTGGCTCGCCCGCTGGCGCACCAGGCACGCCCGCGCCTTGAGCGCGGTGACCAACCCCGACCGGCACCGCTCGCACCGCAAGCCGGCCGGCGGCGACGCCGCCGCGTCCATCGTCCGCCTCAATCAGCTTTGGGAGCTGGATTCGACGCCGGCCGACGTGATGTGCATCGGCCCGAAGGGATCGGGGGACGGCAAGGCCCGGCGCCACGCCATCGTCGCCGTCGTCGATATCTGGAGCCGCCGCGCCAAGGTGCTGGTCGTGCCGACCAGCCGGGCGACCGCGATTGCAGCCCTGCTGCGCCGCAGCCTGCTCGCCTGGGGCGTGCCGGAGGCGGTGCGGACGGACGAGGGCCGGGACTATACCTCGCGCCACGTCCTGGGCGTGCTGGCCGACCTGGAGATCGAGCACCGGCCCTGCCTGCCCTACACGCCGGAGGCCAAGCCCTTCGTCGAGCGGTTTCTCGGCACCCTGGCGCGCGGCCTGTTCGCGCATCTGCCCGGCTTCACCGGCCACGATGTTGCCCAGGCCCAGGCGATCCGCGGCCGCCGCTCCTTCGCGGCCCGGCGCGGCAAGGGCGCCGCCGAGACCTTCGGCGTGGCGCTGACCGCCGAGGACTTGCAGGCCAAGTGCGACGCCTGGTGCGACGATGTCTATGCCCGCCGCGGCCATGACGGCCTCGGCGGCATGTCGCCGTTCGACCGGGCGCGCTCCTGGACCGGCCCGATCCGGCGTATCCCGGACGAGCGCGCGCTCGACGCGCTGCTCGCCGAGCCGGTCACCGGCGACCCGTTCCGGACGGTCTCCAAGGACGGTATCAAGGCCGACGGCGGCGTCTACATCGCCCCCGCTCTCGGTTCGCTGATCGGCGAGCGCGTCCAGGTGCGGCGCGACCCGGCCGACCTCGGCCGCCTCGCCGTCTATCTGCCCGACCCCGACGGCCCGCACGACGCCCTGGGCCGTTTTGTCTGCGTTGCCGAGGACCCGGATCGCACCGGGATCGACCGGGCCGCGGTCGCCGCCGGCATGAAGGCCGCCGCCGCGGCTGCGGACAAGCACGCCCGCCAATGGGCGCGCGACCTGCAACGGACGCACCGGCCCGAGACCGCGATGGACGACGTGCTCGCCCATGCCGCGGTCCAGGCCGGCAAGGTCGTCGCGCTGACCGATTTCGCCTCGCCCAAGCCGGGCGAGGTGCACACGCCGCCGGCGCTGGTCGAGGCCGGCCGCGCCGCCGTCGCGGCGGACAAGGCGGCCCGATCAGCAAGTGGGCCGCCGGCGCCCGACCCGACCTTGGCGCGCGCCAAGGCGCGGGTCGCGGCGGCTAACCGACGTTTCCGAGAGGAGGACTGGTAATGGCAAGCATCATCGAGATCGCCGGCACCGACGCGGCGCGCGAGGCGTGCCGTACGGAAATGGACGAGGCCGGCCTGTCGATTGCCGCGGCCGCCCGCCAGATGGGCCGCAGTTCGGCAACCCTGTCGCGCTGGCTGGCCGGGACCTATCCCGGCGACGTGGCGTCGGTGACGGCCCGCGTGAACCGCTGGCTCCGCACCCGGCGCGAGGGACGGGCGCTGTCCATCGACGAGGCCGGGCTGGACCGCCACGCCGAGACCGGGATGGCGGACGAAATCGAGACCGCCCTGTCCTACGCCCAGGAGACCGGCGAGATCGTGCTGGTCGACGGCCCGCCCGGCCGGGGCAAGACTTGGGCGGCCCGCCGCTACTGCGTCGAGCACACCGGGGCGGTCTACATCGCGGCGACCCGCTCCATGACGACGATCTCCGGACTGATGTCCCGCCTGTGCCAGGCCCTCGCCCTGGCGCCGGCGCGCGGCGGCTCGGCGCTGGAGGCCGAGAGCCTCGTGATCGAGCACATGCACCGCCGCGGCGGCCTGATCGTCGTCGACGAGGTCCACTATCTGCGCGACGCGCTGCTCGACGAGCTGCGCTGCATCCGCGACAACGCCGGTTGTGGCCTCGCCCTGGTCGGCGAGGACCGGGTGCGCATGGCGCTCAACCGCTGCCCGCAGATCCGCGCCCGCATCGGAATGCGGGTCGATCTCAAGGCGGTCGTCCGGGACGACGTGGCGATGATCGCCGCCGGCCCGATGGGCCGGCTGCCGAGCAAGGCCGAGCTGCGGATTCTGGTGCGCGTCGCCGAGCGCAGCGGCGGCTACCATTCGCTGCGCCGGGTGCTGACCGAGGCCTGGAAGCTGATGCGCGCCGAGGATGCCGGCGGCATGACCGTCGATATCCTGGACGCCGCCGAGCGGGTCGTCGCCGACATGGAAAAAGAGGCGGCGCCCGACGCCGCATCGGCCCCCGGAGCGCCAGGGCCGGCCCCGGCTAGGGCGGCGGCGTGAAGCCGCCGCCGCCCTTCGCGCCGCCCACGCTGCCCGCCCTGGCCGGCGCGGCCTGGGGGCCGCATTGCCGGGCCTGGCTGGACGCGGTGAGCGACACGACGGCCAAGGCCATGACGGGCGAGGCGCTGGCGCGCCATTGCCGCGGCTTCCTGCTGGAGCGCCTGTCCGGCGCCGGCGCGGTCGCGAGCGTCTGCCCACAGCCGGTCATGGCCGCGGCCGGCCTCGCCGCGCAGATCGACTCGGTCGTCACCGAGCTGGCGGACGCCGCCGAATACGGTTGCGCCGTCCTCGACCCCGGCGTCGCGGCGGCGGGCGGCGCGCGCCTGCTGGAGGTCGCCGCGCGCATCGAGCGTCATCCGGCGGCGGCGACCGGCGTCCATGTCGCCGTCGAGACCCTGGCCGAAATCCTGCTCGCCCTGGCCGAAAGCGGCCGGGCGAGCGGCCCGACGGTCGCGATTGTCGAGGAGCTGCTGGCGGACGCCGCAGCGCTGGTCCTCGAAACCGAGGCGGCCGCGGCCCCTGTCTTGTCCGGGCCGGCCAACGTCCTGCCCTTCGTGCCGCGCGCCGCCGTCGGCCTGCGCCTGCCCGACGACCGGGCCGAGATCGACCCGGCCGACGGCCCGGAGCCGGCGGCATGAAGCCCCCGGCGCCGCCGCTCGCCCTGGTCAAGCGCCGGGTCGCCGGCCGCTACGGCGCGCCGCCGGAGGATTTCGTCGGGCGTCGCGCTGCACGGGCGATTGTCTGGCCGCGCCACGTCGCGATCTATCTGGCCCGTCAGCTGACCGGGCACAGCGACGCGACGATTGCCGAGCGCTTCGGTCGGACGCACACGGCCGTGCCGTATGCCGTGCGCGTCGTCGCCGGCCGCATGGACGAGGACCCGGCGGTCGCCGCCGAAATCGCCGCCCTGCGCGACGAGATCGTGGCGACCGCCGGCGAGCGCGGCCATCTGCATCTGTCGCCGCAGGACGAGGCTATCGAGACGGCCGCCGGCCTGTTGCTCCAGGCCGCCGAATTTCGCCGGGCCGCCCAGGCCCAGCTCGACCGGCTCGCCGCTACCGAGCGGGAACTCGCCCGCGTCATTCAGAGGGCGCGGCCATGACCCGGCCCTGGCACGCGATCCGCCAGCAGCTGCGCTGGTGGCGCTTCGTCTGGCGGCGGCCGCGCCGCCGATTCCTGCCCGCCCCGCAACGCCCAAGGAGGACGCCATGACTGCGCCCGCCGCTCCGCACACCATGGACGAAATCGCGGGCCTGGCCCGCACCTATGCCCAGGCGCGCGACGCGCTTGAGGAAACTGCCGAGGAAATCCGGGCGATGCAGCGCAAGGCGATCGCCAGCCGCCTGCGTGGCCTGAAAGGCCGCGTTGCGGAAACCGCCGCGGCGCGCGACGCCCTGCACGCCGCTATCGAGGGCCGGCCGGACCTGTTCGAGAAACCGCGCACGGTCGCGGTCGACGGCGTGAAATTCGGCTACCGCAAGTTACCCGGCAAGGTGACGATCCCGGACGAAGCCGGCGCGATCGGGCTGCTGCGCCGGAAATTTCCCGACCGCGCGGCGGCGCTGGTCAAGACCAGGGAAACCCTGGACAAGAGCGCCCTCGCCAACATGGCCGCGGCCGATCTGGCGAAGATCGGCGTCACCGTCACCGAGGCCGGCGACGAGGTGACGATCAGGGCGGCGAAGGCCGATATCGACAAGCTGGTCGCGGCGCTGCTCGACGACGCCGGCGAAGCCGCGGAATGACCGCGCCCGAACGCACACGCCTGCCGGACCGGCGGCCGAGCGTTACCGTGCCGATCGAGGCCGGCGCCGAGCCGAACCTGGTGCAGGCCCACGCGACGGTCGGCTTCGACCTGACGACCCTGCAGCCGCGCGAAATCTTCCTCGACGGCAAGGCGGGCATCAAGACCGGCTCTCCGATGGAGGCGCTGCTGGCGGACGCCAGCGCGGTGGTCAGCGTCGCGCTGCAGCACGGCGTGCCGGTCGACGCCCTGGCGCACAGCCTGGCGCGGATCGGCAGCCCGGACAATCCGGGCGACGTGACGGCGGCGCCCGGCTCGATCCTGGGCGCGGCCATCGACCTGCTGGTCGCCGAGACGGCGGCGGCGGCAACCGAGCATGGAGAAATGCGATGAACAAGCCCTACCGCGAGGCCCTGGGCGACCTGGACGCTCTGCCCGAGGAGCTGAAGGCGCAGCTCACTACGCGCAGTCACGGCATGAGCTGGAGACGGCAGGCGATTTTCGATGTCATTGAGGCCTGCGGCGGCACCGCGTCGATCAACGAGATCGTTGTCGGCCTGTACCGGCAGGCCGGAGAGATCCGCAAGCGGACCACGGTCCTCAACATGGTCGCCACTATGGTGAAGGCCGGGCTGCTGTTCCACGGCGGCCATACCGGCGTCTACACGACCAAAGACCCGGCGAAGTCCCCCCCGGTGCGCGCTGCAGCTCCCGTAGCGGCAAAGGACACCGCGGCCCCGACACTCTCCGCCGCCGACCGGAAACGGGCGCAGAAGGCCTACGAGCTGCTCAAGGGCAAGGTGAGCCTGCCCGAGGTCGCGGTCCAGATCGGCATCGGTTTCAGTCCCGAGCAGTGCGAGACCCTCGCCCGACAGTATGCCGGGGAGGCCGGTAAGCCGTGGCCGGTATGACCGACAGCGCTACCCGCTCCGTCCTGGGCGAGGACGGCGTGGGCAAGGTCCGCCGGGCGCGCTGGAACGCCCACATGCTGCCGGACCGGACCATCGTGTTTCTCGACGACATGGCGGCGCGCATCGCCCGCTACGGCGAGCGGACCTTTGTGACCGCCCGGCAGCGCGAGTGGATCGACGGCATCGACCGGGATCTGGACCGCAAGGGCGCGCCGGCTTGGGACGACACTGCGGGCGGCGACGAGCCGGAGGACGCGGTCGCGCGCCCGGCCGACGAGGTCCTGACATGAGCGCGCTCGACGCGCTGCCGCCGGAAATGCGCGCCGATCGCATCGCGCGGACGGTTCTGGACTTCTACAGCGTCCACGCCAGCGTCGTAGCGGGCAAATCGGCGCTCGGAAGGTGGGCGCGCCACACCATCCGCTGGCTGTGCGTCCGCCGCGGCGGTCTGAAGGCCCGCCGGGTCGCCGCTCTGCTGGGCGTATCCGATTCGTCGGTCCGCGGCTCGATCGGCGCGGTCGACTATTGGGTCGGCAAGGACGCGCGCGCCCGCGCGGACATCGCGGTCCTGGTCGCGCTGGTCGACGGGACCTATCCGTCCCGGCCGCCCCCGCCCCGGCCCGAATTTCCCGGCGCGTCAGCGCCGCGCCGCACGGTCCGGCGCCCGGACCGGAAGGCGCCGACCGCAGACCGGAAGCGCCCCTGCCTGCGCTGCTGCAGGCCGTTTAACAGCACCGGGGCGCACAACCGACTCTGCGCCGGCTGTAACAATTTCGCGGCGACCCTCGATCCGCGGATGACCGCCGCCGAACATAGCTATGGCGCGGCCCCGCGCGGCCGCAGCGCAGGCCCGGACGCATGACCGCCGCCGCGATGTGCCCCGCCACCCAGATCCATCGGCAGAACTGCATGGTGCATTTCGCCACGCGCTGCGCAGAGCGCGATCTCGATATCGACGCCCAGGCGCTCGCCGAGGCGATCTGCCGGCTGGCGCCCTGCTGGTATCGGCCCGACCGGGCGCGCGTCCGTCTCCGGGTCCTGCTCGGCGGCGCGCGCCCGGTGACGGTCGTGTGGGACGCCCGCCTGGCCGTGCTGGTCACTGCCTGGCCTGGCCGGGCGGCGCGCCCCTGCGTCGCGAGGGCCGCAAAGGAGGCGGCATGACCGGCCGGCCGGAATGGGACGGCAAGCCGGTGCCGGACGCGACGGCGACCGTCGTCAACCTGCGTCATGCCCCGGAGGCCGGCGACGACCTGGTGCGGATCGACCGCAAGACCCGCTGGGGCAATCCCTACCGCAAAGGCCCGCACGGCTCGCGCCTCGCGGTGATCGAACTCTATCGGGCGCACCTGCGCCGTTTCCTGCGCAGCGGCGAGATCGGCCTGGAGGACCTGGCCGCCCTCGACGGCAAGCGCCTGGCCTGCTGGTGCGCGCCCCAGCCGTGCCACGGCGACGTGCTCAAGGACGCCGCCGCCTGGGCGGTGCAGGAATTGCGCCGGCGCAAGGGGGCGGCATGACCCGGTCGCTGACCGACGCCCGGCGCAAGCTGCTCGCCGCGGTCCATGCCAGCGCGAAAAAGCGCGGCCTGGACGAGGACACGCGGCGCGATCTCCAGCGCCAGGCGACCGGCAAGGAGAGCTGCGCCGACATGACCAACGCCGAGCTGGGGCGCGTCCTGGACGCGATCAACGGCGTCCGCCGCCAGCGCGCCGGACGAGGGACCGGCGCCGGCACGCCGGCCGGCGGCCGCCTGCCGCCCGGCCGCTTCGCCGCCAAGCTGCGAGCGCTGTGGATCTCCGGCTGGCACCTGGGCGTCGTGCGCGACGACGGCGACCGCGCCCTCGACACCTGGGTCAAGCGCACCACCGGCATCGACGCCGTCCGCTGGGTGCACGTTTCCGAGGACGCTGAAAAGGCCATCGAGGGCCTCAAGGCGTTCCTCGCCCGGCCGCCGGAAAGAGGCGGCGGCGGCGTCGACTGGTCGGCCTACCAGGTCCGGGCGCCGGGCGGATCGACCAGCGTCCACCGCCCGCGCTGCCGGGTTCTGGAGGCGCAATGGCGAATCCTCTACCGGCTCGGCGTGGTCAAGGTGATCGAGCCGGGCGCGCTGGATGCCTACGCCGAGCGCGTGCTGCGCATCCCGCGGCGGCAGTCAGTTATCAACCTGGAGGACGACCAGGCCGACGAGCTGATTCGGCATTTCGGCGGCCGCATCCGGGCGGCCATGGACGACGGCGATCTGCTCGGCAGCATCGATGTCGCGAAATCGCCGGCCCCGGCGCGCCAAGGCGGCACACCAGCGCCGGGTCCGGGCCGGGGCGAAGGATTTCGCCGGGTCGATGGCGAGAATCTAAAGATCGAGGCCAGTCGCCCGGAAAACGCCCCGTGACGGCCGACGCCCCGGCCCTGCCCGGCGTGCTCGCCGAGATCGCCGAGGTCGCCGGCCGCGACGCCGCGATCCGCGTGGCGCTCGAGCTGGGCGGCGCGGAAACGCACCTGCCGAAGGCGCGGTATCTCGCGCAGCACCCGGAGCACCCCCTGTTCCGCGTGCTGACCGACGCAAGCGCCGCGCTGCGCGTCGCCGAACGGGTCGGCGGCGGCTCGGTCTATATCCCGATGGCGCACAGGGCCTGCGCGGTCCATCTGGCGGCTGCCGGCGAGGCGGCGCCGGCCATCGCGGCGCGCCTCGGCATCGCGGTCACGACCGCCCGGCGCTACATGCGCGGCGCCTGATCCGGCCCTTTTGCGCGCGGCCGGCCCGGCCCCCAACACCGAACCATGGTCCGGTGCACAGGGCCGGCGGCATACCCCATCATGACGGCTGTCCTGCCAAGGCGCAGGACGTTTGCAACCCGCTTCCCGGAGGCCGTCATGCTTCGCGCCCTGTCTCACCTCGCCCTCGCTGTTTCCGCCGCCATTGCCATCGCCGGCGGCCCTGTCGCCGCCGTCGCCGCGCCGGCCGCCGCACTCAACGCGCCGCCCGCGGTGCGGGCCATTCAACCCCTGCTCAAACCGTTCGAGGTCGAAATCGAGCGGGCGCTCGACGAGGCCGCCAACCTTGCTGACGGAATGGTCCTCGCCCATTCCGGCGGCCTGGCGAAAGACGGCTACCACCGCCACCGGGCCGCGAACGAGCGGCACTGGCACAAGGAGAACAGCCGGACCCGCGGCGGCCCCTGCGTCAAGTTCCACGGCAAGACCCACAAGCTGCGGAGCCACGCGCTTTGCCAGGCCGAGCGGATCGCCCTGGCGCGCGACCGGCGGCCGGGCTGGGGCGTCGCCTGGGAGGCTCACGCCGAGGCGCTGCTCGGCGGCCTCCACCGCCTGCCCCCGCCCCGGAAATAGCCCGATGCGCCGGGCGGTCCTGCGCCGTGACCGCTCCGGCGTTCACGGCACCCTCGGCAGCCTGGCGGCGCCGGCCCTAGCGCCGCTGCACGTCATGGAGCCGCCCTGGCGCGGCAACCGGCGCAGCCGCTCCTGCATCCCGGCCGGCATCTATACCGTCACGCCTTACCGCTCGCCGCGCTTCCGCGACTGCCTGCTGGTCCGGGACGTGCCGGGCCGGTCGCATATCCTGTTTCACCGGGGCAACGTCGGCGGCGATGTCGAGCGCGGCTTCCGCACCCACACCCAGGGCTGCCTGCTGCCCGGCGAGTACCGCGGCGAAATCAAGGTCGCGGGCCGTATCCAGGCGGCCGTCCTCGCCAGCGCCCCGGCGTTCCGCCGGCTGATGAAATGGGCCGCCGGCGAGTCGTTCGAGCTGGAGGTCTGTGATGTTTGAGGCTATCGGCGATCTGCTGTCGACCGTCCTGACCGGGGGCGCGACCGGCCTGCTCGGCACCCTGCTGTCGAGCGGCATCGCGCTGCTGACCAGCCGCCAGCGGCACCGCCAGCAGATCGAATTGCGCCGGCTCGATATCGAACTGATGCAGGCCGAGGCGGCGGCCGCCGAGCGCGTCGCGGCCATCGAGGCCGAGGGCCTGCGCGACCAGGCGGCGTGGGAGGCGCTGGAGGCGTCCTACCGCGAGGCCGGCAAGCGCTGGTCGCGCGCCGGCGATCATTGGGCAATCATGCTGGTCGATGTCGTGCGCGGCCTGATGCGGCCCTGGCTCACCGCCAGCCTCACGCTGCTGACCGCCCTGATCTATTTCAGCCTGCCCGAACACGGCACGGCGGCGGCGGCGACCCGCGCGCAGATTGTCAACACCGTGCTCTATCTCGAAACCGCCGCCATCCTCTGGTGGTTCGGCCAGCGCGTCGTCGACAAGGCCGTCGCGGCCTGGGGCGGGGCGGGGCGCTGATGGACCCGCTGCTGACCAAGATCGCGCTGACCATCGCCGGCGCCCTCGTCCTGGCCTGCGCGGGCCTGTTCGTCCGGATGCGCAAGGCCGAGGCCGTCGCCGGCGTCCTGGAGCAGCGCGTCGCCGCCGTCGAAAGCCGCGACCCCGGCACCGCCCCGCTGCGCAGCCGGGTCGCCGCGGCCGAAACCGAGATCGCCGCCATGAAGGCGACGCTCGACGCCCTGCCGACGGCGCGCGAGTTTGCCAAGCTGGACCGCTGCGTTTCCGAAACCCAGGGCGACGTGAAGGCGGTCGCCGCCACGGTGCAGGGCATGGAGGCCATGATTAAGGGCCTGTCCGGCCAGGTCACGTCGCTCAACGATCACCTGATCCGCAAGGCCAGCGGCTGATGGCGCGCGATACCGAGACCGAGGACCTGCGCCTGGTCGTCCTGCGCCTGCTCGGCGAGGCCAGCGGCTACCGGGGCAACGAATCGCTCCTGCTCGCCCTGCTGGAGGATTGGGGCCATGTCGTTTCGCGCGACAAGGTCCGGGCCGAGCTGGCCTGGCTGGGCGAGCAGGGCGCGGTCGAGATCGACGAGATCGGCGGCGTCATGATCGCGGCGCTGACCGCCCGCGGCCACGACGCGGCGCGGGGCGCGGCGACGATCCCCGGCGTGCGGAGGCCCCGGCCGGGGGCAGCCTAATGGGGCGCACCAGCATCGACGCCCTGCCGCCGGAGGTCCGCGACGCGGTCCACGCCGCGATCCGGGGCGGCGCAACCATCGACGAGATCGTGGCGCAGGTCCGCGCCGCCGGCGGCGCCGTGTCCCGCTCCGCCGTCGGCCGCTACACGAAACGGGCGCACGACCTGGTCAGGCGCCAGCGCGAGGCCGACCGGATCGCGGAAATCTGGGTCAGGGAATTGGGCGAAGAGCCCCAGGGCCGGGTCGGCCGGCTGGCCATCGAGACCCTGCGCACCCTGGCGCTGGACGCCGTCGCCGAGGCCGGCGACCGGGAGACGGGGCCGGACGCCAAGGAGATCGGCGCCCTGGCGCTGGCCCTGCGCCGCATCGAGGCGGCCGGCAAGACCAGCGCCGACCGGGAACTGGCGATCCGGCGCGAGGCCGCCGAGCGGGCCGGCGAGGCCGGGCGCAAGGCCGGCCTGTCGGCCGACACCGCCGCGGCGATCCGCGCCGCCATCGAGGGGGCGCCGGCGTGAGCGCCACCGGCCTGCTGCCCTACCAGGCGCGTTGGGTCGCCGACAGGTCGCCGCTGAAGGCGATCGAGAAAAGCCGGCGTATCGGCCTGTCCTGGGCCGAGGCCTACGATTCCGTGCTGCATGCCGGCCAGGGCCTCGGCTCGGTCTATTACCAGTCCTATGCCAAAGACATGACCCGCGGCTTTATCGACGACTGCGCGGCCTGGGCCGGGCGTCTCCAGATCGGCGCCGGCGAGGTCGGCGAGACCATCGTCGAGGAGGAGCACGCGTTCCGGCTCGCGATGGCCTCCGGCAAGGAAATCCTCGCCATGACCAGCGCGCCGCGCGCCTTCCGCTCCAAGGGCCGGCCCGGCGACGTGGCCGTGGTGGACGAGGCCGCTTTCGTCGGCGATCTGGACGAAGTTCTCAAGGCCGCCCTGGCCTTCCTGATGTGGGGCGGTTCGGTTCACGTGCTGTCGACCCACAACGGCGAGGCCTCGCCCTTCGCGGCGCTGGTCCGGGATATCCGGGAAGGCGCCCAGCCGGGCAGCCTGCACCGGGTCGCCTTCGCCGACGCGCTCGCCGACGGCCTGGGCAAGCGGATATTCGAGATCGCCGGGCGCGACTGGTCGCCGGAGGCCGAAGCGGAATGGGCCGCCGGCGTGCGCGCGACCTACGGGCGCAAGGCCGAGGAAGAGCTCGATTGCATCCCGTCCGCCGGGGTCGGCGCCCTGCTGCCCTGGGAACAGATTCGCGCATGCGAGCATGCAGAGGCCGGAGACCCGGAGCGCTACGCCGGCGGCCTCGCCTGGGTCGGCGTCGATATTGCGCGCCGGCGCAACCTGTGGGTCGCCTCTGCGATCGAGCAGGTCGGCGATATCAGGTGGGTCCGCGAAATGGTCGTGCGCCGGAACATCCGGTTTTCCGAGCAGCGCGCCATCGTGCGCGAGTTGCACGCCCGCTTTCGCCCGGTGCGCATCGCCGTCGACCAGACCGGCATGGGCGAAAGCGAGGTCGAGCACCTCCAGGACGATCTCGGCCGGGTGACGGTCGAAGGCGTTTTGCTGACCTCGCCGCGCCGCTTGGCGGTCGCGACCGCGCTCAAGGAAGCGGTCGAGGACCGGCTCCTGCGCATCCCGCCGGACGAGGCGCTGCGCCGCGATCTCCATTCCGTCCGGGTCGAGACCGGGCCGACCGGCGCGCCGCGCCTGGTCGCCGGGACCGACAAGGACGGCGGCCACGCCGACCGGTTCTGGTCTCTCGCCCTGGCCTGCGCCGCGATGCACGGCGCCGGCCCGATCGGGGGCGCCAGCGCCGGCGCCCGTGCGTCGGCGGCGTTCGACAGCGGCCCCGGCCCGGCCGGGACGCCGGGGGCGGCGCGCGGCGTCGACTATGCGCGGGGCATCGTCCGGTCGCCTGCCGCCGGCGCCCTGCGAGGATTCTCCTGATGGCCGACACAGACCGGCGCGGCGGGCTGCGCCGCCTCCTGCCCCGGCTGTTCGGCCGCGTGCCGGCCAGGGCGCCCGGCGGCGAGGCCGCCGGACGCAGCGTCGGCGACCGGCTCCAGCCCTATATCGGGGAACTGCCGGCGCACCCCGGCGAAGGCGCGCGCTACGCCTCGGCCTGGTCCGACGACCGGCAGGCGCTCCAGATCTACCGCCACACCCTGCGCGACGAGCGCTGCCGGGCGGCGCTCGACCAGCGCCTCAATGCGGCGATCGCCCGGCCCTGGGAGGTCGAGCCCGGCGGCGAGGACGCGCTCGACAAGGCCGCGGCCGAGAATATCGCCACACAGCTTAAGGGTTTCGAATTCGACGCGGCCTGCCGCCAGCTCCTGCACGGCGTCTGGTACGGCTACGCGATCGCCGAGGTCATGTGGGCGCGCGACGGCGACCGGGTGGTGCTGGCCGATCTGCTCGTGCGCTCGCCCGACCGCTTCCGCTGGACGCCGGGCGGCGAACCGCTGCTGTGCACCCTCGACAGTCCGGCCGGCGTGCCGCTGGAGCCGGCCAAGTTCGTCGTGCTCCGCCGGCCCGGCGAGCACGCCGATGTGCCGTTCGGGCCGGGCCTGGCACGCTGGTGTTTCTGGCCGGTCTGGCTCAAGCGCCACGGGCTGAAATTCTGGTCGGTCGCGCTGGAGAAATTCAGCGCGCCGACCGCCGTCGGCACCTACCCGCCCGGCGCGAGCCAGCCCGAACAGGACCGGCTGCTGGAGCTGGTGCAGGAATTCGCGACCGGCGTCGCCGTCACCCTGCCGGAGGGGCAGGATGTCAAGCTGGTTGAGGCGGCGCGCCGGACCGGCGGCGATTTCCAGACCTTTGTCGAGTTCCTCGACCGGGCGACCACGACGACGATCCTCGGCCAGTCGTCGACGACCGACCAGGGGCCGTGGCGCGGTACGGCCGAGGTCCAGCAGGACGTGCGCGACGAGACCGTGGCGGCCGATTGCCGGCTGCTCGACAGCGCCCTCAACAGCTCGATTGCGCGCTGGCTCACGGCCTGGAATTTCCCCGGCGCCGCGGTGCCGGCGATCCGGCGCAACGTCGAGCCGGCCGACGATCTCGACGCCCGGATCAAGCGCGAGGAGATCATCGCCAACATCGGCGGGCTGCGGCCGACGCGGGGTCATATCGAAACCGTATACGGCGGCGAATGGGAGGACGCCCCGCCGCCGCCGGCCGGGCCGCCGCCGGCCGATGCAGCGCTGGCCGCCGTCGCCGCACGCCGGCCGCGCGATACGATCGACGGCGCGGTCGACGACCTGCTCGCCGGCGACGGCTGGGAGCCGTTGATGGAGCCGGTCATCGAGCCGATCCTGGCGGCCGCCGGCGCGGCGCTCGCGCGCGGCGACAGCTTGGAGGATTTCCGGTTGCGGTTGCCCACGCTGTTCGCCGAAATGGACGACAACCGCTTGGTCGAAACCCTGCGCCGCATGGGTTTCTCGGCGGCCCTGTCGGGCCGGGCCGGCCTCGCCGAGAACGGCGGCGATGCCTGACCCGGCGCCGACGGGCGGGGGCGCAAACGCGACAGGCGTTGCAACGGCAGCCCTGCCGCGCTGGATTCGGATCAGGATTTCCGGAGCGGTGACGCGGGTTATCGGCCTGCACTCGACCGGCGCGCTGGTCGTCGAGGACGCCAGCGGTTTGGTCTGGATCGTGGAGGCCGATCAATACGAGCCGCTCGCCC
>LXNJ01000279.1_pt1 | contig 36804 bp, 30 predicted proteins | sample 809081 | NCBI WGS metagenome assembly LXNJ01 (sample SAMN04870510, study PRJNA318959) | sponge metagenome | biome: sponge; feature: marine sponge reef; material: water | host: Petrosia ficiformis | place: Greece: Milos, Mediterranean Sea | collected 2013-05-29 | depth 5-7 m | reverse complement strand
TTTACGCCCCGGGGTGAGGTGAAGAGCCTTCCGCGCGGGGCGACGCCGGTGGATTTCGCTTTCTCCATCCATACGGAAGTGGGGAGCCGTTGCGTAGGCGTGAAGGTGAACGGAAAAATCACGCCGCTCAGCACGCTGCTCGAGAACGGCGACATTGTCGAGATCATCACGAATCCGCACCGCAGGCCCAGTGCGGACTGGCTGAAGTTCGTCGTCACCGCCCGGGCGAAGCAGAAAATCAGAAACTGGATCAGGCAGGAGCAGAAAGAGCGCTCCCTCACGCTCGGCCATGAGTTGCTCGAACATGAGCTGGAGCGATGCGTGGAGAAGAAGGAAGTCGCGGGATACATGAAGCCCGGGGATCTGCAGCAGGTGGCGCGCTCCTTCGGGGCTCAGAGCGATGAAGACTTGCTGACGTCGATTGGCTTCGGTCGCGTATCCGCGCGGCAGGTGGTGCACAAGCTGTTGCCCGAACAACTCGTGCGCGAGCGGGAAAAGCGGGAGAACTCCCGCCTCAGGCGCCTCGTGAACCGCGTGAGCCGCCACAAGAACAAATCGGGCATCCTCGTCAAAGGCCAGGACGACGTCTTGATCCGTTACGGGAAATGCTGCCAGCCGATTCCGGGCGACGGGGTCGTGGGTTTCATCACGCGCGGACGCGGCGTGACGGTGCACAACGAGAATTGTCCCAACATCAAGGCGCTGATGGACGATCAGGAGCGCCTGGTGGAGGTTTCCTGGGGCGAAGTCGACAAGGATCAGATGCACCTGGTGACGCTCGTCATCGAGGCGCGCGACAGGCCGGGCGTGCTGGCGAGCCTGAGCGCCGACATCGCGACCTGTGACGCGAACATCTCGCGTGTCGAGGCCGAGACCTCCGGGAGCAGGGCGAAGATTCGTCTAGACGTTCAGGTGCATGATCTGGCCCAACTCAACGAAGTCGTCAAGAAGGTTCGCGGCGAAAAATATATCTACTCCGTCAACCGCATCGCACCCGAGGTGGCCCCGGTCAAGGGGAAGGTTCCGCAGATTCCCACGGAGTAGGTCTCTTTCCCGCCGTCTCGGCGTAATGGCGCGCATCCCCATCGTCTCATCACCGAGGCGAATGACGCCGTTAGCCGCTCGCCCCTTCAAGGATCGATAACGGATTCATGATCGACTCGCTCCATCATTCCTGGGAGATCGCGCCCCCCGAAGCGGTTCGGCTCCAAAAAGCGCTTGAAAAACACCTGGCCCTGCATCCGTTGTCCGCCGCGCCGAAAACGATTGCGGGCGCCGATATCTCATGCGAGTGGCGCGGCCGCTTCGGCGTCGGGGGTATGGTCGTTTTCTCCTGGCCGGATATGGAACTCATCGACGAATCATTCTACGGCGGAGATTTGCGGTTCCCCTACGTGCCGGGGCTGCTCTCTTTCCGGGAAGGGTTTTTGCTCGAAGAAGCATTTCTGGGATTGAGGGAAAAGCCGGACCTCATCATCTTCGACGGTCAGGGCACGGCCCATCCCAGGGGGTTCGGCATCGCCTCGCACCTGGGCCTTCGGCTGAGCGTGCCTTCCATCGGGTGCGCCAAGAGCCGCTTGTTCGGCGACGCGGCCGAGCCGCCCGGGGAAGAAAAAGGCGATTGGCAATACCTGCGCTCACCCGATGGGCGGGAGATAGGCGCCGTTCTCAGGACGAGGCGGGGCGTGAAGCCCGTGTACGTTTCTCCAGGCCACCTTATCGACATCGAAGATTCGCTCCATTGGGTGCTTGCGACCACCTCCAGGTTCCGCCTCCCCGAGGTGATACGCGCGGCCCACAGGCGCGTGGGCGAGGAGCGGGCGAAGCGAAAGGCGCAATAAAAAAGCGCCCCGTTCGAGGCGCTTCTTTTGTTTGGAAACTTTATCGAACTCTAGCCAGGCGATGCGTCGCTATCTGTCTGTTTGTTCTCGGCCTCTTTTTCGGGTTTATCCGTTTGAGGCGCCTCGTTCTTCGCGCTGGACTCAGCGGGTTTGAGGAAATTCGTCTCGATCATCATGTAATCGCGCATCGCGCGGATTTGCCGGTACGCGTCACCCCCGAGGAGTTCCTCGTCGATGGGCTCGCCGTGGCTCTCTATCGTCGCTTTGCCGATGGTTTTTCCGAGATCGGTGGGCGAGGAGATGGTCATTTTCTTTTCATCGATTTCCGTCACCTTCACGAGGTGGGTAGTGCCTCCGACCCGCAGGGTGGCGAATTGCTCTTCCGGCAATTCGACTTCCTTGGTGGCCTCGAGCTCGTAGATGAACAGGTCGTCTTCCTTCTCTCCCTGGACGCCCTTGACGATATCGGCCACTGAACCCGCGCCTTCGAAGAAATTCGGCATCTTGGTTCCGGGCTGGATTCTGCCTGGATATATGAGCCAGTCGACTATCCAGTCGGGACGCAGGCGATTCTTGGCGAACGAGAGGTTCGGCGCCGTCGGTGGCTCCTGCCCCGGCGGAGGCGGCCATGCGCCATGACAGGCCAGACATTCGGCCATCTCGAAGAGTTGCTTTCCGGCCTTGTAGTTTTCCGCGCTTACGCTCTTGGCGTCGAAATGGATGTAGGGGTTCAGTTTCGAATCCAGCGCGGCGAAGTAGTCCACGAGTGCCGCGGCGTCTTCGTCGGGCATCTGGAAGCTGGGCATCCGTACCTTGAGCCATGGCCTCAGCGTCACGACGTTGCGCAGGAAGCCGAAGAACCAATCGGGCTGCACCTTTCTGCCCTCGCCGTTCAGCAGGGGCGGGCCGTTCGTCTTGTCTTCATAGCGCCTGAGGAGGTCGCCGCCCCAGTTCTCGATGACGTGGCAGCCGTTGCAGTTGTATTTCTCGATCATCCGGCGGCCGTTTTCGATTCGCCGGGCCCGTGTGTCGAGCACCTGGTGGACGCTGTGCGGCGCGCCGTGCGGCGTCATGGAGCGCAGCAGGGTGCGAATGGCGGAGGCTTCCGCGTCCGAGAATTCGAAGTTCGGCATGAGCAGCGTCTCGCGCTCTGTCTGGTAGAGTTGCGGGTTTTTCAGTTTGCCGAAGGTCCAGGATTCCCATGTGTGGGGCATGTCCACCACGTTGCCGAACGATAGCTCGAACGGTTTTTTGGCGGCGAATCGTGTCAGGTCCGGCCCGATCTTCGAGAGTTTCTCGGTGCCGGGGATGACGTGGCAGCCGAAACAACCGCGCGTCGCCACGAGTTTCTTGCCGCGCTCAAAGGAGGCCTCATCGCCCAGCTTCCGGGGTTTGGGCCGCTTCGAGGCGGGCGTGAGGCTGATGAGATACGAGGTGACCGCGCTCGCCTCCTCATCCGTGAGGCGGAGGCTCGGCATCTTGGTGTCATGCCAGTACGCCTTCGGGTTTTTCAGCCACCGGAACAGCCAGTCGGGCTGGACCTTGGCGCCGATGTTCTGAAGCGCCGGCGCGAAATCGCGGTTCCTGTACACGAGGGGCCTGCCGTTCACGCCCTCGATCGGGGGCCCGGGTTCTGCATCTTTTTCGTTGCGGATGTGGCAACCCAGACACCCGACGTCTTCGAATACGGATTTTCCTTTTTGGATCAGAGAGGCGTCGTCCAGATTCGGGAACTTGGCCGATTCCACCTTGCGCGGGCCCTGCCGCCAGACGTATGTGGCGATGTCCAGCGCGTCCTGGTCCGTCAGGCTGAAATAGGGCATGCGTGTGCGCGGGTTGTAGTCTTTCGGCCTTTTGACCCAGGAGACGAGCCAGGCGGGCGCCACTTTCTCCTGGATTCTCGAGAGGTCCGGCCCCACCTTGCGCAGGCCTTCCGTGCCCGGGAGGGTGTGGCAGCCGTTGCATCCGAGTTCCCGGGTGAGCGAGATGCCGCGCGAGATTTTGGGCGCTTCGGGAATGTTGAATATCTCGGTGTGGCAACTTCTGCACTTGGTTTGCGTTTCGCTCCCGTGCAATAGAGGGTCTTCCCAGAATTGCACATGGCCGTGGGCCGTATTGAGGCTGGTGACGGCCGTTCCCTGGCCGCCGTGGCAAAGCGTGCAGCCGACCTTGTTGAATTCGTGCGTCGAGAGATACAGGCGTCTGTTGGGATGCGTGCGGAACGGTTGGGGCGCATCCTCGAAGCCCGCCCTGTTGATGCCCAGGTGACAGGTCTGGCACCGTTCGACTTTCATCACGGGTTCGTTGAAATTGTTGCGTTCGTATTCGCGAAGGACGAGTTGGCTGATTTCATAGGGGCGGGCGGCGATGCCTTTCAGCCGGCGCTCCTGGAAGGAAATATCGCCCGCCACTTTTCGTCTCGTCGCTTCGAGCGTTTTCAACTCTTTTTCCTTGGCCTCAATCTTCGCCTTTATCGCGTCTCTGGCGGCTTCGGCTTTCGCCGCGATGGGTGTTATCTCATCGAGCAGGGCCTTGGCTTCGTCGACTTCCTTTTGCTCGGCTTCTTTATCGTGTCCCTGCCGGATGGCTTCCTGGAGATAGAAGTAGGACTGATCGAAAAGCGCTTTTCTGAAGCCCAGCTCCTGCACTTTCTCGAAAGCGTCCAACTCGCTTTTCGTGAGTTCGTCCTTGAGTTGTTTGAGTTCTTCGTCTGCGGCGAGTTTTTGTTCTTGCGCGGCGATTTTCTTGTCGAGGTCGGCGACCGCGGAACCCGTGGTTTTCTTGAGACTGTCGAGTTCTTTCTCTACCTGGGTTCTTTCATAGGCGTTGAACTGTTTCTGGTATTGCTTCCAGGGTCTGCGCGTGAACGCTTCGTCCCAGACGGTCCAAAACGTCACCGCGACCATGATGAGGCCTAGGATGAAAAACGTGATTGGACTGGTTTTCTCTTCCGGAGGCTTGAAGTCTCGACCTTGCATCTTGAAAAAACGCTCCCCCACCGGCGTTCTGAGCGGAAATTCCGGGTTTCTTGGCTAAAATCCGGCTGATTATAGGTACGGGCAGGGCGGGCGTCAACCTTAAAAGGGGGTAGTTTCAATGCAGCGTATACCCGCCTCCAGACGGGGAGAATATGCGGAAAACACGATGTGGTTCACGATGAAGACAGCGGGCGTTCATGCGGCGCGTCGTCTTGCCCCAAGCTATTCGTTCTGGCTTCTGATGATGCCGGCGAGCTGACCGATGATGGCGATGGAGATGGTCGGGTGCTCGTGGATCAGTTCGAGAAGAGGTTCTTTCTCGATGCCCAGCAGTGAGGTGTCCCGGCTCGCGCGCGCGCCTGCGCTTCTTCCCTCATCGCCGAAGAGCGCGATTTCACCGAACGAGTTCGGGGGAGCGAGCGTGGCGAGAATCCTGGGCTCCCCGTTCTCCTGGTTGAGGATGATCTCTATTTCCCCATCCACGATGACATAGAGGTAATCGCAGGGGTCTCCCTGCTCGAAAAGAACCTTTCCCGCCTCTATCTGAATTTCCCTGGAGATGTTGCTCAGTATTTTCAGTTCATCCGCGCTCATCGTCTCGAACATGTTGACGCCCTTTAGGAACAGGGCTTTTTCGATGGTCGAGAGCATGATTTTCTCCTGTTCGGATAGATTTTCGCCGCCTCCCTCATAACGCAGGAGTTCGCGGCGTACCTGAAGGCGCACCAGTTGATCCTTGTCATTCTCCATGGTTCTCAATAACGACTCAACGTCGTCATCATCTTTCCCGATTATTTTCAATGCGGCAACCGCGGCCTCGCGGACGTACGGGTCGCCTTCGGTTGCCCGCTCTTTGAACTGCGTGCGCCGCGAGGCGGTATCTCCATCCGCATCGCCGGCAAGATGTTTGCCCGCCGCATCGACTGCGATGGCTTCCAGCCACGCGTTCTCGGAATCCATGTAGGTCGTCAGAACCTCATCGATCGATTTTTCGGGTATCTCCCATAGTTTCCTGCCCTCGGAAACCTTATCGGCGGTCGATCTGCCGAGCAACAGGGGCTCCAGGGCCAGAATCAGGAGTCTCGTATTACCTGTCGAGGAGAAGTTCGAGAGCGTCTCGATGGCGATCGCTCTCGATGAGGAGCCTCCCCGGGAGAGGGACTCCGACACGGTGTCCACCGTTTTCTCGTCCCCTATCACCCCCAGCAATTCCAGCAGGACGAGTTGTCTTTCCGCGACGACGTCTTCGAGCGCTTTTCTTAACATCGTGTAGGCGGATTCGTTATCCCGGCGTTCGATGACGTGCAGGTGATTGATGACGTCATACACCTCCTTCAGGTGTTCGACTGCGAACCCGGAGAGGGAGTCCACGATTTCCTGCGCACTCATCTCGCGGGAGCCGTTTTTCGCGCTTTTGAACAACAGCGGAGCGATGAATGACACAAGACCGGAGCCTTCGAGAGAAAGGGTTCCTTTTCGCTTCATGTTCTTGAGCGATTCGACGGCCTCTCCTCTCACCAGGGAGTCGACATCCGAGAGAGCGGTCAGGGCGCGTTCGAAATTCTCCCGCGTGCCTTTGTTGCCCAGTTGCCGGACGCCTCTGCGCCTGATGGCCGCGCTCTCATCCGAGGTGGTCACCCGGATGACTTCGTCCATGCTCTCCTCATCGACTCCCTGGTTCATGGCCAGAACTTCTATCGCCTCCAATGCGGCTTCGCGGACTTTCGCCTCGTTCTGATAGAGATAGGGAATCAACCGTTTGATGAAGCGCGGATTCTGGAGCTCCCCCATGCACCTGAGGGCGCAGACTCTGGCCGCCGCGTCCTCTTCGTTCAGCATCCGGTGGAGCGTTTGGAGGCCGTTGGCGAGCCAGAACAGGTCATCGGAGCGCACGAGAAGCTCGACGGCGCGCGCCCTGACTTCGGGTGAATCGTCTTCCAGGTTTTCATGAACTAACTCTGCCGTCTCATCGGTAAGCCCGATGCTTTCCGCCGCATCCATGGCGGCGCACTGCAGGACAGGCTCCTCGCAAGTGAGGTATTCCTCCAGCAGGGGCCGTATTTTCTCGCCCCCTTCGGTGCCGGGCGCCTTGGCGAGAATTTTGAGCAACTCGGCCGCCGCGTGTCCTTTTCGCCGGGGAATTTCTTCGAGAATAATCTGATAAGTTTCACTTCTGCCGCTTTCCGCCATCATCTGCGCCGTGAAGACGCAAAGATCGTCATCCCCCTCGCGGATGTTTTTTCTGAGTATCGCCATGTTCTCATCGTCAACCGGGCCGTATCCCTCCTGGGCGTAGCGGAACAGCCCCAGGTTTCGCTCCTCGAGCATCCGGCGCAGGGCGGCGCCGTATTCATGGCGCACGAAGAAGCCTGTGGCGAGATAGGCGAACGCGATGAACAGGGAGATGAGCGCCAATTGGCCTGCGCTCAGGGGGAAAAGGGCGAGGCCTGTGGGCTTGATGATGAGCAGGGCGACACCGCTGACGATGCTGGCAACGGCCACCACCTGGCCTGCGACGAACGCGCCCACACGCGCGCGGATCGAGGGGGAGACGGCGTTATAGAGCAGGGCGTTGATGGCGTTTCGAATCGATTCCTGGAGGTTCTTGTTGTTGAAGCGCAGGAAGACGGCGGAATAGAAACCGGGCGAAATCGCCATGCCGGCAAGGCCGATGATGGTCGTGAGCGGGTAGAGGAGGTTCGCCGTTCCCAGTCCGAGCCGCTTGATGATGCGCGGGGTGATGAACGTCTGTACGAGAAGCGAGAAGGCGCTCCCGATGGCGGTGAAATACCCGAGGAACGAGGCGAGTTGCGCGCGATCGGGATAAACCTCGCGGAAGATGAGGCTGTACTGGAAATCCTGAAAACTCCTGAGAATCACAACGATGAAGCTGAACAGCGCGAACGCGCAGACATATTTGTTCGACTTCATCAGTGCGAGATTGCCGCCTTTTGAGGCCGTCTTCTTCGTCGTTTTGCGTTTTTTGGGGCCCGCATCGTCGATCAGGTGGTCTCTGAGACGCCATTCGGCGTACTGCACCACCCCGATGCTGACGACGATGGCTCCAATCCATACATAGAGGAGGTTCGAGACGTTCCCCAGTACGGGGATCAGCAGCGGAATCGCCAGACCGCCCACTATACCGCCGTAGCGCCCTCCGGTGAGGATGATCGGAACCAGTCGCTTGGATTGCAAAACGTCCAGGTACTGGCCGTAGAGAGCGCGGAAATTGTTCGGCAGCATGTTCGTGAACATGACGAACAGCGTGTGGAGAAGCGGAAAAGCGATGGGCATCGCATAGGCGCGGAAATCGGCGAATATGAGCATCTTGATGCCGAAGACGAGCGCGATGAAAAAGATCAAGACGGTCTTGAACATCGCCGGAATCGAGAGTTTTTCGGTTAGTGAGGAGTAGAAAGTGCTGATGAAGATGATCATCAGGGCGTTGAATATGTACATGTAGGGGAGAAAACCCGGGCCGACTTCCGAGAGGAACAGGGCTTCGGATACGGTGAGCCCGATGGAGAACTGGACCCCGATCAGGAAGTAGAAGAAAAAGAAAACCGAGAAGACGAGCAACTCCTCTTCCTGGATGTTGAAGGCTTTTTTGAGGAGTTTCGCCATGTCAATCACTTGTAGAGCGGTGGATGAGGGTCCTTTGCGTGAATCCCGCCCTCTGGGATTTCCGGAACGCAGGCTGTGCTGATCAGGTTGATTCTAGCCTAGACTTTTTGAGATTTCCATGAGTAGAACGACAAGGCGTCCTCCGTCCACTGCGCGCAGTTTTCGCTGAACCTTTCCCAGCGGCTGTTGGCGCATTGGGCGCGGACGGGGTCGGCGTTGCCCTCGGCGATCAGGCCGTTGAGCGGCGATAGGTCGAATTCGGCCCGAACCGGCACTCTGCCGCGCTCCCCGGGGTCGAGGAGGGACAAAAAGCGCGCGAACGCGTCAAATGCGCCGCGAATCTTCTCGCACAATCGCTCGGCGCCTCCCGCGTATGCGACCAGAGGGGGTAACAAAGGCGCATAGCGGTTCAGTTCCATTCCCCCCTCCGTGCGGTTCGTGATGCTGTCCACGCCGACGACCCCGACCGAATCATCCGAAAATTCCACCGGAAAAAGCCGGGCGTAGATCGTTTCCACAACGATTCCCTCGCGGCTGAGTCTCAGATGCACGCGAACGCTGAACAGGCCGAAATCGATCCAGTTGCATATCAGCGGCAGATAGCGCGTGTCGAACACCTGTTCGTAATTTTCGATGGCGCTCGCCAGGAGGCGAATCGAATCCTTCCGGGAGCGAAACGCTTCGCGCAGTTCGGATTCGAGTCTGGGCGCGCAGTTCCTGAGCAATTCCCCCAAGACGCCCGGTGAAGAGCCGCCTTCCACCCTTTGGGTCTTGATATAGGCTCTCGAAGTCGCAGGGCTGGCCTGGAAGCGATGAACGAGCCAGTCCATCGCCTGAAGTTGATCGTGGTCATCCGCATCGAGAGACAAGGGCAAGGGTGTCGCATGTTCCGCCGCTACGCCGAGCCTGCTTAAATCCGGCATCCCGAACCCGTTGGGGTAGACGTCCAGCCGAAAGCATCCGCGTCCCCCCCCGCCTTCTTGTGGTTTGACGAAGAAAGTCCCCGCCCCCCATTTCTGCGACAAGGCGGAGGCGGAATCCAGAATGGCGGCGGCGGTGTCCGCAGGTCTTCCCCCGTTTGATTCCACCACTTCATAGCGGGCTGTCAGCCGATGTCCATGCCCGTCCGATTTCGGGTTTTGGACGTTCTCGCCGTTTCCATTCAGGAGTTCATACGTGGTTTTCTTGTTGGAGAGGGGTCCGCCGGGAGCGGTGAGAGACCCCGGCGCCACGACGATTCCCCGCTTCCCCAGAACTTTGGCGAGGGTCGCGTCGTATAGGCTTCTCTGGGCGGTCTGACTGATGACGAGCAGTTCTTTCGGCGCCTTTGCGGCGCGCGCCAGAAGTTCTTCGCGCCGGTTCAGTACCCTGACGGGGATGGACAGCCCGAGTTGCTTCAAGTGCGCCCGCATCACGCGCGCCGTTTCCATGGTGAGAGGCAGTCGGCTCGGGGAGCCGTCCAGCAAAAGGATTTCTCTCGGACGGTGAATGGGTGGCGAGTCTTCCAGAATGCGCAAGTCTGCAAAACGGGGCTCGCGCGACGCCCAGTGGTTGAGGCTTTCGATTAGCGTTTCGTTGAGGTCACCGTCAGTCGAATCGAACTCCTGGCTCACGCGGTACAGATCCCAGGCGCCGCCGCTTGCATCGGGCGTGAGATGGTAGAGAGAGGGTTCACGTGCGATTCGGGGATGATTTAATGTTTTACGTGAGGCCAAGGTTTCGCTCTCGAGACCTAGAACACCGACTTGCGCTGACGCATGAAGTGTTTGATCACCCAGTCCGCAATGGCGCCGCCCACGGCATGGTCGGTTGCAAGGGAGGTGGGGTTCGGGGCGATGCAGCTCAAGGCGCGTATCCCCGTCATCCGGTACGCCTCCTCGCGCGCGTGCGCTTCGTTGGCGAGCCTTCCGGAAATGAGCATGTTCTCTTCCTCCACTCCGAGATGGCTTCGGATCCAATGAACGATGAGCGTTGATTCCAGCGTATCACATGCGCAGACGATCAGCCCTCTTCGCGCGAGCCAGTCTTTGACCCAGGGGTCGCTCGCTACGTGAAGGCTGGCGTCCGAGGAGGGAGAATCCGCCAGTTCCGCGATGACGATTTCCGCCTTCGCACAGGCGTGGCGAAGCAGATTCTGGGCGCATCGCCTGACGCTGTGCATTGAGACGCCGCACGTGGAAGCGAGACCCGCATCGACAAAATCCCAGCCGAGTCTCGCGGAGTCGAAAAACCCGAGCGGTCTTCCGTAGTTCACCTGCATGAGATCCCGCATCCGGCCGGTTCCGGTGAGTTTCACGTATGAGACGTGGATGCCGGAGGAGTGCAGGGCGGAAGCGAGCGAAGATGCGCAGGTTGTTTTGCCCACGTCCATATCGGAGCCGGTCACCAGGATGATGGGAGCGCAGGGAATGCCATCTTCATCCACGGGACAGCGGGTATCGGGAATGATGGGGAGATGGGAAAGCAGAGCGGGTTCGCCTCGAAGCGCGACGCCCCCTGTCACCTCTATTTTGACGCACGGCGTTTCGGAGTTCGCGCGTATCCCGCAGACGCCACCGACGTTCAACAGGTCGAGCACGGCTCCGGGCTCTGCGGGCGAGTCCGGCTCACGGCCCGAAATGCTGCGATTCGCAAAGCGCCCGCCGATCGCGACGACCACGTTCATTTTTTCGCGCAATTTTATTTCGCTCGTATTCCAGGCGTCCTGCGTTCCCTGGAGGACTTCGAGTGATTCCAGGCGATCGATGGGAGCGTCCTTGGGCGCCGCGACGACTTTGCCCAGCACGATTCCGTTTGAGGGAACGGGCCTGGGGTCGGGCATGAAATCCGTCTCAGACGCATATGGGCTTTCAGGCGACAGGAACAATCCTCGGGCGGTGGATGCGAAAAAATCTGGTTTCAATTTTCACCAAGTCCTAAGCGGGAGAAAGAGCGAGACCGCGCGTGAATACATCTATCATTTCCCGGGCGGCGGCGGATATCTGCTCTTCTTCCCCTTCATAGATGGATGAGACGCCCTCAAGCTTACAGAACGCTCCCCTCGGCTCTACTATGGTGCCTTTCGCCGGAGGAGAGCAAGTGACGAGCACCTCATCTTGGTCTTGAACGTCGCTCAGGCGATAACCCCGCCGGATGAATTCAGGCCTCCCATTCTGGATGGCGTAGATGCCGGGTTCCAGCGAACGGCCGATTTTCATTCTTGAAGCGCTCGTGTTCCGTATCAATAACTGGAAACCGGACAACTCCGGCCGGCTGAGTTCGGCGAGCAGATCCTGATGCGCGTCGAGAGCGGCGTCCGGATTCAGGAATTCGGCCAGATGCCAGTAGGTGGTGGTGGGTGCGCTGCTGTGTATTTCCTCGAGTTCGGTCATCAGTTGCGTGGTTCCCAGCACGCGAGGGTTGAGTTCGAGTGCGTAGGGTTCGTCCTGATGGACGATGAAATCGACGCCGTATATACCCCGGTAGCCCGCCTCGGCTGTCCATTCTCCGATTTTCAGAGTGAATTCCTCGATTTTTCGCCGGCTCTTTTCGGAAACCAGCCGATACGCCGCGTAGTCGCTGCCGGCGTAATCGAAGCGGTGCATGGAACAGCCGGGAATGCCCGTGAACATCACCGAAGGATGAGACATCCAGGGTTTGCCGCCATAAACCAGCCCCGCCGTCCCGACGGCGGGCCCGCTTAGAAACGTACTGACGATCACAAGCGCGTCAGAGCCCAGCTTTTCGATGAGTTCATCGCGTTTATTCGCGAGCGCCTCGGGTGAATCGATGAGGTGCGTCTGGTTGCCCGAGGAGCCGATTCGCTCCGAAATGATCATGACAGGCCCGAATTGCTCGATTTGATCGGGTCCGAGTTCGCCCAACGCCACCACGTCGCCCGGTGGAACGGCGAACCCCGCTTCGACGGCCCGGCAGCGGAACGAAATCTTGTCGTCGAATCTCGTCTTGATTCCCACCGGATTCGCCAGGATGCGGAGCCTGCCATCGGCTTCTTCAGCGAGTTTGCCGAGGAATTCCGTGGAGCGGTAGGGGATGACGTACCGGGGCGCATCCCCTTGTGAGAGATATTGGCGTATTTGCGAACCCAGGGCGCCTTCATAAGCCTCTACGAGCGATGAGTGCGTCCACACGATGCGCTTGTTCCGCCCGCGCTCCACGGCGAAATAGCGCAGGCGCCTGTCCCATTCAGGTCCGTCGAGCCCGTAGTCGCAGGCGATGAGGAAATCGAGGGGGACGATGTTCTCCATGGTGATTGAATCGACCGCGCGCAGGCCCTGGAACCCGAACGTCGATCCGTCCGGAACGGCGGAGGTCAGCGCCTCATTGAAATTGTCTTTTGAATGACGAGACAAGGCGAAGCATCCTTCATAGAGAATCAATAATGATTGTCCAGACGGCGTTAAAATCAAAAACAGGCGATTCTAATTCGATAGCCTTGCGGATATCAACACAAATCGACATTTCGGGGAACGGCGTTTTCACCCACCAGGGCTTCTGCAACGAACCGCGCGCTATGCTAGGATGCGAGGCGTCTCAACCCTCAAAATACCGCCACCAGGCGCGAGAGCAAGTGAATGTCTGAAGATAGAAAGATGTCCGAATTGGCTTTGGGTTCGGAAGAATACCCGATGATGTCGGAATCGGAACTCAGGTGGGAGATATTCCGCCGAAGCTTGATGCGCGCCAAACCGGCGATGCTCGGTGGCGTTTTCCTTATTCTGCTGGTCGTCTTTTCCCTTACGGCTCCTCTCATCGCGCCGCAAAACCCGAGTAAGGTGGACGTGAACCTGCGTCTGAAGCCTCCCGTTTGGGTGGAGGGAGGAAGCGCGAGCTATATGCTGGGAACCGACGCACTGGGCCGGGACATTCTGAGCCGGCTCATTTACGGAGGCCGCGTCTCCATTCTGGTGGGTTTGAGTTCGGTGGTGATTTCGGGGGTAATCGGCATCGTTCTGGGTCTTGTTTCCGGCTTTTTCGGCGGGAAAATAGACGATCTCATCAGCGGGTTTTCCGAAATCCAACTGGCGTTTCCCTTTATTTTGCTGGCGATCACGATCATGGCGGTCATCGGGCCGGGCCTGTTCAACATCATCATCGTACTGGGGATCAGCCGGTGGGTGGCGTATGGCCGCGTGGTGAGAGGCCAGGTCATCTCGATAAGGGAGCGCGAATTCGTGGAGGCCACCCACGCCCTGGGCTATCCCGTATACCGCATATTGTTCATGCAGATTCTGCCCAACACCCTCTCGCCTCTCATCGTCATCGCCACCTTCGCCGTGGCGGGAAACATTATTTCCGAATCCTCGCTCAGTTTCCTGGGGCTCGGCGTTCCGCCTTCTGTCGTCACCTGGGGGGGCATGCTCTCCGAAGGGCGTGAATATCTGAGAGGCGCCTGGTGGATGGCGACTTTTCCGGGTCTCGCCATCATGGCGACGGTTTTGAGCATCAACCTCATCGGCGACTGGCTGAGAGACTACATGGACCCCCGCCTCGGCGATGATATGTAGTTGTTTTGCTTTTTGAAGGAAATTTGCGCATGAAAAGGGCCTTGTTGTGCGGAATTTGCCTGCTGCTCGTGGCGCTCTCCGCCTGCGGCCGCGAAGCGAAAAAAGGGCCTTTCACGGTTATCCTCTCGGTGGAGGCCAATACGCTCGACCCCCATTTCGCCACCGCCACCATCGAGTGGAGCATCCTGATGAACATGTTCGACCCGCTCATCGAGCGGCGCGGCGATATGACGCTGGGTCCCGCTCTTGCCGAGCGCTGGGAAGTGGATGAGACGAAAAAAGTCTGGACGTTTCATCTCCGCAAGGGGGTGAAGTTTCATAACGGCGAGCCGTTCGATGCAGAATCCGTGCGCTATACCTTCGAGCGCATGCGGGATAAGAAGCTGAAGCCGCGCATCACGGTGTACAGGCGGATATTCCTCGACAGGATAGAAAAAGTGGATTCCCACACCGTGAAGATTCACACGAAGCGTCCGGTAGCCACCCTGCCGGTCTGGATGGTCAACGCTTTCATGCTACCGCCCGGGTATTATTCGTCGACTCCGCCCAAGGAACTGTTGAAAAAACCTGTGGGATCTGGGCCCTACAAACTGGTGAAATGGATCAAGGACGACCGCATCGAGATGGCGGCCAACAAGGGCTGGTGGCGGGGTAAGCCTGCGATAAAAAAGGTCTTCTGGAGGCCAGTGGCCGAGGCATCGGCCCGGATAGCGGAACTTGAGACGGGCGGGGCCGACATCATCATGAACATCTCGCCCGATCAGTCGAAAACCATCCTGGCGAGAGGAGAGGGTCTGCAACTCAAAGGGACTCGGGGAGGACGCAGGATTTACCTGGGGATTCGCACGGATCACGGGGTGCTGGGCGATGTGCGCATCCGCCGGGCGCTGAATCATGCGATTGATTTCGAGGCAATCGCTAAAAACGTTTTTCTGGGCCACGGTTCGCGAATGCGGAGCATCGTGAACCCCCCGAACGCCGCCCCGGACGTGAAGGCTTACGCCTATGATCCCCGAAAGGCGAAAGCGCTCCTCGCCGAGGCCGGCCTTAAGGACACGAATGGGGACGGCGTGCTGGAAATGAATGGAAAACCATTTGAGATAAAACTTGAAGTACCTGCATCCAGGTATCTGAAAGGAAAGGAGATGTCGGAATTTTTGGCTGCTTATTTCCGAACCGTGGGCGTCCACGTGGAGGTGATTCCGCTGGAGTGGTCCGTTTTCCTCGCGAGAAGAAGAAAAAAGACGCTGGCGCCTTTGTATTTTCACGGGTTCAGCTCCGCCTTCAACGAAGAGCTCGACCTGGGCGTGTTGAGGCCCAACCTGTTCGCGAACCTCACCGCCTGGAGGAACCGGGACTTTATTCAAGGTTACAAAATGCTCGGTCAGACGTTCGACCCCGCTGAGCGCAGAAGAATCAGCTACCGGATGCAGCGCATTGTTCGCGCGGATAGCCCATGGGTGTTTTTGTGGAACCAGTATGATTTTTTCGGTCTGAGCGCGAGAACGCAGTGGACGCCGAGACCGGATGAGAGAATCTACCTGCCCACGATTCGGTTGAAAGAAGTGAACCCATAAAATGGGTGCCTATCTTTTCAGACGATTCCTGCGGGCCATCGTGGTCGTGGCCGGCGTGAGTTTCATCTCGTTCGCCGTCTTGTTCCTGTCTGGCGATCCGACCGACACCATGGTGGGAGAGGACTGGACGGTTCAGGAGGTCCAGCAACTCCGTCAGGACATGGGGCTGGACAAGCCCTGGTTCGTGCAATACGGGCGATACGTGGGCAGGGCCGTGCAGGGGGACTTCGGCGAGAGCCTGCGCTACCGCCAGCCCGCGTTCGAACTCATCATGGAGCGTCTGCCCGCGACTCTGGAACTCGCCCTCGTGGCGCTCGTACTCTCGATTATCCTGGCATTTCCGTTAGGGGTCGTGAGCGCGACGCAGCGCGGCTCACCGTATGATCACGGGGGGATGCTTTTTGCCCTCCTGGGGCAATCCATGCCGGTTTTCTGGCTCGGCTTGATGCTGATCCTCATCTTCGGGGTGAGTCTGAGATGGCTGCCCGTCAGCGGGAGAAGCGGCTGGGAGCATCTGATTCTGCCCGCCATCGCGCTCTCTACTTACTCGATCGCGAGAAACACACGGGTAGTCCGAAGCTCCATGCTGGAAGTGCTCCGGCATGAATACGTGAAGACCGCCCGTGCGAAGGGGCTTTCCGAATGGGTCGTCATCAACCTGCACGTGCTCAGAAACTCCATGATCCCGGTCATCACGATAATCGGCCTGGAGTTCGGGCATCTGCTGGGGGGTGCGGTAATCGTCGAGACGATTTTCTCCTGGCCGGGCGTGGGGAGGCTTCTCATTCAGGCCGTCTACGCCAAGGATTTCCCCCTGGTGCAGGCCTCGGTGACCATCACCGCCCTGATTTTCGTGTCTTTGAACCTTATTGTTGACTTGATGTATTCCGTCCTCGATCCCAGGGTGAGACTCCATTGAGCAGAACCGCTTATTTCTGGACGCCCGAATCGCTCCTGCACGATAACGGCCGGCATGTGGAGAACGTAGAGCGCGCCAGGCGTCTCGCGCCCGAGAGAATTCTCCCGCAAGTCGCATCGCTCATACACATGGAGAGTAAGCCCCACGCCGCTAGTGAGTGGGTTTTGCGGGTGCATGAGGAAGAGCACCACCGCTTCGTGCGCGAGGCTTGTGCGAGCGGCAGGTGTATTCTGGACGGTGGAGACACGCAGGCTGGTCCGGGAAGCTATGAGGCTGCGATCGCATCCGTGGATGTGGCCCTGAGTGCGGCGGACGCCGTAGTTGGTGGTGAGGCGGACAACGCCTTTTGCGCCGCCAGGCCGCCGGGCCACCACGCCTTGCCGTTTCAGTCGATGGGTTTTTGCCTCTTCGCCACCGCCTCCATCCTGGTGCGGTATCTGCAGGAACAACACGGCCTCCGGAAAATCGCCGTGGTGGATTGGGACGTGCATCACGGCAACGGCACGCAGGATATCTTCTGGCAAGATCCGGACGTGTTTTTCGTCTCCCTGCATCAGCATCCCCACTATCCCGGTACGGGCCTTGCGAACGAGACGGGAGAAGGAGCCGGGGAGGGCAAGACGCTCAACGTTCCCGTCGCTGCGGGAACCTCTGAGGAGGCGTATCTGGCGAAATTTGAGGAAAGCGTCATCCCCGCCATCGAGGCGCATGGTCCCGAAGCGGTTGTCGTATCGGCGGGGTTCGACGCGCACCGCGACGACCCGCTCGGTGGGCTGATGATCACCGAAGCCGGTTTCGCCCGCCTGACCGGGTGGGTGAAGAAACTTGCCGCAAGCCATTGCGAGGGGCGGCTCATCTGTCTGCTCGAGGGTGGGTACAACCTCGACGCATTGGAGCGCTCCGTCGTAGCGCACTTGCGAGAACTCTCGGCCTAATATGCTTTTCAGGGTTGGCGCGGCAGCAGCCATAAATTTAGTTGACTAACTAACTAAATAAGTTTATATTTTTCTCGTGGGTCGCTTTGTGGCCCATTGCGGAGCATTTTTCCGCAAGACGAAATTTCACTCATCGGAGCGAGAGCGCATGAAAGCAGCTACGGCGACGCCCAAAGGCCCCAAGGCATCCGCGACGAAGCGCAAAATCATAGAAGCGGCCGCGCGGCTCGTCTATCAAAATGGTTTTCACGCCACCTCGCTCGATATGGTCGCGCAGGCCGCCAATGTGAACCGGGGGAGTCTGTATTATTTTTTCCGTTCCAAGAAGAACCTGGGTTTCGCCGTTATAGAACACTATGAATCGCTTCTTCACGAAAACTACCTCACACCCTCATTTGATATGGAAGCGAGTGGGCGTGAGAAAATAAGGCGTCTCGCGGAATCCTACGCCCGCATGCCGATTCAGGATTCCCCGTGCTGTGGATGCCCCATCGGGAACCTCTCGCTCGAACTGAGTGCTCTTGATGAAGAGATGCGCATGCGGCTGAAAGAGGTCTGGGACGGCGTATTTGAGAGAATCGCTCTCGTGTTGGCGCAGTCTCAAGCGGAAGGAGAGCTTCCGGGAGAAATCGCACCGCTTGTATATGCGCGTTCTTTCTTTTCCCAGATGCAGGGTGCGCATATCATTGCGAGATGTTCTCAGGATGAGGCGTCTTTACGCGAAGACTGCGAGCGTGCTGTCATGAGCCTGCCTTGGGCGCAGAAAGAGGAGTCGAAATGAACGGGGGAGGTCGTGAACACAGGGGTGGAGGCGTAACCTATTCGAGCAGATGGCGATGGCTCGTCTGGTGTGTTTTTTTGCTGGGCGTCGCCCTCGCGTGGATGTTCGCAAGGGGATATTTTGATAACTTCCACGACCCCGATGCCGTGCCCCGCGTCGTTACCCCGCGAGGGGACCTCGCCGCCGAGGAGAAATCCAACATAGAGCTTTTCCGCCTCTCTTCTCCGTCGGTGGTCTACATCACGAGGCTGGCGATGAGGCGCGACAGGTTCAGTCTCAATTTGTTCGAGATTCCCCAGGGCACGGGTTCGGGCTTCGTCTGGAACGATCAGGGCCACGTCATCACGAACTTTCACGTCATTCAGGGAGCGAGCGCCCTTCGCGTCACCCTGGCGGATAACTCCGAGTGGGACGCGCGCGTGGTGGGAATGGCGCCGGATCAGGATTTGGCGGTCCTCTTCATCAATGCGCCCAAAAGCCGGCTCAAGCCGATCGCCGTCGGGCAGTCCTCCAACCTGCTGGTGGGCCAGAGGGTGTTCGCCATCGGCAACCCCTTCGGGTTGGACCAGACGCTCACGACGGGGATCATCAGCGCGCTGGGGCGTGAGATCAACGGCGCGTCGGGCCGCAAGATCAGCGGCGTCATCCAGACCGACGCCGCGATCAACCCGGGCAATTCCGGGGGGCCTCTTCTGGACAGCGCCGGGCGCCTCATTGGCGTCAACACCGCGATTTTCAGTCCCTCCGGCTCCAACGCAGGAATCGGCTTCGCGGTTCCCGTAGATACGGTGAACAGGGTCGTTCCCCAGTTGCTCCGCCATGGCCGCGTTATCAGGCCCGGGCTCGGCATTCACGTGGCCGACAGGGGGACGGCGGAGCGCTTCGGCGTACGGGGCGTGCTGATCATTCGCGTACAAAAAGGCAGCGCGGCTGAGGGTGCCGGGCTGCGCGGCACCGGGAGGAACCGGGCTGGGAGCCTCGTGCTCGGCGACGTGATCGTCGGGGTGGGGGAGAAGTCGGTCACCTCGCTCAATGATTTATTGGACGTGCTCGATGAGCACAAGGTGGGCGACGTCGTGGAAGTGCACCTGATGCGCGACGGAAACCGGATGAGCTTGAACATAAAACTTCAGGCACTGAGCTAGGGGTGTGACATGTCGATAAATTCAATACCCGAGACACTGGAAATTCCGGTCGAAGGCATGTCGTGCGCGGCGTGTTCCTCAAGGCTGGAAAAACGACTCGGCTCGCTCGACGGCGTGTTGCGCGCGAACGTGAATCTGGCGCTGGCGCGCGCGCAGGTCGAGTTCGTTCCCGCCCAGGTGACGCCCGCCGACATCACCAAAAGAGTGGAGAAAACAGGGTTCCGCGTTCCGCATTCTCGTGTCGAGTTCACGATAGAAGGAGTGGAGAACGCAGCGGACGCCGCAGCCTTGGAGGCGCAGTTAACTGGGTTGGCCGGCGTGGTTTCCGCCGGCGTGGATTTCTCGACGGGCCGCGGCCATGTGGAGTTCCAGCCGGCCCTGGCTCATACCGATGAAATCGTCGATTACGTGGCCAAAGCGGGGTATGCGGCCCGTCCCGTGATGGATGAAGAGCAGGACGCGGAAAAACTAAAAATTGAGCGCGAGTTCAGGAAAAGCGTGCGCCTTCTCGTGCTCTCCGCGGTTTTATCCGCCCCGCTTCTCATTCAGATGGCGGGGATGCTTCCGGGCGCGGGCGGCTGGGAATTGCCCAGGTGGTGGCAGTTCGCGCTCGCCACGCCCGTGCAGTTTATCGTGGGCCGGCGGTTTTACCGGGGCGCGTATCACTCGCTCATGGGCGGCGGCGCGAACATGGACGTTCTCGTCGCCCTGGGAACGAGCGCGGCCTGGCTGCACAGCAGCGTGGTGACGCTGTGGGGCCTGAGCGGGCATCACGTGTATTTCGAGGCGTCCGCGATTTTGATCACGCTCATCCTGCTCGGAAAGGTTCTCGAAGAGCGCGCCATGGGCAGAACCTCAGAAGCCATCAAGAAACTCATGGGCCTTCAGGCCAAGACGGCGCGCGTGCTCCGCGACGGGGAGGAGCTCGAGGTACCCGTGGACGAGGTCCGCGTGGGCGATGTCGTGATGGTGCGCCCTGGCGAGAAATACCCCGTGGACGGGATTGTCCTCGAGGGCGCGACTTCCGTGGATGAATCCATGCTCACGGGCGAGAGCGTTCCCGTCGCAAAAGGAGTGGACGACACCGTCACCGGCGCCACGCTCAATATCGACGGGGCGGTGAAGTTCCGGGCCTCGAGGGTGGGAAAAGAAACGGTGCTCGCGCAGATAATCCGTATGGTGGAGCAGGCGCAGGGCTCCAAGGCGCCGATCCAGCGCACCGCGGACAGGGTTTCGGGCATTTTCGTGCCCATCGTGCTGGGAATCGCCCTCGCCACATACATTCTGTGGGACGCCGTGGGGCCGTTCACGCCGGCGCTCATCAACGCCGTCGCCGTTCTGGTCATCGCCTGCCCGTGCGCCTTAGGATTAGCGACGCCTACGGCCATCATGGTGGGTACAGGCAAAGGGGCCGAGGCGGGGGTTCTCATCAAGGGCGGTGAGTCCCTGGAGACGGCGCACAGGCTCGACGCCATGATACTGGACAAAACGGGCACACTGACCAAAGGGACGCCCGTGGTGACAGACATATTGCCGCTGAACGAGCTCACGGAAGGAGAGTTGCTCAGGCTCGCGGCGAGTGCGGAGCGCGGCTCGGAGCATCCTCTGGGCAAATCGATAGTCGATGAGGCCGAAGCGCGCGGCGTGGAGTTCCTTGAAATGCGGGATTTTCGCGCCTTTCCGGGGCATGGCCTGGAAGCGAATGTGAATGAGCGGAAAATTTATCTGGGCAACGAGAAGTTCCTGGCGCAGCGCGGCGTGGAAGCGCCCGGGTCTGTCGATGAGATTCGCCGCCTCGAATCGCAGGGGAAAACCGTTGTGCTTCTCGCCGAAGAGGAAAACCTGCTGGGCGCCATCGGCGTCGCCGATACGCTGAGGGAGAACTCGGCCGAAGCTGTTGCGGCTCTCCAGGGCATGGGGGTCGAGGTATACATGATGACGGGCGACAACGAGCGCACAGCGCAGGCCATAGCGGCTGAGGCGGGCATTTCCCGCGTCATGGCGGATGTGATGCCGGATGAAAAGGCGGCCATGGTGGAACAACTCAGGCGAGGCGGCAACAAGGTGGGCATGGTGGGCGACGGCATCAACGACGCTCCCGCCTTGGCGGCAGCGGACGTGGGATTCGCGATCGGTACGGGGACGGACATCGCAATGGAGGCGTCGGACATCACGCTGATGCAGGGCGATCTGATGGGTGTCGTATCCGGTATTCACCTATCGAGGACCGTTTTGCGGAAAATACGCCAGAATCTGTTCTGGGCATTTTTCTACAACATTCTCGGCATCCCCCTGGCGGCGTTCGGGTTTTTAAGCCCTATCGTCGCAGGTGCGGCCATGGCGTTCAGTTCCGTATCCGTCGTCTCGAACACTTTGTTGCTGAGAAACTGGAAGCCCGCTCGTACGAGGAGTATGGGCTAGATTCCGGATGCGGGCTTGCGCGTCTGACGGCTCGGGTTTACTTGGAGAAAATTTATATGGAAAAAGTGGTAATCAACGTGGGTGGAATGAGTTGCGGGATGTGCCAGTCCGCTGTGCAAGAGGCGTTAAGCGGCGTGGAAGGCGTAGCCGAGGCCGCGGTCGATCTGGAAGGGGGGGTGGCGACGGTCGTTTTCGATGAAGGGTTGACGAATCTGGACGCTCTACGCGCCGCCGTTGAAGACACCGGATTCGATGTAGAGTAATATTAATATAACAGTTACTTATGACCTGTATGTAAAGTAGATTCTCGTTGTCTGCAGGAAATACTTGCCCTGCATTATCAAGACTTTCGGGATTTCAACCTCCGGGTATTATCTCGGTTGCCCGTCCTGGAAACTTCTTTCCAGGAATTCACCGAGCGTACACTGCCAGAAGCCGTTCAGGCGGCCGATGGGCTCGAGTTTTTTCATGTCGATGTATCCGCCCGTCATGACGTCCGGGTTGACGTGGAAATGGACGACTTCTCCAATCAGGAGCGGGTGCTTGTTCGGCCCCAGTTCGAACACGTTGTGGGTTTTGCACTCAAAATGAATGGGCGCGTCCTTGATGCGCGGCGCCTTCACCTTCTTGGCGGGTATCGGTTCGAGGCCGGTGGCGTCGAACTCGCTCTCCTCCGCCGGGATGCCGTTCGCCGTGTCGACCATCTGCTCCCAATGGCGGTGGGTGACGACGTTGAAGCAGAACTCCCCGGTTTCCTCCGCGTTGATGAGAGTGTGTTTCTTCGTGCCGTCGGGGTTTCTCGCCACGGTGAGCGATATCATCGGCGGCGCCACGCAGACGCAGGTGAAGAAGCTGAAAGGCGCGATGTTGTATATCCCGTCCTTGCTGATGGACGACGCCCAGCCGATGGGGCGGGGGACGATGGAGCCCGTGAGCAGGCGATAAACCGCGCGCCTCTCTATCTCGTTGGGGTCGAATTCCAGGTATTCACTCATCAAAAACCCTCAAAATGGCTGCAAATTTTTTTATTGATTATCTATCCATCTACGACATGTATCGGCCCGCGTTCACGGCGATGGTCTGGCCCGTGAGGTAGGCGGATTCGGGTGACGCCAGCATGAGCACCCAGCCGACCATATCATCCACATCGGCGATGCGGCCCAAAAGGGTGCCCTTGCCAATCATCTCGCGCTGTTCTTTTGAGCGCACCGCTATGACGCGCTCGGTCTCCGTGGTTCCCGGCGCGATGGCGTTCACACGCACGTTATATTGTCCCAGATCGTACGCGAGCACGCGGGTCAGGGCGTGAACGCCGGCCTTGGCTGCCGCATAGGGCGGGGAAGACGGCTGGAGCGTGGTGATCCCCGACATGGAACCCAGATTGATCACGCAGCCGCTGTTTTGCTTCTCGAAGACGGGCGTGAGGTATTTGGAAGTCAGGAATACGCTCTTCAAATTCCTGTCCACCACGGCGTCCCACTCGTCTTCCGATGTATCGCCCATTGAGAGCTGCTGGTGAAAACCACCCGCGCAGTTCACGAAAATGTCGATGGCGCCCGCCTCGCTCGCAATGCGTTCAATCATCTGTTTTACGGCCACCGAATCCGTGAGGTCGCAGTCGATAAAGGTGGCGTCCCCCCCGTTCTCTCGGATGCCGGCGGCGGCCGCCTCGCCGAGTTCGACGTCGATGTCGATGAGATAGGCCTTGGCGCCCGCCTCGGCGAATTTTTCGGCCGATCCTTTACCGATACCGCGCGATGCGCCCGTGACGACGGCGACCTGTCCGGAAAAATCAAAGCTCGTCTTGCCCATGAAACACTCTCCTCAGGGATAATGGGTATTCAGGTCTGTAGAAATTTCAATACGCGTTCATTGAATATGTCGGGTTGCTCCCACTGGGCCATGTGTCCGGCGTCGGGAATAATGTCCACTTCTGCATGGGGAGCGGCTTTTTGGCAAGCGCTCCGGCGTTTTTCAGGTGTCGGATAGGCGATGACGTCGGCGTCTCCCCACAATATGAGCAGCGGCATGGAACACGCCGGAAGCAGATCGGGCAGATAGGGTTCGCGGTTCATAGCGTAGATGTTCATCCTCGAATTCTTGAGGTTCGTCCAGGCTTGAGTAAGGTACGCTTCATCCGCGCATTCGGGATTTTTGAACATCAGCGCCCTTTGGTTGTGGACGAACACCGCGTGCTTCTCCTCTGGACTCATTTCCCTGGTGGCGCGGCGCTCATCTCCGAGTTTGACGTCCCCCGTGATGCCCAACCCTCCCGGTCCCAGCAGAACGAGTTTCTTGAATCGCGAGGCGTTTTCCTGGCAGTACGTCACGCTCATCGTCGCGCCGAAGGAAAAGGCCGCGCAGGAGCACTCTTCGATTCCAAGCCCGTCGAGCAGCCGACCGATGCCCTGCGTGACGGATGCGGCCGTGTGCGGTTTGGGTGGCACGTAGCTCTCGCCGAAGGCGGGGAGATCGATCGCCAGTACCCGGTAGTGCTCGGCGAAGAAAGCCTGGTTCTTGAGCCAGTGGTTCGCTGCCCCGAAGCCGCCGTGCACAAGGAGGAGGGGTTCTTTGTCTTCGGCCCCCGCTTCGGTATAGGCGAGCGGGCCGTCGGGAGTTTGCAGTGTTTTGGATTTGAGCCGGGCCAATGAACATCCTCTGTAAGTTGCGATTTGGTCGAGGCTATCATTTTCGTCTGGAACTGTGTAGCCGATTCCGGAAATTTGGCCATTGGATTTTGTTTGCCCAGAATCCATGGTATGTGAACTTTGTCGTTTTGTTTTCGAGAAGACCAAATTTCAGGAGATGCGTATCAATGAGCGATGCAGAAAAAGCGCCCGCCTGGATGAAGCGCTTGCAGGAGCGGCTCAGCCTGCGGACCTCGCAAGGGAGGAGGCGCGATTCTCAGGAGCATCGCGTCTTAGTGGGAGCCTTTGAAAAGTTCGATGAAAGTGTCGAGAATTCCGTTGTCATAGAGCGTCCACGCCGTCACCAGGACGACGAGCGCGAGAACGCTCAGGAGCAGGTATTCGAGAAAGCCGTGTTTAACAGCGGCGGGTTTTCGGGTGGGTCTTTTCGCCATGCGTTGGTTTCTCGGCGTCTGGATGGATTACGGGGCGGGTTTGTTGCTGAAGTATAGACGCAATTTTCCAACGGTGAAAGCCGAAACGAAAGTTAGCAAAGTTTGATTAGACAAGTGAAAGGACATCTGTTTATGGTATACCCAACTTGTGCCGTCTCATATCGCATCGCGGAGTATTATATCTCACATGGATTCTGCCAAACATAATTTCGGCGAAGTCGAAAAAATCAGAACCGAAGCGATTGGCGTCGCGGGCAAGAGGATTTTCCGCATTCTGATCGATTGCCCGACGAAGGCGGCTGCCACGCTCTGGCTGGAGAAAGAGCAGGTCTACGGCCTTTCGATGGCGATGAAAAAGATGGCGGAGGCGAAAGGGCAAGGAGAACGCTCCGACGAGGAACCGGAATTTCCCGACATCGCCGAGGTCGGGTCCACCCCGGTGAGTTCCGAAGGGTTGATAGAGTTCAAGGTAAGCCGTTTGGGGCTGGCGTATGGTCCAGGCAAAAGCCGCGTCACCGTCTTTTTCTACGATGAGCGAGACGAAGTCGTCTCGGAGGGGGAGCGTGCCGAAGAAGAGGAATACGAAGAAGAGGCCGTCGGCCCCGCCGCGCTGCAAGTGAGTCTCGCGCATGCGCAGTTGGATGAATTTATCAATCAAAGCCTGGATGAATGCTCCTCCGGGCGGGGGACAGATGCGCTCTCTCGTCATGCCATGGTGGCCACAGGCAAGGTCGACCCGAACACAAACGGGCATTTTCGTCATTAATCCGCTCCAATCTTACGTGACAGGGAAATTTCGTGGCCCGGAAATCCTCTCCTCCTGAAGGCCAGGAAACGGTGGATGCGCCCGAAGCGCAAGCCTTTCGCTTCGAGCCGGCGCAAATTGAGGATCTGCTGCTTAACTCGGAAATCCTGGGCGGCGAGTTGGTGCCGCAAGGTTCGAACTATACGTTCGCCGTGAGGATGGCCGCAGAGGATTTCCAGTTCTGGGGGATATACAAGCCCGCGAACGGAGAGCGGCCTCTTTGGGATTTCCCCTATGGGACGCTTCACTTCCGGGAAAGATGTTCCTTTTTGGTGAGTCATCATCTCGGGTGGCACCTCGTTCCTCCTACGGTGATTCGAGAAGGTCCGCACGGAGTGGGTTCCATGCAGTTGTGTGTGCCCTATGATGGGAAATCGAACTATTTCACGCTCAGAGCGGAAGAATGCCCGGAACTGGTGCTGCTCGCGGCTTTCGACATCATGGTGAACAATACGGATCGTAAGGGTGGTCATTGCTTCAAATCCGAAGACGGCCGCGTCTGGGGAATTGACCACGGCCTCACGTTTCATGCGGAGCCCAAGCTGAGGACTGTCATCTGGGATTATGCCGGCGTTTCACTGCCCGAGGCGCAGTTGAACGACGTCAAGAAGCTGGAGACCAGCCTGCGCGACAGCGACAGTTCCTTGAGGCGTGAGATGGACGAACTCCTGGAGCCCGATGAAGTGGATATTTTTCTGGAAAGGGTGATCCGCTTCAGGAAGAACCCTTGCCTGCCGACGCCCGAGGAGTATCGGCGTCTGCACTGGCGATTCGAATAGTTACAAAAACGCCCGGATAATCGGTGAAACGCTGAGGTGTAGGCGATGAGCGCCCATACGAGCCTGTCCGGGAATCGGCTGTTTTTCTGTCTTGTCTGCTTCATTCTCAGCGCGACTCTCATCGGGTGTCTGGAAATTTCTCGTGAGCGCAGGAAAGTGCCGCGCGACGTGATGAACGAAAAGCGCTGGTTCGTTCACGACAACCCCATTCATCCTCAAGCCAAAATATTATTAAAAGAACTCGATGATTTCGACTTTCAAAGAGCGACTCAAAGGCACACGGCCCGCGCTTATCAGGAGTATCTGGGCTATCACTTTGACGGAAGATACGTTCGCCGGGCGCGCTACTGGTGGGAGCAACTCATGTATCAAAAAGCGCTTGCATCGAAGGAACCCGGCGCCCTTGAAGCATTTCTAAAACGCTTTCCCGAAGGTTGGTTTCGGCAGCCTTCCAACGTCGATCTTCAAAAGAGTGAATATGAAGCTCTGGCAGAAAATGACGACATCTCCTCTTACAGAGCCTTCATTGCGAAATACAAGAATGCGCGCAGCGAGTGGACCGAAGCGGCGACCCAGCGCCTCGAAAGGCTCCTGCTCGATGTGGCGAAAACCTCGGGCGAAGTTCTCCTCCTGGAAAGATTTGTTTTCGATAACCCGTTCAGCCCGTATCTCGACGAGGCGAAGGACGCTTTGCGCACGGCGAGATTCGAGGGAGCAATGCGATCCGAGAAAGAGGCGGACTGGAAGGCCTTTATCCGCAGATTCAAAGGTTCGGAAGAGGCTGCTCTCATGCAGCAGCACATGGAGGCGCGGGCGCTGGAAGGAGCCGAGCGTTCGGGTCGCGTCGCAGCGCTTGAGCAGTTTTTAGAACGCTATCCCAATTCGGTTCACAAGAAGCGGATCCTCTCCTCCATCAACAAAATGGCGCAGGAGAGAAATCGCCAAGTCCACCGGTGGGTGCGCGTGGAGAACGCCGAAGTCGAAGTGTTCAGGAAACCAAAGTGTAAATCCTGCAGGCCCTATCTGCGCGCCCATGGGACGTTGCATAACAAGGACCCTGATTTTTCCTTCGATGCGGGCTTGCAAGTCGAACTCATCCGGAACGGAGAAAAATGCTGCCGCACCAGGCGCTGGATCAGAGGTTTGAGACCCGGAGAGAGTCGAACGTTTTCCTTCCCCATACGCGGGAAATCTCCCAAAGGGGGCAGTCCCGCTCCGAGGTATGCACTCGAAGTGATTTCGGGCTCCGCGTATCGGAACCCGGAGGAGGAGCGGATCATGGAAATCGAGGGTTTGGGCGGGAGAGGCAAGGGACCCCAAAGCGATCGATTCGCGCCTGTCAGAGTTCCTGATCTGAAATAGAAAGCTATATATATCAAATTTTTATAAGGTTAAATTGAAGTAGAATAGAGGATAATGCCTCTATTCTCAGAGGTTGCTAACGGTTCTTGCGACCGGGCCTGCGCCGGTTCACTTTCTTGATGTGTTTTGCGATGTATTGAACGAGGGCGGGGTTTCCGATAAGCAAGGATTGCCGCCACTTGCGGGCGGCGTCCAGGTCTTTCGGTGTGTTCTCCCCGGAGAAGAAGCAATCCAGCTCTCGCCATTGGTTCGTGCGGTCACGCCGGGCGAGCGTCATGCCCCCCGCCTCTTTCACGATAATCACGCCCGCCGCCACGTCCCAGATGCTGGGAACGCCGAAAAGCGTATAGTGCAGGCCTCCGCGCGCCACGAGGGCCTGCTCGTAACACATTGAACCCGTGGCGCGCACTTCGCCCAGGTTCTTTTTGAGCGGCCCCGTGGGTCGAAATTGTGTCCAGTAGGAACCGGGCAGGGCGGCGATGCGCTTTCCGGTGGGTTTGTCCTCTTCCGCCACTTCGATCCGGTGATCGTTGCGGAACGCTCCGCCGCCTTCGTAAGCATGGTAGATGGTGCCTTTGTCCTCGGGCGTGAAAATCGCGCCCGCAATCGAGCGTCCGCCCTTCAAGACGCCCACGGAACAGCCCCAGACGTGCAGTCCGTTCAGGAAATTTTTCGTACCGTCGAGCGGATCCAGAACCCACAGATATTCGGGCACTTCGCGCGCATCCTGTTTTTTTGCCTCTTCCTCGTCTTTGGGTTTTTCCTCACCAAGTACACCATGCGCCGGAAATTTTTTGTTTATCGCTTTCGTGAGAAATTCCTGGCTTGCGCGGTCGGCTTCGCTCACCGGGTCGGTTTCGGCCTTGTTTTTATAATCCACCTCCACCTGCTTGCCGAAAAGCCCCATCAGGATTTCTCCCGCCTCGCGAGCAAATTGAGAGGCCGCCTCGGCCAGGGCCTGGGGGGTAGGGTCGCTCATTGTCCACGCTCCAGCGGGGGGAGGTCGAGCCTTCGGGCGATTTCATCGAGTTCGTCGAGCCGCTCGGCCGATAGCTCGAACCCGTTTTCCCTGCGTTCCATCTCGCTTTGATGCTCGATTTCGCCCGGAATGAAAATCGTCTCCACACCCGCCGCCTTGGGCGTTGCCTTGATGATGGAAATAAAGGCGTTGGCGGCGGCCTGGAATTGCGACACCGGGAGCAGCGCCTCGACGTTGATGGCTACGAAAATGCTCGTGACGCGGCTTTTTCCGTGAAACTCGTTGATGCCCACGATCTCGTGGCTGTGGCCGCCTCCCGCGAGAGAGCCCAATATGGCGTCGATGGCGACGGAAAGCCCGCTCCCTTTGTAGCCCGCAATCGGCGAGAGTAAGGAACTTTCGAGAACTTCTTGCGGATTGGTAGTTGGCCTTCCCTCCTTGTCCAGCCCCCAGCCCTCGGGGATGAGTTCGCCCGCCCGTGCCGCCTCGATAATATAGCCTCTCGCTACGACGGAGAGGGCCATGTCCAGCACCATGGGCGGGTCGCTTGGCAGAGCGACTGAGATGGGATTATTGCCGATCTTTGGTTCTTTTCCTCCTGCAGGGGGCAGGACGCGCAGCGTATTGGTCGTCACGAGTCCCACCATGCCCGCCTCAGGGGCCATGGCCGCGTAGGTGGCGGCGGCGCCGAAATGGTTGCTCTCTTTGAGCAGAACGACGCCCACGTTGTGGGTTCGGGCGCGGGTGATGGCTTCTTCCATCGCGCGTTTGGAAACCACCTGGCCCATGCCGTTGTCGCCGTCTGCGAGCGCGAGTGCGCCTGCGTCTTTCACGACCTTGAAATCTGGAGTCGGGTTCGCTAGGTTGATTTCCAGACGCCTGGCGTAGTGCGGCATGCGGATCACGCCGTGGCTGGTGACGCCGCGCAGCTCGGCCGCCACAAGCGTATCCGCCGTCCATGCCGCGTCTTCTTCCGGCATGCCCAGCTTGGTGAAGACCCGGTTCAGGAAGACTTGGAGCTTCTCGCTTGTCGTGTGTCCGCTCATTCAATCCTCACGCGTGAACAGATAAGCCATTCCGTGCCGAACGTGTTCGCCGGAGTCGACCTCGCTCAGAAAATCGGCGCGTGAAACCGACCAGCGGTTCATCTCGCTCAACTCTCGCACGCTCCAGCCAGGAGTGTCCCATAGCACTTCACTACCAGCGTAGCCCGGTCCCTGCTGCACCACGGCCAGATACCAACGGAGGCTTTTTGTGTCCAATATCTGTTTCTCGGCGCCCGAATCGTACGGCAGCCAGCAGGAGAACACGAAATCAGGCGCATGGGCGAGGAGCGCATCCCGCGCGTCCAAGGCTACGACCCCGTCGCGTCCGACCGGGTCGGTCAGTTTCAAATTCACGCCGCGCGCCTGCAGCGCTTTTCCGATCGTGGCGTCGCCGGCTCCGATCTCCAGGGGCGTTTTGGGGGCCAGTTCCGAAATTTCCTCCCTCAACGCATCCAGCCATTCGACCACGGGAAGCTGGTAGAGGTTCTCCCTCTCGCAGTATACAAGCCAGCCGTCCCCCCGTTCTTCTTCGGCGAGTTTCGCAATGGCCTCGGCGTAGGGCAGGGGATTCATCTCTTTAACCCCTGGCGAGGAAAATTGACGCCCCTGGCCAGCGAGAAAAGAATCGCCTCGGCGAGAGAGTTCACCCGCAATGCCTCGCCGGAAAAACCTCCGGAGAGTGTCTTTCGGGGATTGGCTATGGCACTCCTAGACGCTGGGTCCAATCCTGTTGATGGCGAAGGCGTTGTCCTCATGTAAAATTTCGGCTTTCGTCATTTTCCCGCTTGCGACGTCGATCACCTCGTCATAGACGCGCCGTCCCGCTACCTCGATGGGCGCGCCCTCAAAGATGTCCGTTACGTCCACGTCTGTGGTGTCGGCCTGAAGCCTCGCCGAGAGCGGATTGCCCGTGATGCGGATGGTGCTCATCAGGGGGTGGTTGATGGTGTGGCCGCCGCCTGTTGAGAAAATGAGTACTTGCGAGCCGCCCGCTGCGATGCCGGTGATGGACTCTCCCCCGTGACCCGGAGTGTCCATCACGTGGAGTCCGCATCTGCGGTTCGCGCGCTTCGCCCACGGGATCACGTCCACGATTGGGGCGGAGCCCGCCTTCTGGATGGCGCCCAGGGATTTTTCTTCAATCGTGGTCAGTCCGCCCTCCATGTTGTCGCCCGTGGGCTGGCTGCCCCTGAGATCCACGCCGCAGGCGAGGATGCGCTCTTCCATTTCCTCCACCATCTTCCAGATGCGCTTGCCCAGGGCCGGCCTCACGCATTTGGCGGCCAGCACGTCCTCGCCGCCCATCATCTCCGTGGTCTCGGCCAGAAGCGCGCGTCCGCCCAGCTTGACGACCTGGTCCGTCACCCAGCCGGTGGCCTTGTTGTGCGAGAGGCCCGACGTGGTGTCCGACGTTCCGCAGTTGAGCCCCAGCAGGAGTTTGCTCAAGGAAACTTCCTGGCGGCGTTCGTTCGTGAGCTCTCGGAGCATCTCCATGCCGATGCGCGTGGCCTTGGCGGTGGCGTCTATCGCGCCGCCGTCTTCGCGGATGTTGATCGCCTCCACCCGTTTTCCCGTTTTGGCGATTTCATGGGCTATTTCGTCCGCCGTGCAGCCTTCCTCGCGGTGGTGATCGATCACGATGACGGCCCCCGCGTTGGCGTTCTGTCCGTGCCCGACGAGGGTTTCGAACGTGCGCTGGATGTCGGGGCCTATCTGGCAGCGGCCCAGCGGGTGGGTGAGGGCAACGCTATGCCGCAGCGTTCTGGCGACGCGTTCGCACGTGGGGTTGGCGTAAAGGGTGCCGCTCAGCAGGAGCAGGTAGTTCCTCGCGCCCACGTCCCCGTTTTCCCGGGGGTATCCCCACCAGGTTTTTCTCAAACGTTTTGATGTTGCGCCCGTTCCGTTTCTTCTGGCCATGGTCGACCTCCTTCTCTACGCGAGGTCGCCGCGGCCGCGGGCGCTCTCTATGTTATGAACGTGAATGTAGTCGCCCGCCTTGATGTCCTTGCTCGCCACGCCGATGGACAGCCCGTATTTCATGCAGTGCTCGCCCTTTTTCAAGGGCTTGATGCAGATTTTATGGATGTAGGGAATCGCCTGATTGGCCTTGAGCGTCTTGCCCATCTTTCCGTTGAGCATGAGGCGGACGGAGCCTCCCTTCGCCACCTTTTCGAGGCAGGTGGCGACGTTGTCTCCATCTTCGATGATCATTGCAGTTACCGGCATGTCTTCTCCTTCAAAAATTCCAAAAATTCAGGGCGCGAAAACGCCTCGCACCCAGTCATGTGACGGATAATTGAGAAACGTCCAATCAACGAGTCATAAAACTAGCGCATGGGAGCCGACACTTCAACAAAGGCGGGTGCTTTCATTACACTTATCCCACGGACAAGGGCGCCACACCCACCTCCGCCGCAATCCGGTCCAGATCCTGGGCGAGCGCTTCTTTGATCGTGATTCCCTCGGACAATGCGGCCTGGTACCTGCGGTGAGCGCCTTCGCCGGGGATGCGGATTTCGTCGAATCCCGGCGCCAGGCCCGAGGCCTTGATGCGCGTCACGGCCTCATCCACCGCCGCCTTGTAGTCGCCGCCCAGGCATCTCTCCGGGTCAATCGCCATGGCGAACATGGGCAGACCGAAGGGTTTATCCGTCTCCAGCCAGTCGGGCTGATCGGCGTCGAAGCCGTTCCCGCTCAAAGCCCCCGTCAGAAAGGTGAACATGAGCGCCAGGCCGTATCCCTTGTAATCGCCCAGGGGCAGCATGGTCCCCTTGGCGGCGAGGGCAGCGTCCGTGGTCGGATTGCCAGAAGAGTCGAGCGCCCAGCCCTCGGGAATCGGCTCACCCGTTCTGGCGGCCAGGAGCACGTAGCCTCTCGCCACTTTCGAGGTAGCGATGTCGAAGAGGATGGGATATTCCTGGTTTGAGGGAACCGCAAAGGCCACCGGATTGTTCCCGATCATTCGCTCGAACCCACCCCACGGTGCGAGATTTCCGACCGCGCCGCTGATGACTACCCCGATCATGTTGTGTTCCAGCGCCATGGCGGCGAAATAGCCGATGTGGCCGGTATGGGAGGAATTGCGGATGGCGGCAGCGCCGATGCCGCCGGCTTTCGCCTTCTCGATGGCGACTTCCATGGCGCGACGCGCGACGACGGCGCTCATGCCATGGTCTCCATCGAGCAGAGAGTAAGCGGGCAGATCCGTGATGGTTCGCACATTTGGCCTCGGGTTCGCCGTCCCTTTTTTCAGGCGTTCCACAAAAACCCCGAAGCGAACACACCCGTGCGAGCTTACGCCTCTGAGTTCGGCATCCACAATCTGGGCCGCGCAAGCATTGGCGTCCGATTCGGGGAGACCGAGGGCCTGGTAGACGCGAGCGAGATAGGCGTGAAGGTCTTTCGCGTGAACCTTGGTGTCCGGCATGTTTTCTCCCTGCGCGGGCAGAGAGCCGCGCGCGAACAAATCCCCATTCTTATCTTGGCGGATGGGGAAAAGAGTGTTAAGAGCTATTGCGGTGAGTTTGCCTTTACAAGTGGAGGGTTCGCAACCATGAAAGCATGGCGTTTTTACGCTTTTGGCGATATGAGGCTCGATGAGGTGCCAGACCCCGAAGTGAAGCCGGGCTGGGCCGTGTGCAAGGTGCGGCGGGTGCAGCCGAGCATCACCGACGTGCAGAGGTCTTTGGGGGTCGGAACCATCAATTCGGCGCTCTTGAGGGAAATGCTCGACAAATACGCACCCGTGCAGTTGCTGGGCCATGAGATGAGTGCGGAAGTCGTCGAGGTGGGTGATGGCGTCGAGCATTTAGCTCCCGGCGACAGGGTCTGCACCTCGGGCCACGTTCCGTGTCTTGCGTGCAGTTTCTGCCGCGAGGGCCGGGAGATGTACTGCATCGACAAGCTGCATGTGGGAATCAACACGCCGGGCGCGTTCGCCGAATACATCTCGCTTCCGGCGCACGGCCTCGTGAGGCCGCCGCAAACGCTGGACGATACTTCCATCGCCTGTCTGCAGCCGCTTTCCTCCACGGTCGCCGCCATGCGCGATGCGAAGATTCAGACGGGCGAGACAGTGGCCATCACCGGCCAGGGGGTCATGGGTCTTTATGCCTTACAGGCCGCACGCACCTGCGGAGCGGGGGCCGTCTATGTCAGCGATGTGAAAGACGAGGCCCTTGCCTTGAGCCGCAAGTTCGGTGCGGATGAAGTCATCGACGCGAGATCAGACGACCCCGTCGAGAAGGTGATGGAGGTAACGGAAGGCAGGGGCGTCGACCTCGTCTTCGAGTGCGCCGGCGGCAATGCGGATCAGGGTCTCTCGGGCCATACTACGCTTCATCAGGCGACGCGGATGGTGCGCATCGGCGGGCGCGTTCTCCAGATTGCCGGCCTCATCGGAGATGTGAAATTCGACCCGGTCTTCATGCGCGCACAGGGGATTCAGTGGATTTTCCCGGAAGGCCATGGCGCGGACACCGTGGCTCTGGGCGGAAAGTGGGTGGCCAGCGGAAGGATCGACGTACGCTCTCTCATCACGCACGAGGAGCACGGTATCGAAAATTTGCCCCGAGTGATGGAGATCACCAACAAGAAGGCCGAGTACCGGGCCACGAACCCTTGCCAGCTCGTGCTGGCGTAAGGAATTTCCTTTTCATCATTTATTCATGATTTTCTAAGGAGAATAAGATGGACCTAGGTTTGACGGGAAAGATTGCTATCGTGACGGGCGCGAGCCGGGGCATCGGCCGTGAATGCGCTATCGCGCTGGCGAAAGAGGGCGCCCGCGTGTGCGTCACGGCGCGCGATGAGGCGCTTTTGGCTACGGCGGTGGAAGATGTGAATGCCGCCGGGGGCGAGGGCATGTCCGTCTCCTCCGATCTGAATTCACTCGATGGCTGCAAGAAGGTGGTCGATGCGTGCGTCGCGAATTTCGGCGGTGTGGACATCCTCATCAACAGCGCGGGCGCGGCGCGGGGTGGAGATATTCTTGAACTCGACGCGGAGTTCATCACTGAAGCGCTCACGCTCAAGACGTACGGGTATCTGCGAATGTCCCAGTTGGTGATTCCCCACATGAAGAAAAACGGCTGGGGCCGCATCGTGAACATCGCGGGCGGTGCAGGCGCGAGTCCCGCGCGGGGGAACATCCCCACGAGCGCGGCGAACATCACGGTGCTCAACAACACGAGAGCGCTCTCGGACGCCGTGGCGGGGGAGGGGATTCAGGTGAATACTCTCTGTCCGGGCATGACGAACACGCAGCGCGCGCGTGACCTCATGCAGGGACCCGCAGACAAGGCGGGCAAGGACGTGGAAGAGTTCTTGAAAGAAGTCGGCGCGAGGACGCCGGCCGGAAGAATCGCCGAACCCGAGGAGGTGGCGAACGTTGCGGCCTTCCTGGCCTCCGCCGCGTGTTCTTACGTGAATGGTAGTTCCCTCTACATGGACGGCGGCAGCCGCAGGGCGACACCGTAGGTAGCAACTAATTCGTTTTTCTCCTCCGGGCGGGATTCTCAAGCGCCGCCCGGAGGATTTTTATTAGTCATAAGGGATGAGACAGAAGATGGCGAAACTTTTCGATGAGTTTTCATTGCGGGGCGCCACGCTCAGGAACCGGATTTGCGTGTCCCCCATGTGTCAATACAGCGCGGATGACGGAAAGCTCACCGACTGGCACCTCGTGCACCTGGGTGCCCGCGCGGTCGGCGGCGCGGGTTTGGTGATGGTCGAGATGACGAACGTGGAGGCGCGTGGGCGCATCACGCGGGGGTGCTCGGGCATCTGGTCTGATGAACACGTCGAGCCGCTGGCGCGGGTTACGCGTTTCGTCTCCGGACAGGGGGCGGTCGCCGGGATCCAGATAGGACACGCGGGTCGCAAGGGCAGCTGCGCACCCACCTGGGAGGGCGGGGGTTATCTCTCTGACGAGGAGGGCGGCTGGGAGATCGTGGCGCCGAGCGCGGTTCCGTTTCACGAGAAGGCGCGCGTCCCCAGGGCGTTGAGCGTCGAGGAGATCGCTGAGATTCAGGAAGCGTTCCGCCAGGGCGCGAGGCGCGCCGACGAAGCGGGTTTCGAATGGCTCGAGATTCACGGCGCGCACGGATATCTCTTCCACAGCTTCCACTCCCCGGTTTCGAACCACAGAGACGATAACTACGGCGGGAGCTTCGAGAATCGCATACGCTTCACGTTGGAGACCGTTCGAATCGTGAGGGAACAATGGCCGGAAGAAAAGCCGCTGGCCATCCGCCTCTCGTGCACCGACTATTTCGAGGGCGGCTGGACGCTCGATGAAACGATTGAACTCGCAAAACTCCTCAAAACCGAAGGAATCGACCTCATCGATTGCAGCGGGGGCGGGGGAACGCCGCTGGCGAAGATTCCCGTGGGTCCGGGTTATCAGGCGCCGCTATCGCAAGCCGTGCGTTCGGGGGCCGATATACCCACAGCCACGGTGGGCATGATCACCCAGGCGTGGCAGGCGGATCAGATTGTCCGAAACGGCGAGGCCGACATCGTATTCATGGCGCGCGAGATGCTGCGCGAGCCCTACTGGCCGCAAAAGGCGGCCGCCGCACTCGGTGTGATGGATGAGGCCTATGTCGCCGACCAGTACCACCGCGCCCACGGGAGATGACGTCTACGCCGCCAACCATCAGATTTTCCCTGATCCTGGCGTCCATTGGCTTTACGGCTTCTCCCGCCAATACATTGACAAGGCTCAAGGGGCCGTGTTGTAATTTTCGGACTGCCAAACAACCGAATAACGAGGTTCACATCCACACGGGAGAAAAGTCGATGAACCAAATTTTTTCGCGCTTTTTGAAAAGCGCCACTTTCTGGTTAGCGCTCGTCGTCGCAATTGGTTTGCTGGGCGGCCCGCTCGCCGGTGACGCGTCGGCGGCCAAGAAGAAACCGCTTCGCTTCGGAGTCGCCGATCCGTTGACCGGGCCCGCCGCGATTTTCGGCAAGGACCAGATGCAGGCGGTCCGCTGGGCGGTCGAGGACATCAACGCCAAA